>OGZO01000597.1_pt1 | contig 27155 bp, 23 predicted proteins | sample 1576721 | NCBI WGS metagenome assembly OGZO01 (sample SAMEA3541516, study PRJEB24748) | human gut metagenome | biome: human gut; feature: human-associated habitat; material: faeces | place: China | collected 2012 | reverse complement strand
TTGAAGCATTGCGAGTCTGGTCTTGTCATCCATTGGCTGCAACCCGAAGTCATCCCATATGAGCAAGTCATACTTTTCCAGATTGGTTATCATCCTCAGGTACGACCCATCCAGCTTGCTGAGTGCAACTTTCTCCACAAAGCTGTTCATATTGAGATAGAGAGTTCTGTAGCCTAGCATGCAAGCCTGTCTTCCAAGGGCACAGGCAAGGAAGGATTTTCCGCAGCCGCACTTTCCTTGTATGAGCAAGTTCTCATGTCTGCGTATGAAGGCACAGTCGGCAATGGCGGCAAGGTCATCCTTGGTGAAGTTGCGGTCTGTTCCACAGATGACATCCTCTAAGAGTGCCGTATATCTAAGCTTGCTGATTTTTAGATACATGGCGGTCTTTCGATCTCGTCTGTCCTGCACCTCTGCATCCACCATCTTGGAGATGGCGACTTCCAGGGATGGGCGGTTCTGTACAGGAAGGCTGGTCATGGCCTCGAAGGAGGATGACATACCTCTGAGTTTCAACTCGTTGAGTTGTATGATGGTTTCTTGTAAGTTCATGTTACTATATATGTTTAAATGTTCATAAATGCCTCCGCGCCTCTCACATAGTCGTTCTGTGGCACATTTGAGACTGTTTCTTCCCCGTCAACTTGGTCAAGGTTCTTCTCCAATACGTTGCGGATGGTCGTGTAGGTGATGGATGAACAACCTGCCAGACGCTTGCAGGCCTTCTCCAGGCGCTCCTTGCCATACTTGCGCTTGAGAGACAGGACTCCTTGGCAGGACTTGTACGACTGCTCGACATGCTTCGTGCGATTGAGGATGGATTGGACTGCGGAAGTGGTGTTGCTGCCAACCAATGCTGCCTCCTCCAGAAAATAGGCGGCGTTATATCCCTGTCCGTGCTTGTAGGCAAGATGTTTGTCTGGCATATGCTCGTCAAGCGTGCTGTATCCAGATCCTTGGCGACGCTGATGGATGGCTATGCGAGAACTCCCGGAGTAAACCTCCACGGTATCTAAGTCCCACAGTACGCTCACCTTTTGCCCGACATACTGGTATGGCACGCTATAGTTGTGCTTGTCAACCATGACGTGATAGGTACCGGACAGTTTCACCTCCTTGCGATATCTGAAGCGGTATGGAGTCATGGGAAGTTTGCCCAACGTAGGTTGCTCTTCCGCCTCGAAGATGTCACGTCTGCTTCTCCCTGTCGTTCTGGACGGCTTTTCATTGAAGCCGTCCATCAACTCATAGATACGGGCATTCATACTCGGTAGATTGTAAAACACCTCGTCATGTAGCAGAGCGTAGACGGCATTGTAGGTCTTTTGGACGAGTCCCTCGACTGGACCTTTGTCCCTGGGAGTGCGAACCCTGCAGGTTTGGAGGGTTGTATCGTAGTAGGCGGCCCATTCCACGGCTGCATCATTGAACGCTGGCTCGTAGCGGTCGTATTTCTTCACCCACTGCTTCATGTTGTCACTCTTGGCTATGCGAGTTGTTCCGCCGAAGTAAGAGAAGGCATCGGATATACCGCCGAAGAAGTTCTCCATGGAAGCGTTGTACATAGCCTTGGCAAATCCCAAGCCGCTGTATGGCAGGATACAGACCAAGACGACAACCTTGGTTAGCTCACCTGTCTTCGGGTCGGTAAGCCACAGGGTATCGCCGGCGAAGTCAATCTGCATCTCTTCCCCAGGAATATAGGTGTTATGGAAGCTGAGGTTGTGTGAGTACTGATACTTACGGATTGACTTCTTGAACTGGGTGTATCCATATCCGTCGGGATGCTCCTTCTTGTATGACTCGTGCAGGGCTTGAATGGTGAGGTAGCGGTTATGCGACAAGTCTGACACATATTCAGGCAACAGCCCGTCCAGCACCTGACGTTGGGAAGATGGGGCTGCTGTGGGTTTGGACAACTGGAGGAAAGATTCTATTTCCCCGTCACTCATGCGGCCTATCACGCCATAGGACAAACCTTGGGAATCCGCCAAGGTCTTGTAACGGTTCAGTACGCCACGTCCCATGTGTAGTTGCTCGCAAATGGTGCGTTGCGGTATTTTTGCCGCTAGCATTTGAAATGAACGTTTTAATTTGCTCATGTTTACATTACTTTGTGCCATATCTATACAGATTTAAAAATTCTTCTGCAAAGATAGGCGGTTATTATTATACATGAGCAGAACTTTACATCTTTTTGGTACCGATTGGGGCGCTATGATGGTACCGATTCAAGTGATACGATGGTACCGAATGCAGTGCTATGATGGTACCGATTCATGCGCTATAGTGGTACCGATTCGCCGATACTGTCAATATATGCAAGAGAATACTTTCGGAGCAAATATTCATGCTTTGTTGCAACATGGATTCCTTCTCAAAGGAGTAACAATGGGAACATTTGCAAAGGATAAAATCAACCATCTTTTTCAAAAGTTGAATGGAGGTGTAGCTACTGACGATATGTATCTAGAGATACTTTTGGTTGGTGATTCTTATATTCGTGGACAGTTACTAAAGCTATATCATGATTTAAAAGGTGACTATTCTCAAAAAATAAAAGAGCTAGAAGAACAAATCATAGAATTGAGGAGGATGATTGATGATAAAGATTGAAAGAATTGATTTAGATTTGATAGCTGAAGAATATTATCAGTATCTGCAAACATGGTTGTTTAATAACGGACACTTTGCTACTATGGAAGCAACTTATAGTGCAAAAATAGTTGATGCAGTTCAAAAGAGATGTTACGCCCATCTTTGCTATAGAATGAAAAAAGCTTTAAAAAATAGATACTTTGTACTGGCACAACCTGACAAACAGAAAACATGGATGAATAAAATCGTCAAAAATAGCCATAAGGAAGAGTTTTTCAAACAGTTTTCTGTATTGATGACCGAACTCTATAATGGATTTTTTCAAGCAAACTTAGGAAAAAGGGAAATGACTATTGGTTATTGGTTAGTTGAACGATTAAAAATTCGAGTTTGTCCATACTGCAACCGTAATTATACTTTTTCTGTAGCAAAGACTAAAAGCCCTAAGGTAAGAGCGCAATTTGATCATTTCATACCTAAAAAGAAATATCCAATGGTTGCACTATGCTTTTACAACTTGGTGCCTTCTTGTCCTATATGTAACAAACTAAAAGGAGAACATTTGGTGACCTTTAATCCATATCAAGAAGGATTTCCTGTTAATCAGAAGTTTGTGCTGTCGAAAGGTGAGAAAGATTTGTCATGGATTCGTCCAACTTCAGAATTGAAAATTTCCATAAGCAATAGTGATGACAATCAGAACAAGAAGCAATTTCTTTTGGAAGAGCTGTATCAGCAACATGCAGACATTGCTAAGGATATTGTTGTGAAAGCCCAGGCCTATAATGATAACTACTATGATGGTATCGTCCGTTCTTTTCAAGGTGCAGGCTATTCTAATGAGTATATCAACAACTTAATATGGGGGACGTACACTTGTGATAATCAATTGGATAAACGTCCTTTTTCCAAGTTGATAAAGGATATATTGGAACAAATTGGAATGTTGTAAAGACAAATAATAATGAACACAAACACTCAAATAGACAAGATAGATAAAGTACTCTCGAAAATATCGGGCAAGGAGATGAAAGGCTTTGTGCGACAGTATGCAGCTACGCATGAGGACTTTGCTACGGCTTTGGTGGAAAAATATTGGAAGCCAGAGCGTGGTAACTACAAGGAGCAGGTGGAAGCTTGTTTTGCCCATGCTGGTGTGTTGGGTAAGAGATTCGGACAACCCCAATTGGACTGGAGGAAGATAGAGCAAGACCTGGCTGCAATGATGAGAAAAGCCAAGAGCATGAAGAAGAAAGGTAATCTGATTGATGCTGCCTTGATAGCTGGATATGTGATGACCATCACTTGCCGAGAGTTCAAACACGACCATCTGGCTTATACTCCTGCCAGATATGATGTTTGGGCAGAGGAAAACAATATGTTAAAGGACATTGTCACCCAGTCGACAGACATGGTGATGGAGTTGTTAATCAATAGTGATGAGATAGAAGAGGATTCTCGCTTGGGTATGCTTGGAGAGATTGCAGAGCAGTGCGAGGAAATTGGCGATAACTATTTCATGCGCTTTGAGTGGTTTGTGGACGAGGCGATGCCGTTGCTTTGCGGTGATGATGAAAAGGCATATCTGGCTCATATCAGCAAGCGATTGAAAAACAAGAAAGAGAAATACTTCCACTATCGCTATTACATCCAAAAGGCTGATTACTGGGCTGCACATGGTAAGCGTGCAAAGGCAGAGAAACTGATGTGGGAGAAACGGGATGACGAGAATATCCGTGACCATTATATCGACTGCCTCATAGAATGGGGTGAGTATAAGAAAGCTGTTGAGGTGATAGACGATAACAAAGACGACTTTCACTCCTACTCCAAGAAATGGGAGGACAAAGTGGTGAAAGCATTGAAACAGTCAGGTGATAAGGAATGGCTGATAGAAGAATGCAAGAAACGATTTATCGTCAGTGGTTATCGAATCAAATATTATGAGGCTCTGAAGGAGGTGATAGACAGAAAAGATTGGGCTGCCTTCTTTGACGAGCTTTGGAAAATGCCCGATTGGGAGCATGATTATGAGGATGCAGAAGCCAAGATTCTCATCAAGGAGGAACGGTTTGACTTGCTCAAGGATATGTTTGTACATAAGCATTGGAACCTGTGGGAACTTTATCCGGAATATATCAAGTATGTGCCCAAGCAAGACCATGCCTTTGTGGGAGAGATACTGTTCAAGGACATTAAGAGATTGGCTTTGCTCAAAGAAAAGCCAAAGGAGTTCAACTGGTTGTTGGGACAAATAGAGAGGGTAATGAGAAAGTCTGCTGCCGTGGATAAGATGATCAAGAATGGTATTAGACAGCTTATTGCGGATTATCCTAACAAATATTATTTCAAGAGTTATTTGGGAAGCATCCTGTAGTAATGTTGAATGTTTAGTGCTTATTTAGCGGAATGACAAGAGAAGCAAGCGCATGTTTATCTGGAAGGCAGCAACTATGCTTATGCTCATTTTATCGCCTCTTCTATTGTCTTCAGTGGTACCAACAACTCAGATTGGTATATCGCTGACTATCCGAAACAGGCTACTCGCATGAAAAAGATTGTGCGTGATGGCTTTGAGGTGGCAATGGAGACATTGCCACACGACCCATCCAACTGTCGAGAAGCCTTTGTGAAGACATTGAAGCAATTGAAGTCTTATGGTTGGGAGATTTTTAAAGGCAAAGGGGCTTTTGACCTTGATAAAGCCATCAAGGATATCGAGAATCTATTGAAGAAATAATTTCTTTGTAATGAAGGAAATAAAGTTATTTGATTATCAAGATGATATGAAGGAACGGATTGAGAAGGCGTTGCGCCTTCATCGATCCGTGATGGCACAAATGCCAACGGGAACAGGTAAGACATACCTGTTAACAGCAGTCATAGACTCTTTTGTGAGCAACAATCCAATGGAGAAAGTATGGATTGTAGCCCATAGAAGAGAGCTGGTGTCGCAGATAGACGAAACCGTAAGAAAGTTCCATTCTTATTTCGCATCAAACACCTCTTCCTTATTGTCATCCGTCAAGGCGATGTCCATTCAGTGGCTGATGAGACATTATGACGAGATAGAGGAAGAACCGGGAATGATAGTGATTGACGAGGCGCACCATGCCCTTGCCAAGACCTATAAGGAGATGTGGGAGAGATTCCCGAATGCTAAGTTTCTGGGACTGACGGCTACTCCTTGCCGATTGAATGGTTAGGGTTTTACTGATCTGTTTGACGTATTGGTGCAGTCGTGGAGTGTTCCTGAGTTTATCAGCAAGGGAAGATTGGCAACATACGATTTTGTGAGCATCAAATCGGATGGTGTGACGCAACGGCTCATCGACTCCTTGCAGAAACGAGGGGCTGATGGTGACTACCAGAACAAGGAAATGGATATGTTGCTGAATAAGAAACCGAGTATCGAAAGGCTCTATCAGAGTTTGGAAGAATTTGGTAAAGACAGAAAGGGCATCGTGTATGCTATCAATATTAGTCATGCTAATGCTATTGCCGAGTTCTACAGAGAACACGGCATAGCAGCTGTTGCTATTGATAGTAAGACTCCAAGTTCTTTACGAAAAGAACTTATTGAAAGATTCAAAGCTTCTTCTAATACTTCTTTTTCGAAAACCCACCCGTCCTCCCTTACCCTTAAAGAAGGAGATTTTTCTAAAATCACCCCGTCCCTCTTTACCATTAAAGAGGGCTCCACCTCTCACCCCGCCCCTCTCACCCTCAGGGGAGAGGGAGGAAACCGCCCTACTCGGTGCTCGGAACCGCTACGCTCTACGGATGGCGGACCATCAAAGGTCTCGCCAGATTGTGCGGGATGGGACCGCCGGGGTGTTAGTGGAGATATAGCTTCTGATGCTTCTGTCAGTTCTGCTTTCACTACAGATTCTTCTGCCTCTACTGCTTTGGATGTGGTGCAGAGAGAACTGAAGTATTTGGGATTGTGGAAGTTTGCAGGTGCTGTGATGTTTGTGCTGCATGAAGTGCTTGGATTGGCTGAGGATAAGATGATAGCTCCGATGGATGAAAAGCGTGGAAAGTTGCTGCTTTCTGAGATTTTGAATGGTGGCAACTTCGGAAAGCATTTCACCAAGTATGGGCATTTCACACAGCAAGGAATGGCAAAGAAATATTTCCTGAAGATATGGAGGAATATGCACTTCGTGAGATATTATCCTGCTGAGGCTCTATGTGAGCCTATCTTTAGGACATGGCATTTCTTCTGGAGGATGAAGAATAAGGAATAATAGATTATCTCGGGCTTCTCCCCTCAATGAAGAAGAGGTAACCGCTTATTTTAAGTCCCACAGATTTCACGGATTATCAAAGATTTCTTTTGATTTTCTTGGTGGTTTCGAGGAAAAAGCGTATTTTTGCGGCAGATTGCAATTAAAGAATTTAAAAGGAGAACTATTATGGATACATTGGATAAAGAATTTTGGGAAAAGCGTGAAGCTGCAATGAAAAGATTTATGGCAGCAAAAGAACGTAAAAAGGCTCGTGTAGCTGAAATTACTAAGAGTCTTTGTGAGGAATATAAGGAACGAACGGGGGTATATCCTAAATATATAAATGTTTGGTAATGAAACCGCTTTCTTTGGATATAATTAATGCTTCCGCTCCTTATGAGGTTTATTGGCATGAAAAGTCTCGAACTTATCGCTTTAAAAGTGATTTTGGTGTGCTACTTGCTATTGGCTTTGATGATGATGACATAATTGAAAATGCAGAATCATATGTCTTTTCTATCATCAATGTAAACAAAATACCTTCTCCACGAGACTTGAAAATGCGTGATACCGTGATGCTTATCATTAAGAACTTCTTTAATATGAACGAAGCAGCTCTCTTGTATATTTGTGAGAGTGGTGATGGTAAGCAGTATATGCGAAGCCGCCTGTTTGAATATTGGTTTTCCTCTTATCAAATGAAAGATAAGTTTATTTTAATGCCTGTCAGTATCGAAGATATGGAGGGAATTGAAAATTTAGCAGCTTTAATTATTCGAAAAGATAATCCGAATATTATAGATATTGTTGCAGAATTTTCAAACACTGTGGCTATGTTTAGGGTAAAACCTAATAGTCATGACTAATTTTTATAAGTATTGTAGCAATCCACAACATAGCCATTGAGCGATGCTTCCATGTTACTATGTTGAAAAAACAGATGAGGTGAAGGAGTTTGTTTAGCAATCCTTCACCCTTAAAACGATACAAAATATATTTTTTTTCAAAAAACTGATAGGTGTAACTGCTTGTAATATAGTGGGGACGCTGTATTGGTGATATACAAAAATCGGTTGTTGTCCAGTGCTTTGGTGATCCTCATCAGGCAATATATGACGAAAGTGAGACCGAAGGACTATGGAAGATCGGAAGGACTATGCCAATTATGTCAAGTTTGAGGTTTGGTGATAGTATAGCCAATGTATTAAAGTCTGTATGTGATAAAGAAAATTGCTGAATAGCTTAGGATATAGTTTTGATAAGGAAGGGAAAAACATTCGCTATACAAAATCACGCCTGTTGTCATATATAAAGATGGTCAATGAATCTTTTTATTTCAACTTAAAAAAGCGGATAGGAAATTGGGTACTTAACATAATCAATACTGATGAGGATATAGATACGAAGGTTGTTGAAGAAATAAAGGATTATATAGAAAAAGATTTACGTGCGTTATTTAACTTCTCACTAGATAATCTAGAACTTAGAAAATTTCTTCAAAATAGTAATAATCATGTTACCAAGGAAAGTAACATATCTAATAACATATTTCACTCCGATGATGTTGAAATAGAAGTGGGTACAGTACATTCTGTAAAAGGAGAAACTCATGTGGCAACTTTATATATGGAAACTTCTTTTCATGAAAAATGTGAGAGTGAATATTTTGGAGCCCAACTTGAAGGACTTCCATATAAAGGAAATAAGAAATATGAAAAGCAAGCTTTACGAATTGGTTATGTTGCAATGAGTCGTCCACAATATCTTTTGTGTATGGCTATATCAAAGGAACATTTTGAACTGTTAGATGAAAAACTTCTAAAAAACAATTGGAAAATAGAATTTGCAGATTAATATTGAAGTTATGGTATCCAACAATACCCAACTTGGTTATTTTCTATGATGATGGCATCAAGGGTATGTACACATGTTGTGATGTTTCCAAGAAGCTTATCTTGGATTTTGTAGAGGAGGTAGAATACAATTACGGCAATCGTCCTGCTTTGATGCGATTGCTGAGAAACTGATTATTTTGATTTATAACATATAGATATGGTTATACTGAAGATTTTACCATTTAGAGATAAACTTGACTTGGTTACGATGATAGCGTATGATACCAAGAAAGTGATTCAAGAACATGCAAGATTGATAAATGTGAGCTTGCCATCATCCTTATGCCTGATTGCGTAAGGACTATACTAAGAGATACTACGGAAAGTCAGATAGGTGATATTCCCGGCATGATGGAATACCGCAAAGTATTGGAAAGTTTGACGGAATGTAACATCAAGTTGCAAGAAGTGATGGACAAAGAGGCTGGCAAGATTCCTATGTCACAAGCTTCCAAGCTGATTCTGAACCAACTGGAGAAGCAATATATAGAGAAGCGTGAGGAACTTCGCAAAATTCAAGCGAAATATTCATGGGCTTCGGACAAGAAAAATCCAGTACAGCAGAGCATCGCCGATGCTTTGATGTATATCGGATTTATGAAATTGGTATGAATGCCAGTTATGGTATTCTATATTTCTTTTGAATGAAGAAAATCAAACTTTATGATTACCAGCAGAAGATGCTGGAGGACATTATCAACGTGCTGACGACTGCTGCTACTGGCAGATTCTACGATGAGAATGGTAAGAAGGAGAAGGTGGGCAGTTCGGTGATGGTGCAGATGCCGACAGGTACGGGAAAGACCTACGTGATGGCGGCTGTGGTGAAATGGTTCCTTGATAACCATGACACGGGCGAAGTGTGGATTGTAGCGCACCGCCGTGAACTGGTGGAGCAAATGCAGCAGACGCTGGACAGATTCTGTCTGGACTATGGGGAGAAGGAAATGGAGCTGAAAGCGAAAGTAAGGATAAGGGTGCTGTCCATTCAATGGTTGAACAGACATATCGACGAACTGGAAGGGGCTGGGTGTACGCCAGGACTCATCGTAGTGGATGAGGCGCATCACGCCATAGCAACCTCCTATCAAGACCTGTTTGGCAGGTACAGAAAGGCCCTGAAACTCGGTATGACGGCAACTCCATGCCGTATGAACAAGAACTCCTTTAGCAAGTTGTTTGAGAGGTTGATCGTTTCTCCTTGCACCAACGACTTCATTATGCGTGGTTATCTTGCACCATACGATTATGTGGTGATTGGTAAGTTTTCACAAGACCAGTTGACGGTGAACCAGTTGAAGGGACGAGGAAGCGATGGCGATTATGCCATCAAGGAGATGGACGAGAAACTGAACATTCCGCAGACTATTCAAAGGCTTTATGACAGCGTAAAGAAATATGCTGACGGCAAGAAGGGAATCGTATATGCCATAGACATTGTTCATGCCCAGGCGATAGCCGCCTGTTACAATGCCCTCGGAATAAAAAGTGTGGCACTGGACAGTAAGACTCCTGCCAAGAAACGCAAGGAGATGGTGGAGGCTTTCAGACGCAGTGAGATAGACTGCATGGTGAACGTGAACCTCTTCGACGAGGGCTTTGACTGTCCGGACGTAGAGTTTATCCAGATGGCACGCCCTACACTGTCGCTTGCCAAGTACCTGCAGATGGTGGGGCGCGGGTTGCGCATCAACCATAAGAACAATGATAAGGTGTGCATGATTATCGACAACGTAGGTAACTACCGCAAGTTTGGCTTGCCCGACAAGCCTCGCAACTGGGAGAGCATGTTTGCTGGGTTGAGGGTTGGTAAGGGTATCATTCCAACCTATGTGAAGAAACTGCAGAGTATTATTGCCGTGAATGATGAGCTGATAGTGGTCAAGAAGGCGAATACGGCAAGGAAGAAGATGACCGTCCAACAACTTGATGAATATCTGAAGAATGTAGAGCCTTTCCAGCAGGATGGCAGATGGGGACTGAAGGTGAAGGATGACATCATCGTGAAACCTATCTACACTCATATCTCCAACTTCCGAGGTGATTATGCCGAATGCAGAATAGGCATGCAGAAATGTTTGTATGGACTGTTGGACAGGAGGGGCAATATTATCTTACCTCCAGAATATAAATACATATATAAATGGAATGACCATGAGGCGGAAGTAGAAGGTAGCAATGGATACTGCAGAACCATTGAGTTGTAACGACAAAGAAAATATATAAAATGGAACGCAAAGAACAGACCGGGCATATCTGCAGATGGATGTGAAAGAGTATCATCTCCATGGAGAGAATGAGGAGATGAATTGTTTATATTGATGGCTTCAATTTCTATTTTGGCTTGAAACATAATGCGAAATGGAAGAAGTACTATTGGCTTGACAGCCTCCTTGATTTGGTTGTAGTTGTCCTGTATGGTCTGCTTCAATTAGTAGAGTGCATCTCCAATCTTCTGTTTGATTTGTGCCATTTTGTTGCGGCGCTCGATGGAGAAGGTATCTCCGTGTGCTTCCACGTAATCGAAGAGCATGAACGCCTTGTTCAGAAGTTCATCTCTTGCGGGCTGTCCCACGGTATCCGCCTCGTGATAGTAGAGTTCGGCAAGCATGTCCATCTTGGAGAGTCGCTTCTCCTCGTCGTCGATTCCTGCCATAGCCTTCATCACGTCCTCAATGGTGGCGATGCTGTAGAAGGCATAAGGACCTACGTATTGATTGTAGAGTTCCCTGATCTTCTCACGTCTCTCCTCCACCTCTTTCTTTTCGAGCATTCTTTCGAGTGCCGCCATAAACTCGCGAATCAGTCGCTGTATGTAGTCTCGCTGTAGCATAATCTTGTTTTTGCCTATTTTACTTGCAGAAATTGTTTTTTTTCTATTCATTGTTGTTGATTGCCTCTACATACTCCCACAGTTTCTTGTAGAAAGGATGTCGGGTCATTGTGTCCTTGTTGCCCAGGATGATGAGCTTCATTCGGGCTCTCGTCATCGCCACGTTCATGCGGCGGAGGTCTTTCAGGAATCCTATCTGGCCTTCATCGTTGGAACGTACCAGCGAGATGAGGATCACGTCTCTTTCCTGTCCCTGGAAACCATCTACCGTATTCACGCTGATCAGACGGCGGTAAGGCTTGAAGAACTCATACTTCTTGATGAGCTTCTTGAGATATTGTACCTGGGCACGATAAGGCGAAATGATGCCTACATCGATTCTCTCGCTCAATACCCGCAGCTTGCCTATCTTGGTGAAGTATTCCGCCAGGGTGAGCAGGGTTAGCTCGGCTTCCGCCTTGTTGATGCGCCCGAAACTCTCGCCCACAAACTGCTCCTTGTAAAGTGAAGAGTGATGAGTGAAGAGTGAAGAATTCTCTTGTTCTTCACTTTCTTCCGAAGCATCATCAGAAGAGCTATTGAATTCTTCACTCTTCACTCTTCGTTCTTCACTTTCTTCCCCTGTATCAATCCACGTTATTGGATGGTCGTAATCCAATACGCTGCGGTATTTGATCTGTGGCGCACTCTCCACCTTGCCCCCGTAGAACCAGTCGCTCGAGAATCGCATGATTTCGTCGTTCATGCGGTATTGGATTTTCAGCAGGGTTACTACCTCGGGCTTGTTTTCGGCGATGCGCTCCATCAGGGTCTTGCCCAGTCCGGCTCTCAATGCCGCAATACTCTTTACGGTAGGCGGCAGCTGACAATGGTCGCCCGCCAGAATCACCCGGCTGGCTCTCTTCATCGGAATCCAGCAGGCAGCTTCCAAAGCCTGCGCAGCCTCGTCGATAAAGAGGGTACCGAACTTCATGCCTTCCAGCAACCGGTGGGCAGAACCCACCAGGGTGCAGGCGATGACACGCGCCTCGCCAAAGAGTTCGCTGTTGATACGGATTTCTATTTCGGCGGCACGACTCTTCAGCCTCTCCATCTTCTGATGATAGTTTTCGCTGCCTTTCTTCCTGTTTTTTCTTAATTCTCTGATTGCCTTGCGGATAGCCCAGAGTTGCGGATAGTCGGGATGACTCTCGAAACGGCGCTCGTAGGTGAAGCCCAGCATCTTGTCGTTCACACGGGTAGGGTTTCCGATACGGAGCACGTTGATGCCTCTATCCACCAGTTTTTCGGAAATCCAGTCCACCGCCATATTGCTCTGTGCACACACCAGCACCTGACTCTCTCGCATCAGGGTTTCGTTGATGGCTTCCACCAGGGTCGTGGTTTTTCCGGTTCCCGGAGGTCCGTGAACAATGGCTACATCCTTTGCCCAAAGTACCTCGTTTACTGCCCTTTCCTGGGTAGGATTGAGCCAAGGGAACTTCATCGGTTCGAAGGAGAATCTGTCTGCCTTCTGATGCGAATAGAATAAGTCGCGGAGATAAGCCAGGCGGTTGTTCTTCGCCTTCATCACTCTATCCAGAGCCTCGAACATCAGCTTGTAGCTGGTTTCATCAAAGGATAGCTGCACGCCGATAGGCTCCGTAGATTGCTGCAAGTCGAGCAATGGGGCAGAGTCGGGCATGGTAATCACCATTCTGTCGCCATCTACATAGCTCACGGTTCCGGTAAAGGAGAAATATTTAAGTGAAGAGTGATGAGTGAAGAGTGAAGAATTCTCTTGTCCTTTCTCTTGAGTTTTTGATGAAGAGTTAGAGGAAGTTTTGCTATTGAATTCTTCACTCTTCACTCTTCGTTCTTCACTTCTAAAGAACATGACGGGGCGACCGAACTCAAAATTGTGCTCGATATCCTGGTCAGAGGTGCGGAAGACCTCAATGGCTGTCTGGTTCAGCGAATTATAAAAGCTCTTTCCCACCTGTAGCGGGAACCAGGCATCACCTCGTTTCACCTTCCGCTGCATGCCCATCTGTTCGGTAAGCTTGCGGAAGGCTTCTTTCTCGGTATAATACTCCAGCTGGAGCAGGGTGCGTTGCTGCAATAATGCCTGAATTGGTGAAATCTGTTCCATATAGGGTGCAAAAGTAGCGTATTTCTGCCGAATATGGAAAGAAAAAGAGATAAATATGTTTAAAGTTCCTGCTTTATTTATCCCAAAGCTGATAGTCGATTACCTTATTGTCGTTGAGCTGAATGCTGTCGCTTGCCGAAGATGCAGGTTCTTGGGCATTCTTCTCCAGATGATAATAACTCCCGGCCAGGGCTGCCAGTAGGGCGATGATGAGGGCACAGAGCAGGAACAAAGCGTGGCGGTAACGGGGCGTGCAGGACAGGCGTTGGCGCAGTTGGGCGATGTTTTGCGGACGGCTTTGCGGGTCGCGGCAACTACAGATTTCTGCCATCTTGCTGAGCGCCTTATCGCCCGTAGCCTTGGCCATGTCGCCCAGAACCATGCCCAGAGAATAAATGTCGGCACGCGGTTCTGCCTTGGCGCTCGGCAACATCTGTTCGGGAGCAATATAGCCCGAAGTTCCGGCTGGCGATTTCAATACGCAGAAAGAATCGCTATCCGAGAGACCGAAATCGATGAGCTTCACGTTCTGTCCGTTATGTGTAATCATGATGTTGGAAGGCTTCAGATCGCGATGAATCATCTGTTTGTTGTGCATGTATTCCAGCGCATCCATCAGCTGTCCTGCTATCTTGCGGGCGAGTTCTGCCGAGAGGGCATTCTTCTTGATGAGCTGCTCCAGATTATCGCCGTCAATATATTCCATCACCACTACCGTGCCCAGATTGTCAACCTTTTCCAGGTCGATGGTACGGCAGATATTGGGATGTTCCAGCTGCTGGCCTATTTCAAACTCCTTGGCAAGTGCCTGGCGGTAAATAGGGGTGTAGAGAAAATCGTTCTTGAGACATTTCAACATGAAACGCTTGCCGTATTTGGTGGCTGTAAAGATGCGTGTATGGCCCGAAATAGACACGTAGCATTGGTGGAGATTGCTGAATGCATCCTCCACAGGCAAGGGGTTTGAATTGCTCATCTCCTTGCTGATATCCTCGGTAAATCCCGATGTCGTTTTCTTCTTCTTTTCTTCAGTTTCTTCCATGCTCACGGATTCCTCTTTTTCTTGATTACTGTTATTTTATTTTTCGTTGATGCTGATGACGGTAAGTCCGCCGTTCCTGCCGGCTACGAACGAGGCTGTACGCTCGCCGCCACGCTCGATGTAGGGCAGGAAGAGGGGCTGCTCCTTGATGAAACAGCCGGTTACGAAGCGGTCGCCAGGCTGCAGCTTGCTGTTCTCTGATTTCTCTATTTCATAGGTGCTGTCGCCCAGATAGCGGAGCTGCAGCAGACGGTTGGGACTCCAGCCGACAGAAACAAGAGCGCCTTCTTGTAAATCGCTACTTACCAGCTGGTTTGCCATGAAGAAGGAACTGTTGTACTTGGTGCTTGTCTTGAGCCAATGGGTAAATTCCATGTAGTTCCGATGACCGATATATTGGGAAAGCACATCGAGGGTTACCATGCGTGGCTTGTGATTGTCGCTCACGTATCCATAGAGTCGTTTGAGGGTGGATGGCGAAATAGTTCCACATGTTTTCTTCTCCAGATAGAGTGAAAACTCTTCGAAGTCGGTTGTCGTGGCAAGAATCTTGCCGTATTTCTGTTCTACGAGCGATTTGAGCTCTTCTATTTCGGGTGTTGTCATAATTTATCTTTTAATTATTATTCAACATTTTTATTCTTCTACTATATGGGTGAATTTCCCCCATATTTTATGGTTCTGATACCTCTTTTTCATGCCTGCAGGCACGTGGAGCACGCAGGTGGCGAAGAAGCCTTCTACCTTGTTGGCGAAGGCGTTTTCTTCGCAGTAAGGAATCATGGAAGCTGAAACATAAAGGTCGGTAAGCGGACTTTCGTCGAAGGCGTAGTTGCTGATTTGTTCTGTGTTGGCTCCCAGATATACTTTCGTGAGTTTCCGGCAGCCTTGGAAAACGCCTGTAGGAATCAGCTTGATGCCTGCCCCGAGATGTATTTCCTTTATCTGACTGTCCATGAAGGCGCCTTGTCCTAATGTTTCAACGTTGTCTGACAGATAAAACGCCTCGATGCTGCATTCCTTGAAGGCGTAGGCGCCAATGGAGGTAAAGGCGGAAGGAAGGGTGTATTTGCCCTTCTTGCCCATCGGAAACCAGACGATTTTGTTGCCTTCTGCATTCAGCAGCACGCCGTCCTGACTCTTGTAGTAAGCGTTGGCGGGCGAAACCATAAGGGCTTCGAGCGCCGTGCATCCGCTGGAAGGGAGAATGCTGCCTGCTGAGGCAGGAATTTCTATCTCGCGGAGCGAAGTACAATCGGCAAATGCATCTTTCTCTATGGTGGTTGCATCGGCAGGAAGAACTACGTGGGTGAGTTTTTCGCAACCGGCAAATGTGCCTTGTACAATCTGGTTTTCTGCAGCTTCGTGATGATAAGGACCTACCATTCCGCCTGCTGCGAGGTGAACGTCGGTAAGGTCTATATCCGATAGCTTGCCGGGGGTGACTGCGTTATCGTTGTCGCGCCCCATCATCATTCTCATACAGCTGAGGTCTTCGCCGTTCAGGGTTCCGGCTATGGTCAGCTGGGTGTATTCGTAAAGATGGTTGCCCATCAGCTGTGTCAGTTCGCCTGTTTCGTTTAGCGTAATGGCGTCGCTCGTATCATATTTGATGGCGGTTCCTATGGTTTCTCCTACCATATTCCGGGCGAAAGGCTGGAATTCGTAGTGGGCATTCCGCTCCAGATTTCCGATGCGCAACTTGATTTTTCCCTTCTTTCCGTCAAAGTTTTCTACGATGCATTTCTGCTTGTTCTCCGGCTCGCCGGTCAGATAAACGTAGCATCCGGTTTCGGTCATCGGCTCGCCACCATCATCGGTTATTTCGTAGCTTACGAATGCGCTCATCGGTCCGTGACTCAAGAGTGTAGCCGACGATAGTTTCGGACTTATATTGGGCTGGGTGGTGAAACTCATCATGTTGCTGGTTGTGGTTGTTCGCCCGTTGTTGCCCTGCAGCATATAATAATAGGTAGTGCCCGCTTTGAGCCCCGTCAGAACCAGCGAGACGTCAGCTCCCTGGGCATGAACTTCGCTGGTATTGAGGTTCATGCTCTCCGAAGTGCCGTATCTGAACAGGAGTTTCGGCATTTCTGTTTCTCCCTCTATGGTAGCTGATCCGTTGAGGGTTGCCTCTGTTCGGGTGATGTGGGTCGCCTCTGTGGTTATCAGGTGCGGTTCCAGATAGGCAGGCTTATCGCTATTGCTGCAACCTGCCATCATCATGTTTCCTATCAGGAGGGCAAGAAATCTAATGCTGCGTAATATGCTTTTTATGTTCATTTCTTACTTCTTTTGTTTTCCGATTTTAATACCTATGCCGATGCTGCCCTGCCATTGTTTCCCGGCGATGGTGATGGTTGAGGCTGCGATGCTCACTCTGTTGATCGAGGCGAGCACACCCAGCTGGGCTGCGAAGCCTTTGTGGGTAAGGTCTTCGTTGAGCAGGTATCCGCCTCCGCTGCTCTCGGTCTGCTGCCAGGCTGTAGCGGCTTTGCCGTAGCCTACGCCTTCGAAGAGACAGAAGCCATGCGTGATGTGGTGGATGGCTCCAGCGGTAAAGGTGTAGTTCTGGTGGCGTGTATTGCCTGTATAATAAGGTTTGATGCTGCTGCCCGGCGTGAAACCTTCTTTGTTGCAGGTTCCCTCTGTGCTGCCTATGCTCTTGAGGTTGCTGCTGGTATGGATGAAGAAGCCGTGACGGCGCATCAGGGCGAAGAAGAGACCATAGGACGGTCCGTCTTCATGAAGGGATAGCGTGGCGAGCGTGTAGAGGGCGAGTGGCATCTTCTTACGTACTTGTGGGATGGCAATCGTATCTATTACCGTCTTTACCTCTACGATGGTGTCGTGCTTCTCCTGGATGATAGGAGTAGGCTTGGGCAGTTTCAGTTTCAGCTCGTAGGTCATTCTGCTTTCCAGCGGTTTGCTGAACCGGTAATCGCGGAGCACGCCCCATTCCGGATGCTTGATGGTGAGCAGTTTGGAGCCTTTAGGAAGATAGAGCCAGATTTCGCCCACTTTATCTTTTCGCGATACGATTCCTAGCGGGGTGGAGAAGGCAAAGTCGGAGGGTGCGTCTACCTTCACCAGGGCGCAAGGCTCATCGTTGAGGTCGCGCACGGGGGTGATAAAGGCACTCACGTCGTTGGGCAACAGGCGGAAACCTGCTACCGAAAACTCCTGTGCCTGAACGGATGCTGACCACAGGCTTAATATGAATAAGAGTATCATCATATTATTCTAAATTAAAGTCTTGTATACTGATTACATCGTCTCCGCTATGTACGGTTCCTGCCGGTTGCCAGGTGCGCACGTGGATGAGTGGCATGGACGGGTTGCGGAAATCCCAGAGCAGAAAGAGATAGCCGTCGTCTGCGTAGCGGTCGCTCTTGTATTGCTGCCGGAGGGTGACGCCGTAAATGCCGTCCATCGTAGGATGGCGCATGATGCGGAATCCCGAGAATTTCAAGTCTATCTTCTGGTTGGCTGTAAATACCTTCGCCAGTCTTGAAATATAGTCTTTCTTCGAGTGAATGGCGTAGGTTACCTTTGCTTCAGCCTGACACTTGTTGTCGTTGGCTACTGGTTTTATCACGTTTCCTACGATGATGAGTGCCTTGTCGCTAAATACCTGTTTCAGGAAATCTAGATCCTTGGTGGTATAGGCTTTGCGGAAATGTTCGCAGTAGTTGAGGATGGTATGGCGGCGTCTGGCATCGGTCTCTGTGAGTTTACCCTGCATGATTTTCGAGGCTTCCTTGTAGAAAGGATTCGACTGTGCCATCGTCTTGAGATTTACCTGCGAAAGATGGCTGGTCTTTCCTGCTTTTGGTGCATTCGCTTGCCTGCTTGTCGGTTCTTCCGGTTGGTAATCAGCCGCACTCTTCGTGCCTTCTTCCGATTCTCCGTTCATCAGCATCTGCGCCTGCTGCCTGTTGGCTTCCGGAACCGCATTTTTATTGTCTTCTGTGAATACTACCATACCCTGTCGGTCGATAAATCCCTCTCTCTTAGAGTTTTGCTCGCGAAACCGGAGCTGCCCGTTGCGGAAACGGGTGTCTAGCAGACAGCCACGCAAAGGGATGGTAAACAGCTCGTTACCGTCTGCATCTTCTACCACGTATCGCTTGCCTTTCGTGCCGTTGTCCTGTTCTACAAGTTCCAGTCCTTCGTTCACTCCGTATCGGATTTCCTGACAGTTGCCTTTATAAACGGCAGAGGGCAGCAGCCACAAGGCTGCCACCCATCCTCCGAGAAGGAGTGCTAGAAGGGATAATATCAATACCGTCTTCTTCATTTATAATTCTCTGTATTCTTATCATTTATAGCCCTTCGGGAGAAAGGCTTTCTTATTTATTTCCCCCAGTTCTGAATCTCGCCGCCTATCTCTATCTTCACCTGGTCTGGGTTGTCTGAAATGATGAAGTTGACAAGATGTTCAGTTCCTGGTTTAAACTGGAACTTGCTCTCGAAGAGATAACTTACACCTTTCATCACTACCTCGATGAGCGGCATCCGTTTTTCGATGCGCTGTGGCACGATGATTGCCGAGTAGATGTAGTCGCTCTCCTGATGGGCGATGATGCTCTTTCGGGTTCCCTTCACATAACGGGTTGCCACTCCTGCCTGCAGGTCGATGGTGGCAGTAGGCACCGTGTTGTGGATGGTAACCTGAGCCGTAGTAGGCATGTCGCCCTCGAAATCCTCTCCTTTTACCAGTCTTATCTTGAGCTTGCTCATGATGTGCTTGAAGTTGAGGCTGATAGGGGAGTTGGATGCCTGGATGTCCTTGCTGGTGGCAAAGAGCAGGTCGCTTGCCTCGTAACCGCCGGGTGCAGTTGCCGTCTTCGGGGTACTCTGATCGAGGGCTACGCTGAAAGGCTGGTCTGTCGTGCTGCTTACGCCCTGTATGTATGGGTAGTAAGCGTAGGCGTTGTAGGTGCCTTCGTCCCAATAGAGGGTACGGGCGGCTTCCCATTTGCTGCCATCGTAGGTGAGCGCTTCGTTGTTCACGAGATTGCCGCCTATTTCGAGTGGAGCCTTGCTTTCTGCCACGTAGAGACCTATCTTGTCGTTTGACTCGAAACTGGTTGCCGTGGCACGGCTCTGGCCGGGATAATTTACGGCAAAAGTCATCGGCGTAGATTGGGCATCCTTGTAGCGGGAGGTTGTTTCCACCTCCTCGCTACATGAAACCATTCCTAATATAGCCAACGCAAAACTGGCGTATCTTATTATATGTTTCTTCATTTTTTTTCTTGTTTTAATGGTCCATATTCTGATTTACCTTGCCATCGCTCTTAGCGATGCTTTCTAACCTTTGCCATTTTCAGCGGACTGCCTTTATGGAAGACTGGAGCATGCTGGTAGGTTCCGGATGTGCGCTGGTCGCCATTGCCGCCGAAAGCACGGCTCTCTACGATTCCCGCATCCCGCTTGTCGTTCTTCACGAAATCTTCGAAACTGTAGGTTTCTCCGGCATAAGCCTTGATGCGCTTCACGATACTCTCACGGCTGATGGTGCTGTAGTAAGGAATATCGTTGTTCATGCAGGAGTTCGGCTCCGAACGGAATACGCCTCGGTTGTGCATGTAGCCTCCCTCGTAAATATCCACGATGTCGCTATATCGGTCGTCGAAAATCAGATGACTCCAACCTACGCTATGCATCTTGCCGGTAAGTTCCAGGTTGTCGTACCAGCCGAGTGACTTGGCTCCGTTGAATTCAAGAACGTGTCCGCAGCAGGTGCAGTCGCAGAAATCGATGAAGGCGTTGTGATAAATGTACTCATCGCCCAACTTTCCGAATCCGTGTCCGCCTGCCTCATGCTGGATGACGCCACGGGTATCGAGCGGATAGCCGTAGGTACTCTGCGGACAGAAAGCAATAGCCGAACCATCTTCCCACATCTGGCAGATGCCGCCGTAATCGGTAGAATTAGGAACCATGATGATCAGGGTCTGATTCAGATTGCCCTTGTTGACGGTTGGAGCGCCCAGAGCATAATCGAATACTTCATCATAATCTGCCTTCAATCCTACGCCACCGGTAAAGGTGGTATTGAATCGGTTGTAGCGGATGGTGTTCACGGTTCCTACACCCGATTCCGTAGAAAGCGGAATGGCGGTATAAACGTTGAAGTAATCACGGTAAGTCTTGTAAGGCTCGATACCGAAGAAATACTCCACTTCCTGCTTGATATCATTCAGATATTTGCCGCTGGCAATATCCTTTGCATTAAAGCCGTCGCCGAGCAGAACGATGTTGATTCCACCCTTGTTGCCCTTGGTAGCTTTCTGCAGGGTTACCCATTCATCCTCTCCATATTCATAGCCATACTGTGAAACGCTGCATTCATGGGTGTAGTCTTTGTCTTTCAGTCGGAACACCACCTTTCCATCACGACTATCAGCATTCTTAGCCATTCCCTTGATGGTCAAAGTAACTTCAGTTTTCTTGTTGCCGCTGGCAGGAGAAACCTCACACCAGTCTGGCTTGCTGGCTACTTCCCATTCGCCCTCGGCGTTAATCACCAGTTTCTGCTTATGCTCCGTGCTTAAAGCGCAGGCTACAGATGGGCGGCAAACGAGCTCGTGGTGAGCTGCGATACGCTTGAAGTCTTTCCAGCCTGGTGCTGCCTGATATTGAGAAATGGCAGACTCAGGTACTTCGAGAGTGAAGTTATCTTTGGCTACACCATTGAAAGCACCACTCAAAACACGTGCAGGAACCTCTCCCCTGCAAACGATGCTGTAAATGCCAAAATCGTTGGCAAAAGCACCACCATTCTCTCCCCATGTTGGTTCATAACCAATACTAGATAGGCTTTCTGGGAAAATGAGTTGTTCTATACTACGGCAATTAGCAAAAGCTCCAGCACCAATCGATTCTAGCCCATCAGGAAATTCCAAAGTACCCATCAGACGCCAGTTCCCGGCAAAAGCGTTTCTGCCGATAGATACAAGACCTTTTGGTAATTTCAACTCTCCGGAAAAATCACATCCTGCAAAAGCATTTTCTCCAACAGAAGTTAGATTTTTTGGTAAGGTCAGTTCTCCTTTTAGTGGAACATTATTGAATGCGCCTTGATTGATGCTTGTAATTCCGTCATAAAGCTGGAGGGTTCCGTTGAAACCTGTACCGCCAAATGCATTTTGATTGATGGCCTTTACACCTTGTGGAATGATAAGATTTCCCGTAAGGTTGTTGTCGTTACAAAAAGCTCCATCACCTATGTATTCTAGTTTTTCAGGCAAAACTAAATTGCCGTAATAACCTGGATTCGATGCAAATACATTATGACCAATATATTTTAAGCTGTTTGGAAGCTTCAACTCGCAATTGAAGTGGCAACCGTCAAAGGCTCCTCCAATATCTACGGCACCTCCACCTCCAATATATTCCAATGTTGTTGGGAGAGAGAGTGAGCCAGTTAAGGAATTACACCAAAGAAATGCACTAGGACCGATACGAGTTACTCCCTCTGGTATGATGATAGAACCAGTTAGATTAACACAATCTCTGAAGGCTCTTTCACCAATTCCTGTAAGACTGTCTGGAAGAACGACACGGACTAATGTGTTCTTTTCATCGAATGCACGTTGATGAATTACATATTTTCTCTCGACATCATCATGAGCTCTTTCGCCTGAGAACCATGGTTGTAAACCAAAAGATCCGTACACGATAGCTTCTTTCATATTCAGAGATTGAAGACTGCTCATTTCGTCACGCATAAATTCAAAGTCTGTTGGTCCTATCTCGCCGGTAATCTTAAGATTCTTGAGTTTTGTATAGTCCTTATTAGCCGCAGCAATCGCCTCTTTCAGATGCCCTTTCGTTGAGTTGATAACCACGTACTCCTTCGCCGTAGCATCATGACTTACCAGATCATTCTCCCAAGGAGTAATGCTTTCGCTTACCAAAGTCAGTTTGTAAGCGCCGCTTCCAGTCTGCTTATCTACTTTGATACCGAAGTTCATCATCTTGCCAGATACATAGGTAAGTGCCTCGTTCTTAGTGAATTTATAAGGCACACCACCGATGGTGATGCTGAAGAGGGTAGTGCCGGCAGCCACGGTTTGAGGAACCACGATGGTGCGCCATTCGTCGTTAGTACGAGATGGGATGGTCATGGTGTTCTCTACAGCACCTGCAGTCTTGATTTCGCCAGTAGAAAGATTGATGCTTGCCTTGCGGGCTACGTTGGCTGTCAGAACAATCTTCTCCAGATTTGCCCATTCGCCCTCGGCAAAACCGGAACCCTTAATCAGGGTAACACGGGCATTAGACATGCGATGCGCCATAGGCAAACGGATTACGCTGGTGGTAGGAGCCACATCCGACACCTTACCCCAGAGAAAATCGCTCGCTTCGTAGCCACCCATTTCGCCATTCTCGGTAGCCTTGCTCTGGTCTTTCTGTACTTCAAACTGATAATCCTCTATGCTTTCAGGGTTGGCAAAAGGATAGTAACCATACACATCAATATGCGTATGCTTGTCTTTCCAGAAAAGGTCATAAGCGGAGTTCCACTTATAGTTAGGCTCATCGAAAGTGTGGCGCACATTATCGCCACGGTTGCCGTTTACCTTCAAGGTTCCCGGCTTGTTTCCCTCGTAATCTACGATATAAACGCCCATCACGTCGCCGTTGCAGAAACCGTTGTCGTTGACGCGGGTTACAGCAAGCTGGTCGATATCGCCCGAAAGTTGGATGCGGTTGCTGTCGTGCTGCTCGGTCTTGTCGCCGAAGAAGTCATCGCTACAGCCTGTCAGAAGCATGGCTCCTGCCGCAAGCAGATATAATAAGGTATGTTTTACTCTTTTCATAAATAATTCGTTTTGGGGAGATGACTTTTCTCTAGAAGAAAAATCATCTCGTATTATTTCTAGGATAGAAAATCGTCTGTACTTTTTTATTCGGCTGTACCACCATAGTCGATACCGTCGTCTTCCCACTTGCTGATGTTAACATTTACGCCGTTGCTGGTCTTGCTGAGCGTAATGGTAAACTTATGCTTCTTGCCAGCCTCGAAAGCGGAAAACTGGGATGACTTAGGGAGATTGAAATCTCTGCCGTCAACATTTACGGTAATGAGATTTCCTTCGCCTACAGCCTGTGGAATAATGAGCGCCTTGTAGCTGTTGCCTTCTTCCTTGAGCGGAATGAGGTCTGTATCATCGCCCTTGGCTGTTACGGCACCTGTAGAAAGATTGGCTGTAGCCTGTGTCTTCAGACGGTTGATCTTTACGCTAATCTTGGCTGCAGCAAGCGAAGCCTCTGTAAATCCGTTTCCTGCCACGAGGTTGATGATCATCTGGCTCAACACGTGTTTGGCTTCTATCTTTATGGCGCTTTCTGAAGGTTTCGCATCTGTAGTCTTGCCTATCAGAAGTTCGCTAGCCTTGTAGTTCTCGGTTGTACTCTGGTCAGCATTTACGGTCCAAGGCATCGCCTCTATGTTGCTGATAGTGGCTGTATATGGATAATAAATGTAGAAATCGGCGTGGGTGCTGTTGTCTTTCCAGTAGGTTTGAGTTGCAGCCTTCCAGGTTCCATCATAGGTGAATTTCGTGTTGTCTATATAGTTACCTGTCGTTTGGAGTGTTGCGGCAGAGCCGTCGGCTTGATGGTTGACAACAAACAGTCCTATCTGGTCTCCCGCTTCGAAAGCCAGATCTGTAGCACGGCTTATCGAAGTGCTGATGTTGATAGGTACTTTTGCTGCAGGGGTAGGCTTTTGTGTCGGGTCCAGTTCGGAACTGCCACCTGAACATGCGGTTAACGCGAGTAGCATGCTCCCTACGATTGCTAGATGCTTCTTCTGTTTCATGATTTCTTTGTTTTATATGATTACTTTTCCTAGGTGTATTTGGAACTGTCAGTTTCATTTACTCTGCAAAGGTATGAAAAAATGTGGTATTATGCAAGTTCATAATGGTCCTTATATGAAAAAAGTTGCTAAACAACATATTTTCAGAGGGTAAACGGAGGGAGAACTCAAAGAAAAAAGGCAGTTCCCTGCATGTTGGAAACTGCCTTTCTCTTCAAAGTGGGGATTGCCCCGTCTGTTATCTGATGATTTTCATTACATCTTCGATGGTGCGGTTGAATGGTCCGTTGTGCTCCAGTTTGATGGTACACATGGCTGCAGCAAACTTTCCGGCTTCTACCGGATTGGCTCCCTGCAGACGCTTGTAGAGATAGCCTGCCGAATAGGTATCGCCGCATCCCGTAGCATCCACTACTTCATGAGGAGGGTAGGCTGGAATATCATAGAAAGTATCATCTACATAAACCAAAGAGCCCTCGCTTCCCAGCGTGATGATTACTTCGGCTACGCCCCAGGCATGAATCAGCTTGGCGGCTTCCTTCGGGTCCTTCAGTCCGGTAATGGTCTCCATCTCGGTCTCGTTCACCTTCAGATAATAGGTGTTCTTGAGCACCTGGAGCTTGTCCTTCCAGTCGGTAGCGTAAACTTTCTCGTCTCTCACCTCGCGCAGATAGCCCTGCACATCGATGGAAACTTTTCCCTTCTTGGCAAGAAAGGCAACCACTTCTGGCGAGAAATCATCGCTCAACAGACTGCCCAGGTGAAAAACCTTTGCCTCTACATGCTCCAGCTGCTGGATGGTGAAAGGATCTGCCTTGGCAAGCACACGCTGCTTACGGTCGTTAGGATTATCGCCATAAATATTTTCGAAGAAAACCGTATTGCGTGATGGGTTCAAGGTGACATCTATTCCTGCCTTGAGCATCTTTTCAACAGGTTCCTTCTCGGTAGGATCCATCGCCGTAATAAGCGAGAAACTTACATCCTTTGGCAATTGGTTGATGGCGTAGGCAAAATAAAAAGAGGTGCCGCCAGCCATGTAAACCGTACTGTTCGGGGTCACGATTTTATCCTTTGTTACGTGCCCAATACAACAAATATCTTTCATTCTTATTACATTTTACGGATGCAAAGGTACTGCAAATCGAGAATAATACAAAAAAAAATGGGAATTATTTTGTTTTGTTCGCATTTTAATGTACCTTTGCATCGAGAAAAAGCAACTTTTAAAGTTTTATCTAGAATAGATATAAAGAAACATTATGTGGTTTGATAATTTAATCAACGTGCATTCGGCGGTGCAAGGCATCGTCATTCTGTCTTTGATTTGTACTTTGGGTCTTGCCCTCGGCAAGATTCATGTCAAAGGAATCTCCCTTGGCATAGCCTTCGTATTTTTTGTGGGTATTATAGCAGGGCATCTAGGGCTCTCTATTGACCAGAACATGCTGGAGTTTGCAGAAAGCTTCGGCCTTACCATGTTTGTGTATGTGCTGGGTCTTTATGTGGGTCCTAACTTCTTCGGTTCGATGCGTCACGAAGGCATTTCGCTCAATCTCTGGAGTCTGGCTGTCATCCTGGTGGGAACCTTGTTCTCGCTCGGCTTGTGCTGGATTTTGCCAATCAGTCTGCCTGATATGATGGGTATCCTGTGTGGAGCCACAACCAATACGCCTGCCCTTGGTGCTGCCCAGCAGGCGTTGCAGCAGTTGGGCTTGCCTAGCGAAGGTGCAGCTCTGGGCTGTGCCGTTACTTATCCGTTGGGTGTTGTGGGCGTTATCCTGGCGATGATGCTCTTGCGCAAACTCTTTGTGAAACCGGAAGATTTGGAGATTCGCAATAATGATGATGACGACCATACGGCTATCGGACAATATGTAATCGTGAATCCTGCCCTGAACGGCAATACCATAGCCGAGATTACGATGATGACGCATCGCAAGTTCATCATCTCCCGTGTGTGGAGAGGCGAACAGGTGATAGTTCCTCAGGCTGATACGGTTCTTCATACGAATGATAATGTGCTCGTGGTTACCAATAAGGATGAGGTCTCGGCGATGCAGATTCTCTTCGGAAAGAAGGTGGATAAGGAGTGGAATAATGATAAGGTAGACTGGAATGCGATTGATGCGAAGGTAGAAAGCCGCATTATCGTTGTTACCCGTCCGGGACTGAACGGTAAGCGCCTGGGCAGTCTGCAGATGCGAAATTCCTATGGCGTGAATGTGAGTCGAGTGCTTCGTGGTGATATCCGTCTGCTTGCTACAGATGACCTCCGTCTGCAGTACGGCGACCGGCTGACTGTAGTTGGCGACCCTACGAGTATCGACCATGTAGAACAGTTTCTGGGTAATGCCGTAAAGACCCTGAACGAGCCGAACCTCGGCGCTATCTTCCTCGGAATCATTCTCGGTCTTGCCGTAGGAACCATTCCTCTGGATATTCCTGGAATGACGGCTCCTGTGCGTCTGGGTATTGCCGGTGGTCCTATCGTGATGGGTATTCTGATTGGTGCGCTGGGGCCTCGTGTGCATTTCATCTCTTACATGACGCGAAGTGCGGGTCTGATGCTGCGAGAACTGGGTC
>OGZO01000596.1_pt1 | contig 27194 bp, 28 predicted proteins | sample 1576721 | NCBI WGS metagenome assembly OGZO01 (sample SAMEA3541516, study PRJEB24748) | human gut metagenome | biome: human gut; feature: human-associated habitat; material: faeces | place: China | collected 2012 | reverse complement strand
GTGCATGGCCGTGAAGATATCCTGCTGCTGCATGCGGATGGACATAATTCCAGATTTAGAGTGTGTTGCAAAACAAATGGATATGACGGAGTTTAAGATACGACGATACGAGCCTGTTCAGGATCCGGTTGTAATGGTAGGGGAGGATTTTGAAGTAGTAATGAAATGTGATAATAATCAAGCGGATTTTTTTATGATGGAACTAACAATTACATATCAAGATGCTTCTGGAAGAACATATAAACAAACTTTTTGTATTAATATTACTGATAGACTTGGAAATAGTTTAATAACAAATTATGCTCAGCCTGTATTATGCAGTAATTAGCTGAGAAAATAAGAAGAGTTACTAATGATTATAGAGGCAGCCAGACAGCAGTGGGTTAAGGATGTTGAAGAGAAGCAGAGGGAACATGATGAGTGGCTGGCTGTAAATGGTGCAGCTATTGAAGAATGGAATGCCAAGAAGAAAGAATATAATGACAACAAGCAGAAACTAGAATATGAGTTAAAGAGACTTCAGGAAGATAAAGGATTTATAGAAGGTTTTATGGCTGGGGCAAAAGTAGCCAAGAAGGATAAGGAAATAATGAATGTAAGGATTGAATTATCACGACTGGCATTGCCTAAAGAACCAATAATGCCTAAAGAACCGGTTATTCCACCGGAACCGGCATTGGGAGGAGAGCCGGAAAAGCCTGATTATGACATAATGATTGGACGAAATGAGGTGTTTGATACATTTAGAAGTCTTATGGCGTAGTGAGTATTTATAAGAAAGGGGATAAGTATGAAATATTCAAATGTTGTTGTTGCCGGAGGCGGAGTGCTTGGAAGCCAGATTGCTTTTCAGGCAGCATATTGTGGATTTAATGTAACTATCTGGTTAAGAAGCGAGGGGTCTATTGGAAGAACACAGCCTAAGATTGACCATCTTAAGCAGACTTATATTGAAGCTATTGAGAAGATGGCAGAGGATAAGAATGCGTGGTGTGCAGGACTTGCGGATGAAGATACATTTGACAAGGAAGAGTGTCTTAAGAAAGTAGAGAATGCATACGCTAATCTCAAGCTTGAGCTTGATATGGCTAAGGCTGTTGCTGATGCAGACCTTGTGATTGAGTCTATGGCTGAGAATGAAAAGGATAAGATTGCTTTCTATGAAAAGCTTTCACCACTTCTTCCGGACAAGACTGTGATTGTAACCAATTCATCGACACTTCTTCCATCGATGTTTGCAAAATATACTGGAAGACCAGACAAATATCTGTCATTACATTTTGCTAATTCTATATGGAAGAATAACACTGCTGAGGTTATGACACAGGCTCAGACTGATGAGAAGTATTTTAACGAAGTAATGCAGTTTGCTAACGATATACGAATGATTGGACTTCCTGTAAGAAAGGAAAAGAGCGGATACCTGCTTAATTCTATGCTGGTTCCATTCCTTCTTAGCGGACTTGATCTGTATGCTGCAGGAGTGTCTGATCCTGAAAGCATTGATATTGCATGGACAAGAGGAACAGGTGCACCTAAAGGCCCTTTCCAGATATTTGATACAGTAGGGCTTAATACTGCATATAATATTGTTCACCAGTATCAGAGTGTTCCGGGAATATTCTCACCACTTCTTAAGAAGATGATGATGCCATATAATTTCAAGAAGATGGAAGCTATTCTCAAGAAGTATATTGATGAGGGAAAGCTTGGAATGTCTTCAGGTGAAGGCTTCTACAAATATAATTAAGCACGGCAATTAAGAACTATATTAACAAATGTTATGAAGGACTGGTAATATGACGACTAGGGAAGAAGCACTTGCATATGGACTTTCTTTTCCTGATACTTATCAGGAAGCGCCTTTTCATGATGAGAACTGGCAGCTTGTAAGAGTTAAAGGATGCAAGAAAGTATTTTTATGGACATATGAGCGCAATGGATATATTAATCTTAATGTGAAGGTTTCACCTGAGTGGCGCGACCTGTGGAGAAGTACATATTCATCGGTGATTGCGGGCTGGCATCAGAATAAGGAACACTGGAATACTATTATTCTTGATGGAACTGTTCCTGATGAAGATATCAGACGCATGATTGCGGAAAGTTATGATCTTGTATCTGACAGTCCAACCAAGAGAATATATGAAGCTGTCAAGAAGATTCCGAGAGGACAGGTTGCAACTTATGGACAGATTGCACAGCTTGCAGGCGATAAAAAGATGGCGCGTGCAGTTGGCAATGCACTTCATAAGAATCCTGACCCATCAGGAATTCCGTGTTACAGAGTGGTTAATTCAAAGGGAGAGCTTGCTGGTGAATTCGCATTTGGCGGAGCCGGAAAACAGGCAGAACTGCTTATGGAGGATGGAATTGAGGTTGTTAATGGCAGGGTTGACCTGAAAAAATATGGAATGAAATTCTGAATTACTATAATGATATATGAAATAATGCCGATATATATTAGGCATGGAATGCGCATTTATTCAATGGATTGAAGCTGTTGGATGAATGCGTTTTTTATTATTTGCCACTTGGACCTTTCTGGAAAGTGGCGCGGCTGCGACTGACTGAGCGGCTGCAGAAAGGAGAATACATGAATATTAACACACAAATGAGGTATGGTGCTTATTCAGAGTACAGTTTCAGAACAACCAAAACTGGCAAAGGTGACACCGGTTTTGAAGAATCTATGAAGCCGGACAATAATATCCAGTACAAATCATTAGGAATGGGCTTCTTAAATGTGGGTGATACCGGCTACGGAATGAGGGCAACCCAGATTATTAATCCGGACAGTGAGGACACGATTGTAAGAGTAAGCATTGCACTGGGTGGAAATGAATTCAGAGATTATGATGTTAATCTTTCCGAGATAGATCCATCCAATGCAAGTGCTGTGGAAATGTTTGCATATTGCCAGTATGCAGATTCAACCAGTGAAGGTTCATACAAATGGGGAAGCTGGAATGCCTTAAAACATTTGACAGATGATATGGCATATTCATACAATTCACTGGATGAAGCTTTAACTGAAAAGAAAAACTGGAATGCTGCACTGGCTGGCTCAGGTATTGAACTTGAAAATGAGGCAACGGGTGAAAGATATTTTGTAGCGGATATCATTGAAATGCTCAAACAGCAGTATGAGCTTACAGCAGACGATCTTGAGGAAAAGGACTGGCGGGATATGTCAGACAAAGAATGGGAAAAGCTTTTAAACAGTTTTGACCAGAATATTGATGCAATCAAGGATAAAATCAGAAAGCTTAAGGAAGTTCAGGATGAAGCAGCTTCTAAGGCAGCAGCTAATGCACCGGCAGGGCAGAAGGCAAATGCAGCTTCGAGCGCAGCGCAGAGTGCAGCAGCCAATGGATTTGCATCGGATGTAAAGACTGAGGATGAAGAATGGATAGAAGAAAACAGTTGGACATATGACATGAAAACAGAGAATCAGACAATTCTTCATAAAGCAGCTATTGCCAATGAAAAAGCACAGGATAGCCTTAGCAAGTCTCAGGAGCTTATGCTTACAGGAGACACAACAGAAGGTGTAAGCAAGACAGAAGGTGCAACAGAAAGTGCATCATGTGATGATGAATCAGGAGAAAAAGTGTGGACAGTTACTGCATATACCGAGCAGGGAATTATATGTAAGGAATTTAAGGACGGAGTAGGCACACTTTTGTGGCAGATTGATTTTAAAAATTCGACAGATTACAACAAGGTTATGGATTACCTCGATAACGAAAAAGAAGAGGATATATTAAAGTATGCCAGGGATAAGGAATTCTGGGAGAAACTTATCTGGGGGTAAGATAAACTGAAATAAAAGCAAAATGGACTTTCTGCACGGTAAATCCGTGGGAAAGTCCATTTTATTATTACTTTATCAACAGCACCCTGTCGGTATCATCACCCTCAACTTTAGCGAATTTCTTAGCAGTGAATGAATCGGAAGAGCATTTGTCAATATAACTTTTTACGCCAGTGACAGGGCTTATCCACCACATATCTCTGCCTGTATAATTATGAGTATCAAGCGTGAACTCATTGCCAAGATAATCGTATGCAATCAGGAATGATCCGCCTGCGAATACAGCAATGCGTTCATGCTTTTCTTTTTGCCCGGATAACAGCAGGGAGTCATCAGGCTTTCCATTAATAAAGTCTACTGACTGCATTATGTCTTTTAAGAAATGCATCTGACCAGAGCCCTCGTGGTGAATGGCCTCGTCCCAGTTACACACAACACCATAGCTTACACCATCATGCCCGCCTGTGTAGAACTGCATAACAGAATTATCACCATAGGTGTGTCCGCATGCGCCGGCTAGAACAGACCAGTAAGCATATCTTCTTACATGCTTTGCAGTCCAGTATGGTTCGTCATGATTGTGGAGTCCCTGAATTATCCATTCGTAAGAAGGCTCGGCATCAAGCACAGGTTTATTACTGAGAGCATGGTCGTGTAATACATACTTCCAGTTGTCTTCGCCATAGTAAGAAGGGCTGTCTATATCGTCCCATGCACCAAGATTACACTGGTCGTAACGTCTGTGACCTGACTGGAACATATTAAAATCGAGCCATTCATCATCAGAAAACCACATTGTTGATGAACATCTTCCAAAAGGATGGAAGGTTATCAGTTTGTTAGGCGTTGAGAACTTAAGGTATGCGCCTAATTTGCGGTAAGCTGCCTTATAATCTTCAGCTTTAATATCACCGCCGAGTACCCATATTATATTGGAATAATTCTTATAACGGTCTGCCAAGAAGCTGCCGTATTCAAGAATATTATCTTCTGTGATAACACCGGTCTTTAGCAGGCTTCCCCAGGATGGGAGAAGTGCCATATAAAGTCCCAAGTCATCCGCCATCTTAATGATACGGTCTACATGTTCCCAATATTCTTTTGTTTTATAGATGCCGGCAGCACCCCAGTGCATGCGGTTTACAGTTTCCATACCTTCTGTTGAGTATATCAGAACCGCCTGAATTACATTGAAGCCCTTTTCGGCTCTGTTTCTCAGATATGTATACGCCTCGTCGTCAGTAAAATTGCCAAATATGAGCCATCCAGTGTCGCCAAGCCAGAAGAAAGGTTTGCCATCCTCTAACAGGTAGTGTTTGTTGTCGCTGATAGTAAGCATATGATATTAACCTCCGAACATTCAAGATATGTATATTATAGCATAATTTAACAAAATGTTTTATAATAAAAATAATTATCAGAAACGGAGATTATTATGTGGAAGATAAAACAGATATTTGACGGGGATTATGGGTGTGAAGAGCTGGCAGAAGGTCAGTTACCTAAGTTTTGTGTTACACTTGTTAATGAGAGTGGGCAGAAGAAGTATGTATATGTAGAAGATAAGTGGCTTGTAGACAGAGGGCTTGATGAAGGCTCTGTATGGCCGGAGGATATAGATGAGTAAAGTGATAAGAATCATCTCAGCAAGTGTGATGTTAACTGTATTATCAGCTATTATACTTGCGGGGTGTGGCAACAGACATTCTGATAAAGCAGGATTGAATAAATCGGACATTACAGAGACTTTAAGCCAGACATTGGAATCAGAGAAAGATTCACAGATGAATTCTCGAAGTGAAGAAAATACTGATACAGAGATAACAGATACAGAAGCAGAAGATTCTGGACAAGTAGACAGTGAAGACGGCAGTCAGGAAGAAACAAGCAATCCATATATAATAGTAAGAGAGCCATATACAGGCGTTCCGGTATATGAAGATATGGAACACATTTATATGAATACGACTTGGGAATATGCGGACCATTCGGCGATAAGCGATGGTTATGCTGTTCTATATAAAGCAGCAGGTGAAAGAAAGAATATTATAATTGGTGTCAATGCAGGGCATGGAACGGCAGGTGGTTCATCAGTGAGAACATTGTGCCATCCGGACGGCTCACCTAAGAGCACCGGTGGAAGTACGGCGGCGGGGGCAACAACAGCAACTGCTGTATCAGGAGGCATGACATTCTATGATGGAACACCAGAAAGTGAAGTTACATTTAGAATGGCGCAGATTCTAAGAGACAGGCTTCTTTCACAGGGATATGATGTGCTGATGGTAAGGGACGATGCAGATGTACAGCTTGATAATGTAGCAAGGACTGTGATATGCAACAATGTTGCGGATTGCCATATATCGCTGCATTGGGATGGAGACGGACTTAGTTATGACAAAGGCTGTTTCTATATTGCGGTTCCGGATGCAATTAAAGATATGGAGCCGGTTGCCACACACTGGCAGCAGCACAATGCACTTGGAGCATCACTTGTTAATTGGCTTGGTGATGTGGGTATGAAGATACATGGTTCAGGAAGTATGGCAATAGATCTTACACAGACGTCATATAGCACAATTCCATCTGTAGATATGGAACTTGGAAATGCAAGCTCAGATCATAGTGATGAGACGCTTGAAAATATAGCTGATGGACTGATGGCGGGAATCAATGCGTATTACGGGTATTAAACAATATAATAAAACCACATAAGGAGAACAATAATGGATAAGAAAACACAGATTATAGCAGTAGCAGGAAAAGGTGGAGTTGGTAAGACTTCTTTAGCGGGAGTTATTGTAAAGCTTCTTGTTGAGGCACACCCAGATAAGAAGATACTTGCGATTGACGCTGACCCTGCGGTCGGACTTTCTACAGTGCTTAATGTTGAGGTTGATAAGACTATAGATGATATAAGAAAAGAAGTAATCAAGAATGTTGAAGACGGAGATACCAAGACTGCTGTGGAGTTACTTGGAGAAGCCAAATATGAGATAATGGATGCAGTTGTTGAACAGGACGGATATGCATTTATCGCAATAGGAAGACCTGAGACAGCGGGCTGTTACTGCAAGATTAATTCATATCTTAAAGAAGTTATTACAATGCTTTCAGATAAGTTCGATTATGTTGTAATTGATGGAGAAGCAGGAATAGAGCAGATTAACAGAAGAGTTATGGAGAAGGTTACACATCTGCTGCTTGTTACTGACGCAAGCAAGAAGGGATGCCAGGTTGTGCAGACAATCAAGAAAGTTGCAGATGAGCTTGTGATGTATGACAGAATCGGAGTTATCGCTAACAGAATACCGGATATGGAGGTTGCGAAGCTTATGGATATCGGCGACCTTGAGCTGCTTTCAGTAATACAGAGCGATTCAAAGCTTGCGCAGGCAGATGTTCTTGGTGAAAATGTGTTCAATCTCCCTGATGATGCGATTATTGTTGAGGGCGCAAAGAAAGCCCTTGTTAATATGGGAATATTGTAAGAGGAGGCAAATGTGAAGGATTTAGCTAATCTGTATTATTTTGAGAAGCTGTTGGAGGATGTGAATAACGACCTTGTAAGGCAGGCACAGGCTAAAGGTAATATTGCAATCGGTGCAGTCTGTTTTCAGATACCCGAGCCGCTTATTAATCTGCCGGGCAGCTTTTCGGTGAGACTGCGAGCACCCCGTACAGGTTCTATAGAGATGGGTACATATTACATGAGCAGTATGCTGTGTGAGGGCTGTCGTGCGATATTAGAGAGAGCAATTGAGGGTGGATATAACTTTCTTGACTGTATAATTGCGCCGGATGCATGTGCGCAGATGAACAGGTGCGTAGAGAATATTGAGAGACAGCACCTTATAGAGAAGGAAAAATTCTTTGTGGAATATTCAGATGTTCCGATGAAGAATGATGAGACGGCGTTAAGACATTTTGTTAAGCAGATGAGACTTCATGTGCTTGAACCGCTTAATAATACATATGGAATAGACATATCAGATGATGCACTTAGAAAGTCAGTAGAATTGCAGAATAAGATAAGCCGGCTTATAAGAAGCATCGGTGATTACAGAAAAGAAGATAATCCAAGAATAACTGGGTATGAATTCGCGGTTCTGTGTCTTGCAACCTACTGTTGCCCGAAAGAGGCACTTATAGAAAAGCTCGAAGAAACACTTGAGGAGCTTAAGACACGTGAACCTGATAAAAAATGTAATTACAGGGCAAGGGTCGTAATGGTTGGTTCAGAGATTGATAACCCTGAGCTTATAAAGCTTGCTGAGGAGGCAGGTGCACTGGTTGTGGCTGACAGATTCTGTTTTGGTTCACTTCCGGGAAGAGATGAGATTATTCTTAACGATACAGAGGATGTTCTTACACAGATATGCAGACAGTATATGAAGTGGGGACAGTGTCCAAGATTCATGAATACAGAAAAGATTATCGAGAGACAGGAGTATGTTGACGCAATAGCTAAAGAGTATAAGGCGGATGGCCTTATATATCAGCAGATTAAATTCTGTGATTACTGGGGCTATGAGAGGGCTTCGGCATTCCATGTCATGAAAGAAAAATACGGTTATCCTGTTCTTTCAATTGACAGGCCTTATGCTGTCGGAACTTCTGGACAGTTAAGAACAAGAATACAGGCATTTGTTGAGAGCCTTGAGATTAAGCGTATCAATGCAGGAAGGAAATTATAAATATGTCTAAGAATATAGGAAGCGAGCCACTCGGCAGATTCTATACAGGCAAAAAGCCGAAGAGAAGAAGAGAATGGCGCGGATTGAAGGATACATGGTACGACTATGTAAGGTGGCTTGGATACTGGAAGACTTTAATTACATTTATAATAAAACCTAATAACATGAAGGGCTTCTTCAGATACCGCTGGATGATTAATTATCTTGCACTGCCTGATTTCATGGACAGGCATACCGAGGGTATGAGAGGAACTCAGCTTAGAATGGCACATCAGGCACTGGGACTTATCGTTACTGATATATGCGGGATGCTTGGACAGATATTTAAGGCAGACCCGGCTATCGGCAATGACAAGAAGCTAAACAGCAAGATTGTTCTTTTTGATGAAAATATGATGAGTACCCTGATGGGAGGTTTTCCTAACCTTACATGGTTGTCAGTGGAAGTTCCTGCTGTGTATACAAGCTCGATGATGTCACAGGACGGAGTAAGCTATTATGTTGACGTTACACACCAGTATGGCGTGCCATCAGATGTCTGTCCTATGCCGGCGGCTGAGCTTGGTGTTGCACTGGCTGATGATTTCCCGCTTATAGGCTGTTGTGCGGTGCAGTGTAATACGACATGTGACGGAAGTCTTATGGGTAACGGGATTGAAGCAAGGTCATTTAAGATTCCTACATTTCAGCTTGCTGTGCCTATAAGACACAGACAGGAAAGTGTACAGGAGTATGCGGCAGAAGAGGTTGTCAATGCAATCCATTTCATAGAGGAGCAGACTGGCGAGAAGTTCGACTGGGATGCATTCTTTAAGAGTATGAAGCGGTTTAATGCAGAAACAGAGGAATTCTTGGAGTGGATGGAGATTTCCAAGACAGATTATCCGCAGGTTATGGGCGTAACGCTTGCACTCTACAGATATGGTGTATATCAGGCGGCCGGTGGAAGAAATCAGGCATTCCTTGATATGGATAAAAAGCTTACAAAGATGGCACTTGATGCATATAAGAATAAAGAGATGGCGGCGAAGGAGTACCGCCACAGAGCCATGACATGGGGCGTTCAGGCTGCATATTATACAGCGCTTCCAATCTGGCTTCTTAACTGCTGGGGCGTGGTAACTATTGCGGATATGTTAAGCATGGTGTCTACAGAGATGGTCAATACAGAGGATAAACACCAGGCAATGTTAGACCTTGCGTATCTGTATGAGAACATGATTATGAGAAACCGTTCTAACGGCGGTTATGAGACAGGTGTAGAGGCGCTCTGGCGTTTCTGCGAAATGTTTAATATTGATATTGTAATCATGTATGTTCATATGGGCTGCAAATCAATGTCAGGATATCACGGCTTATTTGAAGAAGAAGCAAGAAAACATGGAATTCATTTAATATGGGTAACACACAATCTTATGTGTCCTGAGGATGGAACAAGAAGAGACATGAGAACGGAGATTAACAGATACATGAGAACTGTTTTCAGGGAAGAACCGCTTGACCCGTCACTTGAGGATTTTGACGATTCTAAGAGCTGGTAAGAAGTGTGGATGCTGCATACGTGGCAGGAAAGGATAGCAGAATGAAATATTTCGGTGGTTGTGACGCAGGAAGTACATATACAAAATGCGTTATTATAGATGAGAATGGAAAAATCTTAGCTGCAGTTACTAAGAGAAGCAGGATTAATCCAGTGCTTAGTGCGAAGGACGCACTTGATGAGGCTGTAAGCCAGGTTGACGGTTTAAACAGCGCAGAGGAACTTACATATCTGATTGGTACGGGTTACGGAAGAAACAAAGTACCATTTGCAGATGAGAATATATCAGAGATAAGCTGTCATGCCATGGGCGTACATGTAACTGACCCTTCGGTTAAGGCGATTATTGATATCGGCGGTCAGGATGTTAAGGGAATTGCGATTGACACTGATGGAACCGTGCTTAATTTTGCGATGAATGACAAATGTGCAGCAGGAACGGGAAGATTCTTTGAATCTATGGCAAGAGCATTTGAGATGTCTTTAGATGAATTCTCTAATCTGTCTCTTACAGCGAAGAACGTGATTCCAATAACAGCACAGTGCGCGGTATTTGCAGAGAGTGAAGTTATCTCATTAGTGGGCGAGGGTAAGCCTATGGAAGAGATTGCAGCAGGAATACAGTTATCGGTTGCCAAGAGGTGTTTTGTTATGGCTAAGAAAGCCGGTGCGGCTGACAGCGTTACACTTACAGGCGGATGTGCCAAGAATGAAGGATTGAAGAAAGCAATAGAAAAAGTGCTTAAGATTAATGTAGTTGACCTTCCGACAGACCCACAGCTTATGGGAGCATTAGGTGCTGCGGAATATGCAAGACAGAAGGGAAGTAATGTATGATAGTATTAAAGGTGCTGGCTATTATAGCAATCGTGCTTGTTGCATTGTTTCTTCTGACTCTTGTTATATATTTCTTTAATCTGGATATGAAATTTGCAGCAGCTTTAATCAAGCCGCTTACTGCATATTACAACTGGTCAAAGAACAGGCGAGAGAAAAAGAAAGAACAGAATACACAGAAAGAATAACAGGAAGGGCAGAAACATCCAATGGATTTATATGATTGTGAGATAAGAAAACTGACATCAATGCTTGAAAGCCATGGAGTAAAGAGACTTCCATTACAGAAAGAATGGGAGATGACTGAGAAGGAGAATCTTATTCTTAAAAGCGAGACGGCTTATGAACTTGGCGGTGGAAGCAGTCAGGCAGTGAGTGCTATTGCATTTACACAGGATAAGGGGCTTGTGTCGGAGGATGCAGTGTATCTGGTGGGGGATGACCTGTGTGATATCAAGAATGATATTTCATATGCAAGAATTACTGTAATCAGGCTGAACAGTGAATATATTAAAAATCATGATGATAATGCACTGTATGCTTCAATGAGGGCGACTGATTATGTAAGATACCATGCATTTCTTAAAGGATATATGATGAGAATATCAGCTGTCAGGGAAAGAGAACCAGTGAGAGTGAGTAAAGAAGCGGTTTCACATGGGATTAACTTTGCAGCGGTAGGACATGGACTTATCAATGCCTACAGGAAGCGCCCAGAGGTTGAGGCTGTAAGCATATATTTTGTCACGGAGCAGGATATTGATTACATATTTTTAAAAAGTGAAGCACACAGATGTGAACAGATAACTGACTCCTTAAACAACATATTTAACGGTCTTACAATGGATTGTTCAACTTGCTCAAGCAGGGAATTGTGTGATGAAATAGACGGACTCAGACAATTACATATGAGTATTTTGTGAAAATACCTTGAAAAAAATTAAAATTAGGAATAATATGTTAATTGAATGAAATAGGGAACAATTAAATACATTGTACAAATGATGCATATGGAAAGGCAGGTAGTTATAAGATGTTAAAGAAAATGAATAATATGAATATAAAGGGGCGTTTGAATTATGTATTTAGACTGATAATCATAGCGTTCTCCGTAGTTGCAGTTGTTATAAGTGCAATGATGATTTATATGTCTATGGATTACCGCAGGGTGCTGAAGCGTTACGCATTCCCTCAGGGAGATATTGCTACAGCTATGTCTGAGGCAGCAGAGATAAGAGGAGCTTCAAGGGGAGTTGTAGGATATGATTCAGTAAGCCTTATCAGCTCAATGAAAAAGCAGCATGATGAGCATGTCGAAGCATTTGAAGCCAAGCTTGAACAGATAAGACCTATAATGTCTAGTAAGGCTGGCAAGGAATGTATGGATAAGATTGATAAGGCGTGGGCTGAATATAAGGAAATTGATGAGAAAGTTATAAAGCTGGGAGCTACGACAGATTCTAATCAGTCACTGAAGGCTCAGTCGATGATGCTGAATGAGACGGCACCTAAGTATGAGGCACTTGATAATGCACTTAATGAACTTATGGACACTAATGTTGCTAAAGGTGATGCAGAAAAATTAAAGCTTGAAATATTTCTTATAATAGCGATTGTTGCTGCAATTGGAATTATAGCTGCGGTAGTTGTTGTTGCTTCTAAAGCAGCACATGCGATTGCAAAGAGTATAGAAGAGCCGTTAGATGGAATGATGGCCAGATTCGAGACATTTGCACAGGGAGATCTGGATTCACCATTCCCTGAAGTTGAGACTAAAGATGAGATATCCGATCTCATAGATAGTGCACATGCTATGGCAGAAAGATTACATAATATTATCAGTGATGCCGGAAAACTTATGGGAGAGATGGCAGATGGTAATTTCGCTATCGCAACCGAACATGAAGATCAGTATACAGGTGCATTCAATGCATTGTTACTTGGAATTCGTAACATGAACCGTCAGATGAATTCAACATTAAAGGGTGTTGAAGATGCTTCTAAACAGGTGGCAGAAGGTTCTGCTAATCTTTCAGATGCTGCACAGTCGCTTGCAGAAGGTGCAACAGATCAGGCTGCAACAGTCGAAGAGATGCAGGCAACCATTAATGATCTTAATGAAGGTATACAGAAGACAGCAGAACAGCTGGAAAATTCATATAAAGAAGCAGAGAGATATGCTGATACAGCAGAAAACAGCAGAGAAAGCATGGAAGCTCTTATGGGGGCAATGGCTCGTATCAGTGAGGCTTCTGAGAAGATTGGCAATATCATTTCAGAGATTGAAAGTATTGCAAGCCAGACTAACCTTCTTTCACTTAATGCTTCCATTGAGGCTGCAAGAGCAGGTGATGCAGGCAGAGGATTTGCAGTAGTTGCTGACCAGATTCGTACACTTGCAGAGCAGAGTGCTAAGTCAGCGGTAGATTCAAGAAATCTTATAGAAGCTTCTATCTACGAGGTTGGAGAAGGTAATAAGATTGCTGCTAAGGCATCTGATTCACTTAAGGAAGTTGTTGATGGCGTTCAGTCTATCGCAGAGAGTGCCAAGAAGATGAGAGATGTATCTACAAGTCAGGCTGCAGGTATGGAGCAGGCGGATGTTGCAATTGCAAGAATTGCAGAAGTTGTACAGGCTAATTCAGCAACATCACAGGAGACATCGGCTACAAGTGAAGAGCTTACAGCACAGGCTACAACTCTTAGTGAAATGGTTGCACAGTTTAAGTTAAGAAATGACTGATAATTAAATATATAAAGATTATTTAAGGAGCTGTTATCGTAGTGATATGAGGTGACCCCTCAAAGTTAGACTTTTGCGAGACGACTTCGGTCGTCTCGTTTTTCTTTATGCAGCTAGAAGATGGAGCCTGTATTGAACAGGACTCATCCATCCTAACTTTTCTTTTATTCGTTTCTCATTGTAGTATTTTATAAAACGTTCTATCTCGGATTTTAATTCTTCGTAGCTATAATAAACGACACCATAGTAAATTTCTTGCTTGAGTAGTCCAAAAAAGTTTTCCATTACAGAATTATCCAGGCAGTTTCCTTTTCTAGACATACTTTGAAATATTCGTTCTTCTTTTAGTCTATGGGAGTATGCCTTCATTTGGTAAGCCCATCCCTGATCAGAGTGAAAGGTTCTTCTGTATGGACAGTCTGCCGTGATTTCAATTGTTTCATTCAAAGCGTCCATTACATTTTTAGCAGAAGGTTTCTTGTCAATTCCGTAACTTATAATCTCGCCATTGCACATATCCATAAACGGATCCAGATAAAGCTTATGCATAGTCATACGTCCTTTCTCATCAACTTCATAATACTTAAACTCAGTCGTATCAGTAGTGATTTTCTGATGGGGAATATGTGTATTAAAACGCCTGCGAATCCTGTTAGGAGCAACAGTCCCAACCTTTCCTTTATAAGAACTATATTTCCTGCTCTTACGAGTATATGATGTTACCTGTAATCCGAACTTTTGAACAATGCGTTGAACTTTCTTTTTATTTATGGAATATCCCTGATTTCGAAGTTCTCCAAGGATTCTACGATATCCGTAATCCTTATGTTCTTCACGAATCTCAAGTATTTTTTTCTCAATTTCCCGATCTGGGTTTCCTCTATCAAAACGCTTTTGCCAATACATATATGTGGCTTTTGGCATACCAGTATATGAGAGAAGGTCTTTTAATTTGAACTGTCTTCGGAGACTGCTGATGATTTTTGCCGTTCTCTCATTTTTGCTTCGTCCTCTAAACGCAGTCTCCTCAGTTCTTTTAAAAATGCATTCTCGATTCTTAATTTTAGGAGCTCATCCTCTAATTCTTTTATGTGTTCAGCACTAGTATCGACACCCCTATCATCTTGAACCTGTGGCTTATTATCTATCTTAGGTTTATCCAATGTTTTTTTCCGACCTTTCTTGTGAGATCTCAAAGCATCAGGACCTGCAGTACGAAAGCGATTAACCCAGTTAGTAATCATGCTCGGATTAGTTATACCTTCCTGAATTGCTAATTCCTGATATGAGATTTCACTTGATAGATATAATTCTACAACATTAAGCTTCTTTTCAAAAGAATATTTTTCTTTTTTGCGAGAACGCGTTAGTCCTTCATCACCAAAAGCATTATAATTATCTATCCAAAGCTTTACTTTGCTGTCAGAAGGAATACCATACTTATTTGCAAGATAAGTGTAACCACCTTCGCCATTTAGGTATGATTTAACAACTTTCTTTTTGAATTCAAAACTATATTTAGCCATAAAAATACCGACCTCCAATCGTTAGATTCTTAGGTCTAACTTTTGGGGGTCGGTACAATATCAGCTCCTTATTATATACTGTATTTGTTATCAGACTTGGATAATTTAATTAAAAGAGTTCGTTTACCATGTCTGCTGTGTATGAAACGCTTGTGGCATGCTCAACCTCAATCATATAAAGCGCATGTGCTGCTAAATGTTCTGCTGCCTGTTCAAGGTCTCTGATACCTGTAGTATCCTTGCAGTAATCAAGAACAGCGTCAAGTCCGTCATCAAACACCAGGCACTCATCCTCGTGAAGACCGATTCTTTTAAGAACCTTAGGAAGTGAATATTTAAGGAAAATTGTCTTCTTTTCTTCTCTTGTGTAATCAGGAATATCGATTACTGCAAATCTAGAAAGAAGTGGTGCACTTATCTTATCCTTATCATTAGCTGTGGCGATAGGATATACGCCTGAAGTTGGGATAAGACATTCCATATAATTATCAGTGAATCCAAGATTATCAAGGAGTGTAAGGAGTACATCCGCAGGGTTGGCATTGCCATTGCTTGAAGTAGCCTTATCAAGCTCGTTGATAATGAATACAAGGTTAGATTCACCAGCCATATTAAATGCTTCCATGATAATACCAGGTTTTGCATTGGAGTATATTCTTGAACTTCCTGTAAGCTGTTCTGCGTCATTAATAGAACTCATATCAAGTGTTGTCCAAGGCATTTTAAGAATCTTGGCAACAAGGTAGGCAATCTGTGATTTACCTGTTCCGGCAGGACCTACAAGAAGGATACCGTATGCAGGAAGAGTGTGTGTTCTGTTAATCTGAATAACAGTTTCAATGATTCTCTGCTTAACACTCTCCATACCGAAAAGCTCTTCGTCAAGAATTCTTCTTGCTTCCACAGGGTCAATTGATTCGAAGTAATTGCTCTTCCACTTAATATTAAGCATGATAGAAAGTGCTCTCTGTGCATGTCTTTTCTCTTCAGGAGTTACCTCACTTGAACGGGCAACAACAAGATTGCGTCTTGCCCATAAACGGATATTTTCAGGAAGTGTACTTCCTGCACAGTTAAGGAAATCTGATATGCTTGTAAGGCTTGTAAGCTTCATATCATCAGCAGATTCATCAGGCTCTTCACTATTGTCTTCTGCAACGGCACTGCTCTCTAATAATCTTTCAATCATAAACTGAAGAAAACCGTCTTCGGCAGATAACTTGTTACCATTGCCAAATGCAACCTCCTGAATCTTGTATACATTGTATCCTTCAGATGTGTTAGCACCTGTAAGCTTTACTTTAACTCTGTTCTCGCCAAGCCATTTGATAAGGCTTGTAAATCTTGAATCAATCTTTAAGATATTGCTTGTAAAAGACTCACCATCAATCTGGAAATCGAATGCAGTTTTTTTATAAGGGTTAGTGAATAAACCATAAGATGTCTCATCCCACTGCTTCTCAGAATTATCCAGAACAAGGATTGGGTTCTCTGGTGAAGCTGTAGAATTGTCAGATTTAAAAGTTGTATAGGTACACTCAAAACCGGCATTGCTGCCAGAATTGGCATTAGCGTCATAAACTAACATATATTCCTCTTTCTGTGCTTTAAACACTTGTAATAATCTATCATATAATAACATATTCTGGGAAGTTGGCAAGGAGAGGATTGAATATATTAAGTTATGTGCTATAATAATTATAGATAAAATATTAGCTATAAATGTATATTTATCAGTAAAATAGCTAATATATTATATAGATGTTTACACGTAAGGAGAGATTAATATATGAATGAATATGTCTGGGAGACATGTGAAGAACTGGATAAAAAAATAGCTGACAGGGTAAGACTAATAAGAAAAAGACGCTCCATTTCGCAGGAGAAGCTTTCTAAGATTAGCAATGTCAGTCTTGGCTCGATAAAAAGATTTGAAACAACAGGACAGATTTCACTGTTATCGTTGACTAAGATAGCTGTAGCACTTAATATTGCTGATGATTTAAGAAACATTTTTACAGAGATTCCTTATAACAGTATTGAGGAGGTAATTAATGAGACAAGATAGAATTATAAATGTTTTTTTTCATGACAGGCTTGTTGGAACTCTTGCTATGACGAACGAAAGAAAAGCTGCATTTGAATATGCAGATGAATGGCTTGAGAATGGATTTTCAATAAGTCCGTTTTCATTGCCTCTTGAAAAGAAAGTATATGTCCCGGTTAAAGATTATTTTAATGGCTTATGGGGAGTATTTGCAGACAGTCTGCCTGATGCATGGGGACAGCTGCTGCTTGACAGGATGTTAAAAGAAAAGGGATATAATATAGACAATGTGAGTATGCTTGACAGGCTTGCAATTGTTGGAGAATCAGGAATGGGAGCATTAACATACAGACCGGAATGGGATATGCCAAAGCAGGAAAAACTCAGCAGTCTTGATGAATTATCTGAGCAATGTCAGAAAATTCTTAATACTGAATATTCGGACAAGCTTGATGAATTATACAGGCTTGGTGGAACAAGCGGTGGAGCAAGACCTAAAATTATGACTAAGATAGATGACGAGGATTGGATTATCAAGTTTCCTGCTCATGTAGATGGAAAGAATGCGGGGCTGATGGAATACCGATATTCACAGTGTGCAAAGCAGTGTGGAATTGATATGGAAGAGACCAGACTTTTTCCATCTGATATATGTGATGGATATTTTGGAACTAAAAGATTTGATCGTAAGAATGATTCGTTTGGAGAACACAGAATCCATATGCTTACAGCAGCAGCGCTTCTTGAACTGGATTTCAGGCAGCCCAATATGGATTATCACCAACTTATGAAATTAACAAAAATATTAACAAGGGACAATAAGCATGATATAGAAAATATGTACCGACGAATGTGTTTTAATGTGTTTGCACATAACAGAGATGACCATTCAAAGAATTTTACATTTATATATGATGAAAATAATGATGGCTGGAGACTAAGCCCGGCATATGACCTGACTTATAGTACGACATATTATGGAGAACATACTACTACAGTAGACGGCAATGGAAGAAATCCAGGGATTAAGGAGCTGGCTGCTGTTGGAACAGCAGCAGGGATAGGAAAAGATATATGCACTGAGATTGCGTACGACATAGAAAAATGTGTTAAAAACGAGCTGAATGGTAATTAAACGTCCAGCTCGTTTTGTCAGGTATATATATTAATTAACAGCCCTTATCTCGCCATCAGTAATAAGTGGATAGCGAATCAGCTTATCACCGTCAAGGTTCTCCTTATGCATATCAACAGCACATATCTGATGGTTGTCATATGATGTGTAATAATATATGCCTTTAGTTGTATTGCAGCAGCAGGTATATATTGTTATCTCGTATTTGTCATCGTCTAGCTGGCAGCAGCCACGCTGCTGGTCTACGCTGCCTAATATATGAAAGAACTGGCTTACGCTTGATTTCTCATCGTCACCTGAAACAGAATTCATCTTAGTAAAAGCAACTTTTACGAATCTTGACTGAGATGACAGATCCCCAGGAAGTCCGAGTGCACCCATACCACGGCTGTATCTGTTGAATTCAAGTCTGTCTGAGAAATTGCTCTCAGGCTGTTTTGCAGACAGACCCATGTAATTGTTAAGATTAAACATCTGTATGTTAAATGGCGGATTATTAGTAAGCACCCCTACAGGATTATCATATATATGAAGTCCGTCTGACATGGATTCAACAGTTACACAGTTTTCCTTGTCAGCAATAATCCAGTGGAGATTAGCACATGGAAACATTTCATTAAACTGAGTGTTGGTAAGATTAATAAATTTAAGTCTTTCTTTAGCTTCATCAATTGTCGCACACTGCGATAATATCCACGGAATGAATTCGAAAACGGCAACATTTTCAATATTACTCTCTCCGTTAAGACCTCTTAGGTCCGGTTCGTTGTAAGCCGCATTGCCAACGAAGTTAAGACCGGCCATGCCAAGCCCTTTTTCGTTAAATGCTTCATAATATAAAGGATAATCATCAGCGACATGTGCCATTCCAATCATCGCAAAGTGGTTATTCCTTACTCCCATGAATCTGAAATTAATAGGATAATTTCTAGGTGTGACAGTCACCTCATCACCATAAGAAAATTCATAATCCAGTGTTCTTCCCATATAGAAATCTTTAGTTTTATAAGTAGCTGCTGTACACATAAGCCCTCCTTTATGTCTTGTATTATAGTAATATTCTGATTATTTATTAAGAAATAATACATTACAGTTCTTTTTTTTACAATACAATTTCATGAAAAAACTGTAGTATCCATATTATAAACTTAATAAATCAAAGACAAAGGCGTCGTACATCTGGTGTGCGGCGCCTTTATTGTTTATTTTGTTAATAATTAATCATGCAAAAAAGGAAGGGAGCTGGTTTTATGAAGAAAAAGTTAGGATTAGGAAGTGGCGTGGCAATATGTGTAGGACTTATTGTTGCTACAAGCTGTCTTGTTTCTTTGGGAACAGGAATGGGTTCGATAGGCCGATGGTTTATCATTCCGCTATTTGCAGTAATGGTGCTGAACTGGTTTATTGGAATATCATTTGCAGAACTGAATGGACTTATGCCAAGAGTTCAGGGCGGTACAGGACAGTATCTTCTGGCTGGTATGGGACCACTTCCATCATTAATTGGTAATCTGTCAGCCTATGTAATTACAGAAATATTAAGCATGACAGCAGAGATTACACTTTGCGGACTTGTTTTAAAAGGTCTGTTTCTGCCACATGTAGATAACAGGATAATATCAATTATAATAATGGCATTGTTTCTCGTGATTAATCTTTTTGGTGTAGATATATTTTCAAAGGTACAGAACATAGTAGTATTCCTGCTTATCGGTTCAATGGTTCTTATTGGATTAATAGGTGTATGTAAATTAGGAATAAGCTCAAATGTTGTTGATTATGCAGCAAATGCACCAACATTTGAACAGATAGGCGGATTTAAGGGACTTTGCTCATATGCCGCACTTGCATTCTGGCTGTTTATAGGTGTTGAGTTTATTATTCCGGTAGCAAAGGATTTGAAGAATCCAAGAAGAGATGTACTTCTTTCTATGACAATAGGTCTGGTTTTACTATTTTTTGTACAGAGCATTCTTGGTATAGGAATGACTAACTATGTAAGTCTTGATATTCTTGCCAATGACCCGGCAGGTACTCCTCATATGACATACGCTACTAACCTTTTAGGCAATGCAGGACGTATATGGATGGGAATTATAACCATACTTGCAGCAGCTTCGACAATTAATACAGTATATGCCTCTGTTTCAAGAATTGTACAGGGTATGGGCGAGGAAGGCATGATGCCATCAGTATTTGCTAAGACAAACAAGAGAGGCGCAGCATGGGTCGGACTTGTAGTGCTGTTTGTATTCGTTGCAGGAATAATTGCTTCAGGACTTGGAGCAACAGAGGGTGTAAGTTTTCTGTTATTGTCAGGTTCATGCTTCTGGTTATTAACATACTGCCTTGTACATGTAACAGTGCTTATACTCAGAAAGAGAAATCCTGAATATCCAAGGAAAAAGTGGCTTACATTAGGCGGAATACCTCAGATAATAGGTATTCTTGGAAATGTATACATGATATGGAATATATCAACAGGAGATACCAGAATTAAGATATTTGAGTTGTGTGGAGTTTTATTTGCCGGACTTGTAATTTATTCAATAATCTGGGTATGTGGAGTTATGAAAGCAAGCCCATTCCAGCCGGTACCGGTTGAAGTGATAAATGATGCTTCTGTCAAGTTCAATGAACTTGTAAAGGAGGAAAATGAAGAAAAGGCACTTGCAGGTGCAGAAGGAGAGGTAAACTAAATGGCAGAGAAGAGAGTAAATTATTCATCAGGAGCTCCATTAGAAGAAAAAGTAGGATACAGCAGAATGGTAAAGGTTGGTGACCATATATATGTTGGTGGAACAACGTCGGTACAGCCGGATGGTACAGTGTATGGAGAAAATGCCTATGAGCAGACCAGATATGTACTTGAGAAGCAGGTAAAGCTTATTGGACAGGCTGGTGCAGGTGTTGGAGATGTTATTAAAGTAGATGTGTTTGCTGTAGATATGAAAATGTGTGCAGATATATCAAGAGCATATTCAGAGATATTTCATGATATCAGACCATTATGCACAGTGGTTGGAACACCTGCACTTAACAGACCGACACAGTTTGTAGAGATAATGATGGAAGCAGTCATAGGCTGCGGATTATAGAGGAGGAATTATTATGTATCCGGAAGTTGATTTTTTATATCTTAATGAACAGGAAATGATAAAGGCTGGCGTAAAGAATATGCCTAAATGCATAGACACAATGGAAGACGTTCTTAAATGTCTTACAAAGGGTGATTTCGTAATGGGAGGTGAAAACCATAATTCTCATGGATGTATGGTAACATTCCCTAATGAATCTCCTTTTCCGAATATGCCAAAGAATGTAGGAGAAGATAGAAGATTTATGGCAATGCCGGCATATATAGGAGGACCATTTGATATGGCTGGTATGAAATGGTATGGTTCTAATACTGCTAATAAGGAAATTGGTCTGCCAAGGTCAATACTTATGGTTATGCTTAACGACAAGACAACCGGCGCACCGGTATGCCTTATGAGTGGTAATCTTCTTAGTGCCTACAGGACGGGCGCAATTCCTGGAGTGGGTTTAAGACATCTCGCACCAAAGGGTGCTAAGACGGGAGCAATATATGGCCCTGGTGTAATGGGAAAAACAAGTCTTGATGCATTTATGGCAACATGCCCAGAGCTTGATACACTTAAGGTAAAAGGTAGAGGAAAGAAATCATTAGACAGTTTCCTTGAATATGTCAAAGCTGCATATCCACAGCTTACAACTGTAACAGTGGTAGATGATATAGAAACTCTGGTAAGAGACAGTGATGTTATATCATTTGCAGCCACAGCAGGAACAAATCCGTCAAAATATGCATATGTCAAAGGTGAATGGATAAAGCCGGGAGCGCTTATTGTTGCTCCAAGTGCATTTGATATGGAGACAGATTTTCTCAAAGAAAAATGTAAGATGGTAGTTGATAATATAAAGCTTTACGAGGCATGGGCAGAGGAATATCCATATCCGACATTTGGTTCAATTAACATAATAGGTGCAAAGTTTACAGATATGTGCCATGATGGAATTATAAGTAAAAGTGATATTACTGATATGGGAGATATATTGCTTGGCAATGCATCAGGAAGAGACAGTGATGATCAGATAATTGTATATTCTGTTGGAGGAATGCCTGTAGAAGATGTTGCCTGGGGTAAGGTGTGTTATGAAAATGCTGTGAAAATGGGACTCGGAACGAAGCTCAACCTATGGAACAAGCCTGATATGTGTTAAAAGAATATGAAATACATGTATATACTGTAAATATAAAAAGACCTGTATGGCTGCAAATAGCGCATTCCATGCAGGTTTTTTATTGATTTCTCCTCCTATTCGACATAATTCGACATGCATACGTTGTATTATCTATATAAAACATAAGGGTAAAGTCTTTTTGGAGGATAGAATGAAACGGATAATATGTGTTTTACTGGTAACAGTATTGATTGTAAGTATGCTGTTGTCATGTAGTATACCATTAAGAAACAGTGGAGAAGAAAAACAGAGAATAGTTGTACAGCTTGACCAGGATTACTGGCTTGCAAGTGTAGGAAAAATGTTGAAAGAACATTTTCCGGATGTTGAATTTGATTTTGTCATAAGCAGGGGAGGAGCACAGTATCTTAATGATGCAGCGCTTAATGATGATCTTGCGGATATAATAATAGATGCATCATCATGGACACAGACGTCTTCGTCTGATGATGATTATGATATTAATCCCAGGGATTATCTATATGATTTTTCATGTACAGATATTACAAACATGTTTTATAAGGTATATCTTGATGGATTTACCAATGAAGATGGTTCTGTGAACTGGCTTCCTGGTGCTGCGAGCGTGGAGGGGATACTTGCCAATACAGCAGTTTTTGAGAAATATGGAATAGAGCTGCCTCATGATTATGTAACATTTGTTGAAGCATGTAATAAGTTCAGTGAATATGGGATAAGAGGGTTTGCAACAGATTATAAATATGATTATACAGATTCATATATGTTACAGGCGTGGTCTATTCCATTGTTACAAAGTACAGAAGGGCGCATCTGGCGTTATGAAGCAATGGATGGAAATATAGATCACATACCGGATGAGCTGGGTGTGAAGTTGTTCTCGAGAATTGGACAGGTTTTGAAAGATACTGATGCACAGGCAGATGACACAAAAAGAGGATATTCAAGTATATTCCAGGATTTTGTGTCCGGGAAGATTGCAATGATACGACAGAGCACTAATATTGCAGAGTATCAGGATGAGGGAATGAATAATCTCATTCTTTTGCCATATTTTGGGGAGACAGATAATGATAACTGGTATTTCAGTACACCCGGATATTCAATAGCTATGAATGGAAAACTTAAAGGAGCAGGGAAAAAAGAAGAGCTGGCACTAGACATAGTAAGATATATGTTTGGCAGTGATGTAATGAATGCAATGGCAGACAGAATACAGTCGGTTGTTGTGTATAATAAAAATGTAAATGTAGATGTGCAGGACATATTTTCTAACCTGATTCCTTATATTGAAAGTAATCATATGTATACATATATAAGGAATGACAGTGTGTGCCGGGCAAGCTGCGCAGCAGTACAGAAAATGCTGGCAGGAGATGTGGATGCCACGCGGGCGGTGGAAGTGTTTAACAATAACTACAATGCGGTAAAAGAAAAATCTCCGGTTATCACCACGTTTGACAGGGAATATCAGTGGAGAATATCAGATACAGGAAGTGAGGCATTTTCGGTGAGGGTTAATACACTCCGGGAAATATGTAATGTGGATATGCTGATTGCACCTGCTGCCATGAATGCCGGAGACATCTATAAGGGAAGTTATACAGCAGCACAATTACAGGCACTTCTAATGGGCGGAGGTGTGAAGTTTTATACGAAGGATGCAACAGGTGCTGAGATTAAAGATGTTGTGCGGTGCCTTGTGGAAGGCTGTGGACGGGATGACGACCCGATATCATGGGATACGCTGCTGGCATCAAGCGGATTTACAATGAAGATATCAAGAGATGATAAGGGCGATATGCATCTAAAGGATATTCTTACAGATGGAAAGTCAGTAGAAGACGAAAAAATATATTCTTTCTGTTATGTTGACGTTTCTGGTCATACTTTGTTGGAACGTGCATATAATTATGATATGTCAAAGCATGGCGGAGTTCATATGTATAAGGCTGAGGCAGACATCAGGGAAGGCGAAAAATATGATGGATATATAGCTCATACAACAAATGTAGCACAACAATGGATACAGTATTTTGCTGATGGAGGCAGACTGGCTGCACCAGAAGCGTATATACAGAAGAGCTGATTATCTTGAGAAAGGAAACATGATTCCGGCAATAAAAAAAATATTTGGACTTCAGGTCGGACATTCTATACTGGCAGCAGGAATCGTACTCGCACTTATGATATTTCCAACAATCAGCAATGTGGCAGCAGATTCTATAAGTTCTGTTCCGAAAGACTATCGTATGGCGGCTTATGGACTGGGATCGACCAGATGGCAGTCGATTTATAAAGTTGTACTTCCGGCAGCAGGCTCAGGAATTCTTTCCGGTATTATCCTTGGACTTGCAAGGGCATTTGGTGAGGCGCTTGCAGTTGCAATGGTTATCGGACAGACGACAGCACTTCCAACTGGCATTTTCTCTACGACAAAGAGTCTGACAACGGAGATTGCGGCACAGATGGGAAATGCGACAGAAGGTGGAGAGATGAAGACAGCACTTTGGACAATGGCATTACTGTTATTCGTATTGTCTCTTGTATTTATTCTGCTGATCCATTATTTCTCCAGACCGAAGAAAGATAAAGTGTAAGGAGGAGACGAGAAGATGAACAGAATAAAACGTGCGCGTGGAACCAATAGCGTAATGACAGGCGTATTCTATCTGATCGCAGTTTTCTTTTTTGCACTTTTGATTTCATTTGCATCTTATGTGATTATAAAAGGATTCAGCGGTGCGACTCCGGAAATGTTCCGTTTTCTGAGAAAAGGAAGTATTGGAAACCAGTTATTCAATACGATTTATCTTGTATTCATATCACTGGTATTTTCCGTACCGCTTGGAGTAACTGCAGGAATTTATCTGTCTATGTATGCAAAAAAAGGATTTTTGACCAAGTTTCTTCGCATCTGCATCGAGACACTTTCCTCATTACCATCTATCGTAGTCGGTTTGTTTGGATATCTGGTATTCCTTGTATTTTTCGGACTTGGAAAAAGTCTTCTTGCCGGAGCACTTTCCATTTCCATACTGGCAATTCCAGTTATTACAACGACGACAGAGGATGCGATTAATGGACTGCCAGATGATTATCTTCAGGCAAGTCTGGGACTTGGTGCAACGAGGTGGCAATCCATCTATCACGTACTTCTTCCGACCTGTATTCCACGAATTATGACGGGTGTGATATTGGCAGCAGGAAGAGGATTTGGTGAGGCGGCAGCGCTTCTTTATACAACTGGTTCCGGAACAGATATCCGTTGGGGTAATTGGAACCTGGCAGCACCGACCTGTCCGTTAAATATATTCCGTCCGGCAGAGACGTTATCATTACAGATCTGGGGCTTACAGATCAATGGACAAGATCCGAATCTTGCCAATCTGTCAGCGGCAGTTTTGATGATCCTTGTTCTGTTATTTAGTATCGGGGCAAATGCCTTGAGCCGACATATCAATAAAAAGACGTCAGGTGAAAGTGTGTAGAAAGGATAAAAAAATTATGGCAGATCAATCAAAAAAATATAAATTTGATATCAGTAATCTGAATCTGCATTATGGTGATTTCCATGCATTAAAAGATGTAAATATGCAGATTGAAGCAAATAAGATTACTGCTTTTATCGGGCCGTCCGGATGTGGAAAGTCTACATTTTTAAAGACTTTGAACCGCATGAATGACTTGGTAGAGAATTGTAAGATCGATGGAAAGGTGCTGCTTGATGGCACAGATATTTATAAGGATATGGACCAATGAGTAAATTAAAAATTGTGCCATCACAGAAATTCAACAGAGATGAAATTACTCTGCGTTACCGTGTCGGAATGGTATTTCAGCAGCCAAATCCTTTTCCGAAGAGCGTATACGACAATGTGGCATATGGCCCAAGAATTGCCGGAATCAAGAAAAAATCGCAGTTGGATGAGATTGTGGAGCGAAGCTTAAGACAGGCAGCTATCTGGGATGAATTAAAAGACAGACTTCATAAAAGTGCGCTTGGACTTTCCGGTGGACAGCAGCAGAGACTTTGTATCGCAAGAACACTTGCGGTAGAGCCGGAAGTCATATTGATGGACGAACCAACTTCTGCACTGGATCCGATTTCAACATCTAAGATTGAAGACCTTGCGATGGAACTGAAAAAAGATTATACTATTGTCATGGTAACTCACAATATGCAGCAGGCTGTCCGTGTATCTGACAATACTGCATTCTTCCTGTTGGGCGAAGTGATCGAGTATAACGATACAGAAAAATTATTCTCTATTCCTTCTGACAAGCGTACAGAAGACTATATTACAGGGAGGTTCGGTTAAGATATGCGTAATAAGTTTGATATGCAGCTGGAACGTCTCAACAGCCAGCTGACCCATATGGGAGAGATGTGTGAGATTGCAATTACCAGAGCAACGAAGGCTTTGGAAGATGGTAAGGTCGACGAGGCAAAAGCTGTCCAGGAGGCAGATGAAGAGATTGACCAGTTAGAAAAAGACATCGAACGTCTTTGTCTGAAGCTTCTGTTACAGCAGCAGCCGGTAGCAAGAGATCTTCGCCAGATTTCAGCGGCACTTAAGATGATCACAGACATGGAACGAATCGGA
>OGZO01000591.1_pt1 | contig 27349 bp, 20 predicted proteins | sample 1576721 | NCBI WGS metagenome assembly OGZO01 (sample SAMEA3541516, study PRJEB24748) | human gut metagenome | biome: human gut; feature: human-associated habitat; material: faeces | place: China | collected 2012 | reverse complement strand
CAGCGTTGCCATGGGTATTATGGTTGCTTACGGCTCATACGTTCCTGACAAAACAAATATCAACAAATCAATTAACCAAATTGAAATTTTTGACACTGTAGTTGCTATACTTGCCGGCCTTATGATTGTCCCTGCTGTTTACGTATTTGCAGGAACAGAGGGTATGAGCGCCGGACCGGGACTTATGTTCATTTCACTTCCTAAGGTATTTAATCAAATGGGCAAAGTCGGAATAGTTATAGGCATAGTTTTCTTCTTAATGGTTATTTTTGCGGCAGTATCATCCTCTGTATCAATTATGGAAGCGATTGTTGCAAGTATTATGGACAAGTTCAAATTGAGCAGAAAAAAGAGTGCTGTTCTCGTTACGGTTTATGCTGTTGTTCTCGGCATAATAGTTTGCCTTGGATACAACGTATTCTACTTCGAACTAAAGCTTCCTACCGGTGCTGTAGGTCAAATTCTTGATATCTTTGACTACGTCAGCAACAATATTCTTATGCCGGTTGTTGCAATTCTCACATGTATTCTTATCGGTTGGGTTGCAAAGCCAAAAACCGTTATTGATGAGGTTACGAAAAACGGAGAAAAATTTGGCAGAAAATATATCTATATCGGTATGGTAAAAGTAGTTGCTCCTGTGCTTCTTGCAATACTTTTGCTCCAAGCACTCGGTGCATTTTAAAATTGCACAAAAAGTAAACAAAAATCAACTGTAATAAAGTATTAGAAAGTGTCCTAATTTGGGCACTTTCTTTTTTTGCCGTTACATTAGTTTCATAAATATTTTTATATATTTTCAACAGAATTACAAAAAGCATCTTGAATTTTCATTTATTAATGTTAATATTAATATAGGGTGAGTGACTACTCACTCGGTAAATTTTCATAAAAGGGGTAAATGAAAATGAATGAATACATTGAAAATGTAATCAAAACCGTTGAAAGAAGAGATAATGCAAAACCGGAATACATACAGTGTGTTAAAGAAGTTTTTCGTTCGCTTGAAAAAGTAATTGAGCATCACCCGGAATATGTTGAAGATGATTTGCTTACAAGAATGGCTGAGCCGGACAGACTTATTACATTCCGTGTTGCTTGGGTTGACGATGCCGGAAAAACACAAATTAACAGAGGCTATCGTGTTCAGTTTAATTCAAGCATCGGTCCTTACAAAGGCGGATTGCGTTTTCATCCAAGTGTAAACAGCTCTATTATGTATTTCCTCGGATTTGAGCAAACATTTAAAAACTCGCTTACAGGCTTACCTATGGGTGGCGCAAAGGGCGGCTCCGACTTCGACCCGAGAGGAAAGAGCAAGGGCGAAATTATGAGATTTTGCCAAGCGTTTATGACAGAACTTTATCGTCACATAGGACCTAACGTTGATGTTCCGGCAGGTGATATCGGCGTCGGTGCTCGTGAAATAGGCTTTTTATTCGGTCAATACAAAAGAATATCTGACGCATTTGAAAACGGCGTTATAACGGGCAAGGGGCTTTCCTACGGTGGTTCGCTTATAAGACCTGAGGCTACGGGTTACGGTGCAGTTTATTATCTTTGTGAGGTTTTAAAGCACGAGAATGACAAGCTGAAAGGCAAAACAGTTGCAGTTTCGGGATTCGGCAACGTAGCTTGGGGTGCTTGCAAAAAGCTTGCAAAGCTTGGTGCAATTCCCGTTACAATTTCAGGTCCTGACGGATACATTTACGATAAGGACGGAATTATTACCGAGGAAAAAATAAATTATTTACTTGAAATGCGTGCCTCCGGCAGAGACAGATGTGAGGATTATGCCGACAAATTCGGCGTTCCTTTTTATAAAGGTCAAAAGCCTTGGAGCGTTAAGGTAGACGTAGCAATGCCTTGCGCAACTCAAAATGAAATCGGTATTAAAGAGGCTAAGCAAATCATTGCAAACGGCACAAAATACTACATTGAGGTTGCAAATATGCCGACAACAGAGGAAGCGCTCAATTATCTTTCGGATATGGACGGTGTTATTGTTGCTCCGTCAAAGGCTGTTAATGCGGGCGGTGTTTGCGTTTCAGGTCTTGAAATGAGCCAAAACAGTCAAAGACTTTCGTGGACAGCAGAAGAGGTTGATGAAAAGCTCCACAATGCTATGATAAACATTCACAAACATTCCGTTGAAGCTGCCGAGAAATACGGCCTTGGCTACAACCTTGTTGCCGGCGCCAACATTGCAGGCTTTGAAAAGGTTGCAGAAGCCATGATGGCTCAGGGTATTTATTAATGCTGAAAGATAATAAATAACTGATTGCGGGCGACCAATGGTCGCCCCTACAAAATAATTTTTGTAACTATTCAATAAAATAAAAACAGGACTGCGAAAAAACAATCGCAGTCCTGTTACTTTTTTATCCTTATTCAGCCTTGCAGGCATCAAGTGCCTTTGTGATAGCCTCTTTATCCATATTCTGACCGATAAATACAATTTTGTTAACCCTGTCACCGTACTTTTCGTCCCAAGCGGCAGCGATATCAGGATTCATTGCAAGGATTTGCTCTTGCTGATGCTTTGGCATACAAGCAATCCATTTACCGTCGTCTGTTGCGGTTTTCTGCTTACCGCTTTGTTCGAAAATATAAGCTGTTTGAGGGTCATTTTCAATCCAGAAAAGTCCCTTTGCTCTGATAACCTCTTTAGGATAGTGAGCAAAAACAAAGTTTTCAAACTTCTTTTGGTCAAGCGGAGGAAGCGACTCGTAAACGAATGTGCCGATACCGTATTCCTCGCTCTCGCCTTCCTCTTCGTTCTCTTCTTCACCCTCCATAGCCTTAAGCCAGCCCGGTGAATTGAGAATTTTCTCATAATCAAAACTTTCTGTTGAAAGAATATCGGAAACAGAAACGTCACCGAAAGTTGCTTCAATAATCTTAGCCTCAGGCTGTAAGGTTTTAATAACCTTAAGCACCTTTGCCTTATCCTCGTCACTGATTTGGTCAACCTTATTGAGAACGATTGTTGTGCAATATTCAATCTGTTCTACAAGAAGATTTTCGATATCGTCCTCGTCCTTGTCCTCTTTAAGAAGAGCGTCACCCGAAAGAAATTCGTCAACCATTCTAAGAGAGTCAACAACCGTAACGATATTATCAAGATAACAAACTGCAGGAAGTTCACTTCTCGGATCTGTGCCGTCAAGCATACAAATTGAGCCTGCAATAGGACCCGGCTCGCAAATGCCGCTTGCCTCGATAAGAATATAATCAAATCTGCCGCTTGTTGCAAGCTGAATAATCTGCTTCATAAGGTCAACCTTAAGTGTGCAACAAATACAGCCGTTTGAAAGCGGAACAAGATTTTCGTCCTTTTGAGTAACATTACCGCCCTTGGCGATAAGAGAAGCGTCAATATTAACTTCGCCGATATCATTAACAATAACAGCTACCTTATATCCCTCTTGGTTTGCAAGAACGTGATTAAGAAGAGTAGTTTTGCCTGCTCCGAGATAACCTGTTAAAAGAGTAACGGGAATTTGTTTTTTCTTATTTACCATTTTTAACATCTCCTTTATTTTTACAAGAATATAATAACACCCTTGTCAAGTGCTTTCTATCATATTTTGTTAACAAAAGACATTGATAAAGTGGCTAAAGCACGCCGTTTGTTTTAAAATTTCAAACAATTCATAAGACAAAGGAATATTCTTATAAAAACACAATCAAATAATAACATTCATAGAAAAGAGGATTGAACATAATGTTCAATCCTCTTTTGGCGCTTTTCGCCTTTTGCTCGGAGGCAGTACCCACGTACAGCACCCGCTCGCAAAATGCGAAATTTAGCCTACTTTCTCAAAGTCTTTTAAGCATCACTATTATTCTCTTTATCCGCAGAATCGTTATCTCCCCTGCCCTTAATTTTTTCAATAAGCTTTTTTAAACTCAATGTAATCGCAATGCAAAGCGGAAAATACGGAGTAAACGGACCTGCCCAAAATAGCAAATAAGCGCTTGCAACGCCCATTGCCCATTTTGATTTAAACACAAAATAAAGGATATATCCGAGCCAAACTGGAGCATACATCAAAACAACAACTATAGCAAAAAGCACAAGTGTATGCCAATCCTTGCACTCGCTCCACACCCATTTGCAAAAATTAATAAATTTATTTTTCAGCTTTTCAAACAACTTTTTCGTAACCGTAACCTCGTAATGCTTTTTTATTAGTATTAAAAGAATAGCAGGAAATAATAAGATTGTCAATATTTGTATAAACAGACAATGCAAAGATTATCATAAAAAATATACGCTTAATAACAAAATTGATTTATAAATATAAAGCAAAACACCTTTCAAGCCGCAGTGCCGAAAGGTGTTTTTATTATATATTATTTTTTTGCTTTTTGACTTTGAGTAAACCAAAGCGCCACGCTTAAGGAAATTCCGCCGATTAAATTGCCGATAGTTACGGGAAGCTCATTAGTGATAAAAAAGTTAAACCAATTAAGACCTTCAGCTTCTACGCCATATTCTTTAAGTGCCATAATGCCCGCAGGGATATAAAACATATTTGCAACGCTATGTTCAAAGCCGCTGATTACAAAGACCATAATCGGCATAAACAAAGCGACAATTTTGCCTGCTGCACTCTTTGTCGTCATTGACATCCAAACAGCTGAGCAAACCAAAACATTACACAAAACGCCTCTGATTATTGCGTCGCCAAAGCCTATTTCGCATTTTTTAGCAGCAATATCAACTATATTCTGCGCAAGCGCACCGTTGAAAGCAGACAATGTATGACCGTATACCGCCATCAAAGCCACAAGAATACTTCCGACGAGATTTCCGATATAAACAATTATCAATGTTCTGATGAATTTAAGCACATTTGTTTTTCTTTCAAGCACTGATATTGTGATTAGGCAATCGCCCGTGAAAAGCTCAGCGCCGACTGCGACAACCATTGCAAGGCCTGCCGGAAAGACAACACTTTGAATAAGCTTTGCAAGCGACGAATTTTCAATCATACAAGACGCAACGGAGGAACTAAGCCCGCCGAACGCAATAAACATACCTGCAAGAATAGCCAAAATAAAGCATTTTGCAATATTCATATTGCATTTGTTATAACCGATTTCTATGTAATTATGCTCAATTTCTTTTGAAGTTATCATATAAGCCCTTTCGATCATAAAATTTGTATAAAAAATAAATATCTGTCATTTTATTCATTTTTCGATACTGTATTATATACAATTTTGATTGCAATGGCAATAGTTTTATTTAATTCTTATTTTTCTTGCATTAATATTATATCAATCATTGTCGTTATAATAATCTTCTGCATCCTCGTAGCTGTCAAAATCGTAATAATTATCATCATAAAAATCTTCAGCGTTTCCGTATTTTTTAGCATTATAACGGTCCTTTGAGGTAGTTTTACTGTATGAACGCTTACGATATTTTGTAGTTGTTCGACTATTTGCCCACTCTTTTGCAGAGTCAACAGCATCTTGGTTTATTCCGCCGGAATTATAGCTGTCATAATATTGGTCTGTTGTTGCTTTGGTTGTTGTTTCAAATTTTCGGTCATATGAATGTTCAGTATCAAAATATATACCGTCATTCATTTTTTGCTTTACTTGAGCATAAAAGAATTTAAACTCATATTTACCGGTTGAGCGTTTATTACAGACTTCACACAGCTGTATATTAAGCTGAGATACATTTGATTCGCTCAACTTTGGCAGCTTATCAATTTCGGCGGTAATATAAGTTCTGTCTTCTTTTAAATCAAATGAAATATCAACACTTTCTGCGCCGTATTCTTCAAATAGCTTAACAATATCCGACTTTACCAAAGCCTTTGGCATAACTGTTGAATTAATTTTTCCGAAAATATATATAAGCAATATGAATACAAAAAATATAATTACTGCTCTTTTATGCTTTTTGTTATATTTTTCAATTTCTTCTTTGTTTTTTAATTCTTTTTCCGCTTCCTCCCTTCTTTTTTGCTCATCCTGCTTTTTCTTTTCTATTGCGTCAAACTTGGCTTTTAGCTTTCGTTTTCTCTCCGTTGCGAATGCTGTAATATCTTCATTTTCTATATTAAATTTATTAATTGCATCGGGTATTAACGCATTAATAAGAAAATCAAAATCGTCAAGACATTCATATTTAGCAAGCAAAAGAGAGGTTCTCTTTAGTATTGAAGCAATACATTCTCTTTTTGCTTCATCCTTCTTATCAAGCTTAACTACAGCATCAATTATCGCTTTGCAAAGAAGATATTTTTTATTGTGAATTGCGGGAGCGAGAACATATATTATCTCGTAATTATAAGTGCCGTTGCTTACAATCATTGATAAAAATTTGTTTGAATTATCGCACTCATTCACAACCTCTTCGAGAAAAGCGTCACCAAATTCATGAAATCTTTCAACTATATTACTGTAAAGCTTATCATCAAAAAATTTTGAAGTGTAAGAATCTCGATACGGTAAAAAATCATAATCAAAATTGCTTCCGAATTCATTTAAAACCCACGCCCAAATTTCGACTGCTTTTTTTGGGTCTGTTTCAATATATTTTTCAATAATCGGATAAGCATCAATATATTCTGTTTTACCGTTTTGGTCTTTGTAATATTCAAGACCAAAATGGTCACATATAGCCGACGCCACCAAAAAATAGCCTTGAGCACAATAATATCTGCCACGAACACTATCTTGATTATCAATAATAAACTGCTGACCTTTTTGATATTTATTATCAAGCTTAACAAACATTTTAGCCTGTTCAAATCTTTCGTCAGGCGTCATTTGGCAAGGCTCTTTATTTAGCTCTTTTTTAAATTCTTCGCTATTCATAATTTATCCTCATTACGTTTACTTTAATTATACTATAACATTTTAAATAAATATTGCAATAATTTTATTTCAAAGTACCTTTTTTGGAACTATGAATATTATTTTCATAAAAAATATTGCGTTATTTCTTTATTATTATATAATTAAATAAGAACATTGCTTGAGGTGATACTATGTCTCTTTTTGACATTGACTGGAATAATGACGGAAAAATAGATTTTAAAGATACTTTATATGATATGGCTCTTGTTGATGAAGACGAGCGCAATACAAGCAGATCAGATTACAGCGATGACGATATTTATGACATCGATGACCTCGAAATTTTACTATCTGACAATATTAACATATCTAGCTCAAATACTCTTGTAAACAATTCCGGTTGGATTGATAATGTTCCTTATGAATTATTGTCATGTTGGTATTTGTTTTATTATAATAAACAAGTATATTTTAATGATTATATTAAAGCTTTGAAATCATTTAATAAGCGTTCTTACGGAGTCAACGTAAGAATTTATACTGATGATTTAGACGGAGATTACAAAGAAGCATACACTCCTTTTTTAAACAATTTGATTTCAAATGAAATAAAAAAAGAAAACGAAAAAGCAAAAAAAGAAATTACAAATAAAAAAGCTGCTCCAAAAAAGCAAAATATTAACGACATTTTTACCGACGCTAAAAAAAGCATAAAGGAAGCAAAGGATAATCCAAAGCCTAAAAAGGCTGACAAAAGCATCCCTAAGGCTAAAAAGACTTCGCAAAAGACTAATGTTCAGCATCAAAAGGCTCAGAAAAATACAAATGAATTTAACATAAGAAATTATATTTATCCGCAAAAAGGCTTTTACTACCCTGCCGCAATAAGGGATAAATTTAAGCTAAAAATCACTGTACCCAGTCCTGACAAGTACGAAGCATTTAAGCTTAAAAAGAGCTTAGAGGAAATTATTAAGCTTCGTGGCGCATACTTTGCCGTTGATGTTTGGATTTGGTGTATTCGGGAATTTTATCAGTTCAAAAATGATATAGACGAGTTTGAAAGCACTTATCTTTTTGACGACATTATGGAAATAGTAAACCTTGACGATAGATTTTCAGACGCTTTTGTTGCCGGCTTTGCAAAGGGCAATTCGACTCAAAAAATGATTTTATATAAAATTCAATCTATTTGGGGCATTGATAATTTTTTCAATTCTTGCTTTAAGACTAAAAATATTGAGCTTTTAAAAGAAGCCTTTGACCTTGTCATAAAAAACAATAAGCTAAGAAACAATGATGCTTGTTTAATTATCAGCGACCGAATTTCAGATATCAATGCTTTCGACGATTTCAAATTTGCGTATGATATTGACACTGTTTTTATGCCCCATGCACTAAGAGCGGCACAAAACAACCGTATTCTTAAAAAGGCGGAAACCAGGCTTAGCAAAAGCCTAAAGGAAGCTGAAGAAAAATATCAAGATGAAGAAAATTATGAAGATGACGCCGAAGAGGAGAATGAAGAAGTTGAGGCAGAAAATGATATAATTGATAGCAACAGCGATGATATTGAAGCCGAGGAAATCGTTGAAGAATATCACGCAAATAGCCAAAATGATACTACTATGATTACAGCTTATCAGATCAGAATTGACGATGAAAATAATTCCTGCTATTACTTTTCAAAAGCTGACTTATCACCGGGCGACAAGGTTATCGTCCCCTATGGCAAAGATAATAAGCAGTTAAACGGTACGGTTAAAAAGGTTGTAAACACTCAAGTTAAGGATTTTAACGTTCCGATTAGTGCTATGAAATATGTTGTAGGTAAATTGTGATATATTTTATACAATCACGCTAATATTCAATTTATTATTTAAGGGAGAACAATTAAATGAAAAGGAAATATAAAATATTAATCTTAATATTTTCGCTTTTATTAATAATTTCAGCAATAATATTTGTTATTAAAAGCAACGAAAATACAATTCATAACGCTCATAAAGGTGATATTGTTACTTTCGGAAATTATGAACAAGACGGAAATATAGAAAACGGAAAAGAACCAATTGAATGGATTGTATTAGAAGAAAAAGAAAACAAAATACTGTTGATTTCAAAATACTCTTTTTCAAAAATTGATTTTAGTGATACAACTTTTATATGGAAAAATTCAAATATTAGAAAATGGCTAAGAAATGATTTTTATGATCAAGCATTTAGTGATAAAGAAAAAGCAAAAATCACTCCGATAAAGAATGAAACTAATAACCAAGAAACTTATGATTCAATATTTTTATTAAGTACTGAAGAATGCGAAAAATATTTCGTTACAAGCAATGATGCAATATCAAAATTAACGCAGCAAACAATTAATGAATACGGAAATTACAATGGTGATAGCACAGCGAATTGGTGGTTACGTGATTACAGTTACACCGAAATAAAAATAGGAAATGCAAAGCATAAATATCAACAGTTAAATTTTGTCGGAAATGACGGGAGCATAAGAAGTTCTTTTCCAAAAGATTCTAAATTTTCAAGTATTTCTGCAAGACCTGTTATTTGTGTCGATAAAAAACAACTTTAATATAGATACAGATAAATAATAATTATAATTATAAAAACAAACATAAACTATTTGTTACCAACCTGCTACCAACTTGTTACCAACCGTGACACAGTATGTAGTAGTGAGTAGTACGCAAACATAAGTAAAACCCCACATAGTTAGGTACTATGTAGGGTTTTAATATTTGGTGGAGATGAAGATGATAAATCCGAAACGGTATTAAGCTCTGATAATGTCAGGCTTTTAGCGTTATCTTTGAAATTGAAATAAAAGTCTATTCTATCATCATAAAGCACAACGGAATTAACAAATGTGTCTATAAGCATTTTTCGATTTTCAAGTTTATTCACATCAAAATTTTTGAACCCGTCAAACCACGAATATAAAAACTCTTTTGTCAATAACGGATGTGATATGTTTTCTTTTGCAATTTCCGTTTCTAAATTTTCTTTTGTGCTTTCAAGTTCATCAAGTCGCTTTTTTGTTGATTTTGTTATTATGCCTTGCTCAATAGCATTAAGCATATTTTCAATGGCTGTGTTGGTCTGTGCAAGTTGCTTTTTAAGCGATTTCAACATTGGGCTTTCTTTACCTTGAATATACAAAATCTTGTTTACTAACATTTCAATGAGCGAATCATCATTGATGAATTTCATAACTTGATAAATAACGATATCTTCTATCCAATCTTTTTTAACTGCCTTTTTATCGCATGTTTTATTACGCTTGGTGTTGACGCATTTATAATAACTGTATCTTCTGCCACGGGCATTTCCGCTTTCACCAACCATAAACGATTTGCATTTGCCGCAGTATAATTTAGTTGTCAACAAGTAGTCATCAACGGCCTTATGCCTTGATGGCGCACGCTTGTTAACGGCTATCATTTCCTGCACCTTATCAAAAACATCATTCGGAATAATGGCAGGAATTCCGTTTTCAATAACAACATCCTTGTAAATATAATTGCCAACATATCGACGGTTTGTCAATATTTTAGAAATATTATTTATTGTAAATTCTCGACCGTTAGCATTTTTCAAGCCCTTGTTGTTCAGTTCATCACGGATTTCTTTCTGCGTTTTACCGGAAAGATAATCATTAAAGATTTTCAAAACAACAGGAGCAAGAGTCGGATTGATTTGAAAATGTTGCTCATCATCAATCATATAACCAAAAGCGACAGAGCCGCCGTTATATTTGCATTTCAAAGCATTTTCGGTTAAGCCACGGTTGATTTTTTCTGCAAGCTCAGCAGAATAATACTCGGCATAGCCTTCAAGCATAGACTCAAGCAAAATGCCTTCTGCACCGCTTGAAATCGCTTCGGTTGCAGAAATAACCTTAACGCCGTTCTTTTTCAAAATGTTTTTATAATGCGCCGAGTCATAACGATTACGGGCAAAGCGGTCAAGTTTCCAAACGATTATAACATCAAACAGACCTTTGGAACTGTCCTTAATCATCTGCTGAAATGACGGACGATTGTCCGTTTTTGCAGATAACGCTCTGTCAATATATGTATCAATTATACGAATATCATTCTTCTCGGCAAACTCCTTGCATTCACGAATTTGTCCATCAATACTTTCTTCACGCTGATTATCACTTGAATATCGTGCATATATAATTCCTGTCATTTTATCAACCTCCTTTGCTGTGTGTTATAACTCTTTGCAACAAAGGTGTCAAGTCATAAAAAAGCAGTCCTGAAATCAGGACTGCTTTAACAATTAACTTGCCAAGTCTATATTTTTATGACATTCGATACTATTTTTGTCTGTAATATCTTTTAATTTTTTACTTGTCTTTTCCAAATCTTCAACTGCTTTTTCTATTTTTTGGCTTGAAGGTATCAAACTTTGTTCTAATGCGTCAGCTTCCGCATTGATTTTTCTAGTTTCCGCATTAATTTTATCAATTTGTGCTTGCTTCAACTTTTTATCTAATTGAATATTTTCCTCTATAACTTTAGTTTCGGCTATTTTCTTTTTTCTGTCAATATGATCATTACACAATTTATTTATTTCATCAATTAGTCCAATAATTCCATTTTTTGTGCTACCATCTGAATCTTTTAATTTTCCTAAAATAGTATTCACAATAAATAAAACTGAAACTGTAGTTGGTACCGCACAATTAAGTAAAACTTCAATAAATCCAGGAGAACCAACTGCTGTTTTAATTGTGATTTTTTTATAAGATTCATCCTCTCCGTATAACTCATAAAAAATATCAACAATCTCCAATATTGAAGCTTGCAATTCAACATTACTTTTCATTTCCAAATCTGATGAACTTGTTTTTTGTAATGATAAATGTATAAAATCATCTACAATATAACATGAGTAAATATTTCTATAAATATAGTCAGCATATTTGGTTATGTTAGAAATAGTTTGTTGAACTTTCATTATTTTGCTTAAATAAATATCTCGACTAACATCTATTTCACTGAACCACTTAACTTTTCTTTTATGTGTATAAGAACAAACAGCATATTCTTCATTAGAATTATTTATATGGGACACTTCTTCCACTGTTTCACCCAAAATTCCTACACGAATAAACTTAGTACCCTCTGAAGGAATTAATACTAGATCACCATTATTCATTACACAATGGAAATTATATAGTTGACTAAAAATTAAGCCAGGCCTTTTTTCATCTGGATATAATTCATTAATCTTTTCTTTTTTTGCATCATTACTAATACTACTGTTTAACAACAAGTCAACTGACACGGCATCCCAACCAAGTGCAACATATTTATTAGTTGTAAAATCATTATAATATAAACCACCATTAGTTCTAATAAGCCAAATTTGTCTTTCATTAGAAATCTCAGGTATCGATAGTACAGTAAAATTATCCATAAATTATTTTCTCCAGATATTTATTTACAAAATTATATCACATATATAAAACAATTACAAGTTTTGATATTATTTACTAATATAAATCGTTAAATTACAATGTTATAGCAATATAATTCAAAATTTCATCTTTAACTTTATCGTAGTATATGATATGCTCAACAGTTTCTTTGACTTCACTGATACTCAGTTGTTGTTCTTCCTCGTTATCACATTCAAACATCAATGCTCTTTTGATGTTGTATTCAAGCCAACCGAGTCTGCCATTGTTGCTGTAATACAAAGCCTCCCAGTCAACATTTGTATCAAGATTTGTATTATCAAAATATGACTTGATGAATGTATTAAACAAATTAAAATTTATATTACATCCTTCATATCCTGACCAGCAAAGTGCAAGCTCAAACAATTCGAGATATGGATAATTACAATAAATTTATTTTGAACCTAAATTAAGCAAAAAACAATTTATAGTAAAAACCACAGCATACAAAAATCAGAATGCTGTGGTTTAATTTAATTGCCAGATTCATAACACAAAGCAATTCGTCCAAATAAGCTGCTTTTGCTTTGTTATGAATAACAGGAGACAATGTATTTGGGTGTCTATGCTGCCAAACGCTTCATTAGGGACACACTAAGACCTGTTATCGCTGATAAAATTGTTTTATAGTTTTATCATATCATTATCAAATTCAACAGAGCGCTCATCTCTGTTAAAAAAATGGAACCCCCAAATTTTATATTTGTTGTCGTCTGCAAATTTTGTTACAGGGATTGCTTTAGATTCAATTTGTAAAAGAAAATCCTCTTTCCAACGATCTTTGTCGATAAGATGTGCTCCTTTTGGTTCAATAAAAACTTGTAGTTGCTCATAACTATCATTTTTTTGTGTATGCAGAAAAAGAAGATAATCAGGCTCAAAGCGTTCACCGCCGTCAAATGAATAGATTGCAAGCTGACGTTCATTGCGAACAAGATATACCTTATCATACTTGTCTTTTAAATCATCAATATATGTTTTAAAGTATGCAACAAAAGCCTTTTCCTCACTTGTGCCATAATTGTCTTCAAAAGCAAACCAATCTTCTTTTGATAGATCCATTTTCCAAGCTATAGGAACACTGCTGTCGTTTTGTGATATTCCTATTCCGCCGTCGTGAGGGTCTATATAATTGCATCTTTTGTCTTTGAATACATCGTGAATATATCTTACTGTGAAATCCTTGCTTCCCTCATATGTTTCCTCGATACCCGATATGCTTTCAGCAATATTTCCGAGAACCTTCAAACAGGCATTGTATAGAACATCAGTATTAGGAATTTTATATTTTGATATAATATGAATTTTAATATCTCCCAAATAATTTTTTTCATAAATAAATTCTTTAGTTGATTTCAAATTTGGAAAATACGATTTTAATATATTGAATTTAAAAATACTGTATTTACATAAAGCCTTATAAACAATCGCATAATTTATGTCCGCAATTTTACCTATTGTAGTTTTATAAGTAAAAGTGTCCGGATTGTTATCTAGTGATGAATTATCATCCATAATAACATCTTCGCCTGAACGCCCGGTAGCGATAGAAACATTAAATATTTTATCTCTTACAGACGGCAACAATCCTATAACTTCATTTCGGCTTTTCAAAAGGCGATCATTCGCAAAAACATATCCGTTTTTGTATAAATCATCTTGCTTAAATTCTTCCTTGAGTACATAATTTCTTGTTACAGTCTTGTCCAAGTCGATACCGATTTCACGCAAAGCGGTATGCAATTCGCTTATGTAACGAGGTTCATTCCAACAATGATAATATAGTGTTTCACAAATTCGAAGTGGATTATCTATATCATTGTCATATTTTCGCTGATATTTTTCCTGTTCTTCTGTAATTTTGAAGGGACAATAACGAGCCCCACGACCGATAAGCTGTGCTTCTTTCATTGTCGTTTTGCCGGGAACGCCATTTTTCCCATCACGGGTTTCATACAAACGAACAATATCAAAAAGGTTGAGAACATCCCATCCTTCGTTGAGTTTGTCAACCGCAAAAACTGCTCGATATGGGTTGGTTTTATCTTCAAGCGAATTAAGCATTATCTGCTTGTTTTCCACATCTTGATTGTCGTTCGCAGAAATGCAGTGCTCTTCCGAAAAATCGTCTTTTAATTCAGTCGCAACTTCATCGTAGGATATACCGTTTTCAAGAAAGTATCTGTGTGCTTTGGCAATAATCTCACTTGTTGATTGCTCAAACAAATTTTTGATTTTTTCTCCCGAAAGCGTTTTTACCATATTTACTATGGTTTCCATATTCGCAGCATTTTCTTTTACCAATCTTGATTGAAAAAATACAACCGGTTTTACATTTTGACGATAATCCTGAAAAACTTTATATCGATACTGGCTTAATATCAATGCTTGTAAAGCGCGGTCTTCAACCGCCAAATCCGAACGCAGCGTTTTAATTTCTTTTGAATATCTGTCCAAACGGAATTTATAAAGCGGATAATCAAAAACTATTTTATTCTCGTATTCTGCCTTTATCAACGGATTTTTAATATCGCAGGTTGCAGTGAATTCAAGCAGTACATTATCTCGATGGGCATTAAAAATATGATGAACTGTATATTCCCAGCTTTTGCAACTTGCTTCTTCGTCTTTGCTCATCTTTTTTGTATCGGCATTCAAATGGTGTGCTTCATCGGAAATAAGCACTATTTTTTGATTTACAAAATCATCAATCGAAAGTGCATTTTCTTTTACTCCCCACATATCCGAATGAAGTCCCTGCGTGGTAGTGAAGCAAATATTTATAGCATTATTATCGCAGCACTGAAAATTTGTAACCTCCTTAATCGGCACTTTTTCACCGTCAATGATAATTTCTTCCGAAAAAAGATATTTACTTGAACCGTTATTCAAAAAATTTTCTTTTGTTTTTTGAACAATATTAGAGAGATTGACGAAAAATAAAAAATTACGGTAGCCGTGCTTATACAAGTACAGTATCAGTCCCGCCATAATAAGTGTTTTGCCGGAACCTGTCGCCATATGAAAAAGCGTCTGCGTAGGCTTTTGGCACAGTTTATCACTTTCAAAATATGTAATAAAATTTTCAAAAGCGTTATTCTGATATGGGCGCAATTCAAAATTCGGATTTAGGTTTTCAGGTATATATTTCGGTAACTCTTTAGATACGCCCACTTCACGCAATGTATCTATTTTTTCATAAAGGAACGGCATTTTTATACCTCCTCGTAAAAGCTCTTTGTAAAGGCTTTATCTTCTTCTGAAATTCCGTATGTTTCATCATCAATGTCGCAGTAATTAACATAAAGTTGATTTTTATCAAGTAATTCCATAAGAAGTTTCTTTTTGTCATCAATAGACAATTTAATAAATTCCTCTGAATTTGTATCAATATCCATTGGGTTAACTTTGTAACTGATAAAGCCAGTTTCAAGTATATCGGCATAGAGCTTTGTCAATTCTTCATTCGTCGTTGCTTTCTCAATGGCGTCAACATAATTCTGATTCAATTTTGCAAGTTCGCAATATACGAAAGAACCCTCACCTTGCCAATTATTACGTTTTGATACGCCGCTTTGTTCACCGTCAATTACTTTGTCTAATCTTCTGAGCATAATGTCAATATGCTTATCCAACTGTTCGCATACAATATATTGTCTATGTAATTTATGTGCAACAGCCGCTGTAGTACCTGTTCCGCCAAAGAAATCTAATACAATATCTCCCTCATTGGTATGAGCCTTTATTATTCTTTCAATTAATTTTTCGGATTTTTGTCCCTTTACTTCATCTTCAGGATTTAACATTTTAGATACAGTTTCTCCAGAAAAAGAAACAATAGCAATGCTGTTCAAATCGTCATATTCGTTGCCATTCCAAACATCCTCAATTGGGTAACGCTCTGCATTTGAATTAGCAATAGTTTTAAAATCTGATTTTGGAATATAATATTTTTTGAAATCAAGGGTAGCATTATTTTTTGAGTAAAATAAAATTGTATCGTGATTACGAATCCAGTTGTTGTCTTTCGTTTTATAGCCTGAAATCCAACCAATACGCCAAATTATTTCTCTTTGGAAATTATCTTCGCCAAAAACCTCATCCATAAGTACCTTTGCATAATGAACTTGATGATAATCAAGTTGAACATAAATTGCACCATCATCTGATAGTAATTGTTTTGCAATCTCCAAACGGTTTTTCATAAAAGCAAGCCAAGAACTTCTATTAAATTTATCATTATACCCAAATGTGTCATTGTTTGTGTTGTATGGCGGATCAATATAAATTAACTTAATTTTTCCCTCGTATTTTGCAAGAAGTGAGGAAATTGCCAACAAATTATTACCCTTAATAATCAAGTTGTCATCATCTGAAAATTCATGAATATTTTGCACACCGTCGGCGGTATATCTTTTAGCGTTTGTAAATACTTTTGGATAAAGAAGCCTGTCCACTTCGTCAGGTGCAAGCGTTTCGTTATAGAAAATTTCACTGCGTTTTTGATCTTCTTTTGTCTGTCCGCCCTCTAACACACAATCTTTATATGGAAAAACAAGTTCTACATCGTTAGATGCGGAAATATACTCGCCTCTATTATTTACAAGCCCGATTTTGTTTTTATAACGGGTATAGGAGTCCGGCAAAAATTCACGATTATTTATTACCCAACCGAATCCGATTTTATCAAAAACGGCAATACCGTCAATATCAGTAAAAAAGTGTTTTCTTGTTCCTTCATTATCATACAATGCTTTAATCAACCTTGCGTCCATCTGCATTGCCGCTTCATATACAGCATTACGAAGCAACTGCCCGTCATCTGTAAAAAAACGCTCATCTTGTTTTAACACATCTAAAACCACATTGTAAAAGCTCATAATAAGACTCCCTCTTTTGCAACAAAATCGATATTATGTTGTAGTATAGAGAAAATAAAAAAGCACCTACAATCAAACGTAGATGCTAAAAGCTAAAAATGAGTATGACGAACCAAGCCTTGTCAAGAAAAAACTTGAAAAGGCTTATTCGTGTTTGTTTTAGGTGACGATTTTGGTACTTTTCATATCGTACAATATATGTAGCATTGTAAATAAATATGAAATATGATATAATCAAAAATAAATTAAGTATGTTTTACAACATTATATCGATTATGTTATTCGCCGCCGATTTTGGCGAATTTTTTATTTTTATGCTAAATAATCAAGTGCATATTTTCCATTCGTCTGCGGTGTTCTGTGCCGGTTGAAATGATATAAATTCGAGTTGTGTTGATACTGCTGTGACCCAGAATGTCGGCAAGCTTTGCAATATCTTTTTCAATACCGTAAAATGTGCGTGCAAACAGGTGGCGTAAATTATGCGGAAACACCTTTTGTGGATTGACATTTGCATCTTTGCACAAGGCTTTCATCTCTCGCCAAATGTTCGTGCGGTTTATGGGTTTGCCGTTTTTCGTTACAAAAATCATACCGTTTTTTATTCCTTGCTCTGCTGCATAGCGGAGCAATTTTTGTTTTAGTTCTTTCACGATAAAAACAGAGCGTGTTTTCGCCTTGCAGTTTACGATTGCCTCGCCACATTTTGTCGCCTCAACTGTAATATATTGCAGCTCGCTGACACGAATACCTGTGGCACAAATCGTTTGAATAATTAAATTCAATCGTTCGTTTTTCTTTTGCTTTGCCGCTTGACACAATCGTTTGTATTCTGCTCTTGTCAGTTCTTTTTCTTCAGAGCAAAAAACTTGCTGTTGAAGTTTTAACGATTTAACTCTCAAATCAAACCAATTCAGAAATGCAAACAGGCTGTTGATACTTGCGAGCATGGAGTTCACGCTGCGTACAGCATAGCTTCCCTGCAAATGATTTTTGTATGCGATAACAATTTCTTTTGTAATGACCTCGTCTTGTGCATAAACCGAAAACGCTTTTACATCACGAATATATTTTTCAATCGTTGCCGTGCTTTTCTCTTGCAACTCTAAATTTTTTCTAAAATCATCAATAATACCTGCCGTTAAAATTCGTCCTTCCATTGTATTTACCTCCGAGTAAGTGTTAATTATATTGTACCCGAAAAGTATGAAAACAAAATTGTCGCCCTAAAAGGTTGTGGTATGTTACCTTGAACAGAGCGACATTGCAAGTGCGATTTTCTATATTTACCTTTGTATTTTTGATGGATAAACAATATAAAAGATGAGGTTCGCCTTAAAATTTGGGGCGAACCTCTTTTGCGTGAAAATAATTTATAAATTTTTTCTCAAAACACATCAACAAAACCTGAATTTTTCTCTGTATTATAGAGGGGTATTTTCCTATGGTGAAATTAAATGTAAACAAGGTGTAAAGAATTTTGAAAAACACCCGAACAAAACGGGAATTTTTCTCCGTATAGTAGAAGGAATTTTTTTGAACGGTGTTTTTCTTTTTGGCTTTCATTCAGCAAAATATTCTCTCGAATAATTTGGAAGGAGGTTTTCGTGTGCGCAATCTATACACGGTCAACAAGATTTAATGCACCGTGCTTTAGGATTTATCGGCAAAGGATATGAAAGGATTTGATTTTGAAATTTTATAATTTTTGAAACGAAAATTGATGGCGTTTGAGTGGGTTTTGAGGCGAATTTCAAGCCGTCGATTTTAAAGCAGGATAAATGGGTATGATTTTCGGGCATTGAAATGCCCGAAAACGCCGTCCGGCAAGGCCTGTCGGCTTTTCAAATCGTAATACTTTTGCGTATGATTCCAAATTCGTATGCAGTAAAGGCTGTTTTTCGCAGAAAATCAAGGTTCTTGCGTATTCACGTGAGCGTTTCGGTATGATAAACCTATTTATGAAAAATTAGGCAACGCTGCGAGCAAAAATTGACGAGTTCGCTTAAAAACAGAGTAACTCGTCGGACTAAAACTAAAAACAGCTTACAGGCGATTTGTGCAAGCCTGTGAACAAAAAATCGTGCAAAATATAGTACTTGACTTCTGAAACACATTAGCGTATTGTGTGCTTGAAAAGGAGGCATACAATATGAAAACAAACACAAAAGCAAAAGGTAAAATAAATTAAAGGAGGCAGATATAAAATCAAAATAAGTGTGTTGCCTTATGGCAGCAAAAGGCGAATGGAACATTCCGAATTATGAATTAGAAAAGCTTGCTCATTATTTTCTCGAACTAATTACCGAGCAAAACGAGAACGAGAATAATGACAAAAGTCCGAATAACAAGGCATAAAAATAAGGCAGGGATTATCCCTGCCTTATGTCTATATAAACAGAAAATCCGAAACTGTTACCGATGATAACAAGTTTCGGATTATTCTTTGCTGGTGGAGATGGCGGTAATCGCTCGGTTCGCTTCTGCGCTCACCGACACGCCGCGCCTAAAAACAGTCCACCGGACTGTTTTCTTAACGGCTGTTTCGATTACATTCCACAGCAAAAATAAAAGAGCACCACAAGGGTACTCTTTTATTTTTGGTGGAGTATGTGGGAGTTTTGTTTATTTACAATGAAAACAAATAGAAATGTTACCAATTAGTTACCAACGATATAATATCGACTGTTTATTTTTTTATATCTTTTGAAATTCATAATATAAACAAAAACGCCCTCGGCTGAATAACCGAGGGCGTTTTTTTATGAGATACGTAGTTTTGGCATCGGACTACGCAACATTATAATATCAATTATATTATGCTTTGTCAATGTTTTATTACTTTATACGAATTAATCTTAGCATAGGCTACTCTGCCGGTCTTAACGACCTTAACCTTATCGACACTTGCGCTGATATGCTTTTGGACGATTATTTCAGTTTTCGGCAGATACTCATATTTAATTCCTGTAAGGTTTCGATTTTTATATAAATATGTTTTGCCTTTTAATCTGTAATGCTTGCCGACGGTTGTTTTATATGTTACCTTTTTCGGTTTATCAGCAACAACCTTGGTTGATGAAAGATAAGCTGTGCTTACCCAACCTTTTGTCGGAGCAGTGATATAAGACCAAGAGCCACTGACTTTGGTAACAGTAACCTTTGTGCCTTTTTTGAGCAGAGTTAATACTTTTGATGATTTATTAGCTTTTGCTCTGACATTAAGTGACTGCGATTGAGTAGCTACATACTTAGTAACATTCTTCTTTTTCGTTGAGGTTTTCTTTACATAATCATTTGAGAAAATCCAATAATTAACTGTGTTGCCGTACTTTTTAAAATTTTTCTCACTCACAAAAACGGTATTGCCGCTAAGCTTAGCGCCTGCTGCGCTTCTGCTCGGTGTATCGAATTTGCCAACATAAGAATAAGGGTCGTATACAGAAATAATGCCGCCATTGTAACCTACAAGCACAATGTAATGTCCTGAGGTTGTAAATAAGCCGTAATTGCAGGATGCGACGATAAAGTAATCAGATACGCCGTCCTTGTTCTTATCCTTTTTCAAATAGTTTAAGGCTTTATCAATATTAGAGATCGTCGCATATTCCTTAAAATTAAAATAGTCAGCCACAAAAGACCAAGCCGACCACGCAGTACCGTTTGATTTTGTGCGATAGCCATTATCAACAAAAAGCTTTGCCATTGTTGCAGGCAAAATAGCACCTTTTGAAGAGCTTACAACCATTGCCGCAGAGGTCGGACCACAACCACTTGATTTAATCGTTTGCGTTTTGTTTTTTGAGCTTGTATAAGGTTTTTCCGCCCAACGCCTGTCAGCCTGATTATAATATGTAAGACCTTTGCAAGCACCAAGGAGTGCTTTACCCTTGCCTGTGTTTGTGCCGTCATAAGAAATATTTTCCTGCTCAACAACAGCGTCCTGCTCAATCAAACTTTCATCAACAACAGTGCTTTCATCTTTAGGCTTTGCGATAATAGGCTCATCAGTGCCGACATCCTCGCCGTTTTCAACTTCGTCCTTAGTTTTCTCTGCCTCTGACTTTACATCGGCAGAAATAGTAACTTCGGGTTCGGTTGTTTGCTCTGTAGTTATTTCAGTCGGTTTCGTTGTATTTTCGATATTTGAATTATTGCAACCGCAAAAGATTGTAATAACCAAGAGTAATGACATAATCACGGACATTATAGCTTTATTTCTTTTCATTGTTCTTAACCTCTTCCTTAATTTCTAAAAATGATTTAATTGCATTTTTTACCGATTCAAACACTCTTTTAAAAAGCTTGTCATATCCGTACATAGCGCCGTAAGCAATGAAGAACGAGCCTACAATTGCGCCGACAATGATATACCAAACAAGTTTGAACGGTACAATTTGGCTTGCCGCAATGACTGTAACAAGGGTTAAAAATAAAGACACACCGAATACAATCAAATTATAAACGATATTTTCCTTATCCTTAAATACGGATTTGATGATTTCAGTAATAATTTGCACGGCTAAAATTAGCAGTGCGATAACAATTAACGATATACATAATGTTTTCATTTTTCTTTTACTCCTTTACTTCACAAAATGTTCTTTGCATAATTCTTCAAGGTCGTCTATCCTGTGATTCGCAACCTTAATATCGTTTTGAATAAGCGGAATTCTCTCGGCGAAATTATTATGCTTATCCACTTTCCTTTCAAGCTGTTCAATTCGATAATTTGTAAGCTTTGAAGCGGTAATAATTCCGCCGAATGTACCGATTAGTGTTCCCACCAAGCTTACAAGTGCCACTGCTATTGTATCTGTCATATCATCACCTCTTTATATCTTCTTGAAATAATAATCAAGCAAATCCTTTGCAGCTTCTACGCTTCCGTCAATATCATTTGTATAGGATTTGTTTGTAACATCATTAAGAAGCGGATAATCTGATACAACAGAAGTTGCATTTCCTGTAAAATACTTCCTTGCGCTGTAATAATAATCTTCTCCGTTGTAAGTTATTTTTCCGTCGCTGGTATTAGCATAACTATAACCGCCACCGACATAAGTTACACAATCTGCTTTTTTGCTAACGAGTAAAACGCCTGAATATGTATCAAATTTTATTACGCAAACAATTGCCAAGCCCCAATTTGATTTTTTGTATTGTTTATTATCAATTGTAGCAATTAATGAATTACTGCCGTATTTTTGCAGTTCCATTCTTACATTAGGCTCAACATACTCCTCAATAACATAGTCGCTTAAATCCGCACCGAGAACGTTAATAAGATAATCTCTGTTATTAGTGTATCTTTCATCATCAAAGTCGTAATTTTCAATGCACCTAACACGCCCTGCGGTAATATAATCATTCATCCAAGTTTCTTTGTATATGTGTAGCATACACTTAGGAATATAAATATAAGCCGTGCTATTAATATTGTTTGTATAATAACCGTCAACTGTTGTCACTTCATCCTTGCTTGGAAAAATATGAGCTTTTAAATTAGCACAACCACTAAAAATATTATAGGAATCACTAATTGTCGCACCACCGTCTTTGTTATAATTTACGCTTTTAAGGTTTGAGCAACCCTCACACATATATCTTCCACACATTGTTTTAAGATGAGGAAAAGAAAGTGAGGTCAAAGCAGTACAGCCACTGAAGTTATAATAACCACTAATAGCTAAATCTTTTCCTGATATTTTTGCTTGCACTAACGAAGTACAACCTGAAAACGCACTACTATTGACCGTATTACAACTTTTTAAATTAACTGAACGCAGTCCTCTGTGCTGATAGAATGCACTATTTCTAAGCATAACAATCTTGCCCTCAGTATCATCAATTGACCAATCACTATTAGGATTGATAATATCAGGCTGAATATAATTTCTTAATATGCTGAACGTATCAATTGTTTTAAGTCTTTTAACCACGTCATCAAGCGTTGCGCTACTGTCAAGCTTATCTGTTTCATCAACGAGATTATTCACAACGTCTATAAGTTCTAACCTTTGCTGATTTAGTTTTAATATACAATCTGCTGTTGCTGCCATTATTCTAAGCCTCCTATAATCTGTTTCAGTTGGTCGTTCGCAATATCACCTGTAGCTACTGCCGATAACACTCCGTTTTCAAATTTCAATCCGTTGCCGAGCGTAACAGCTCTGAATTCGGGACGTCCGAGTTTTTCTTTAGTCGAATATACAAGGCCGCCGGTTCTTGCGCAGGGAAGGTTATGTAAATAATCGTCAATCTTGTAAGCAGTACCCTGTGCGCCTTCTACCATTTCCCAGAAGGTTGTATCGTATTCAGTAGCGTCTATGGCGAATCCTAACTGACCTGACCATACGTCAATAGGATTGTATATGTAATTAGCATCATCGGGAATGTTCATGCTAATATCACCGATATAAACGATATCGCATAAGCATTCCGTTTCTGTTTTGCTGAATTTGACATAAATTGTGTCGCCTTTGTTCACCTTGATATTTAAAGGTGTGAAGCCTGCCGTAGCATTCGGATGACCTAAACGAAAAATTCCTCTGCTATAAAAACTGTATTTGCCGTCAGAACTAATTGTGCTTGATAAGTCTGTGCTACCGAGCACCATTGTTCTTCTGGTAATATCTTCGGCAAAACCAGAAAGTGTTATTTTGACTTTATTTTTTGGATTTAACGGCCTACCATACTTAAAAATATAATCCGATAAATCACTTAATAAATCGTTAACTTCTTGTGTTGTGATATGGTTGCAATCGGAATTAAACCAATCTCCGCCGCTCAAATCTTCAACGTAATAAGTATTCCACGAATCGAACACTTGGGCTTCACCATTAGAACCGGTAAGAATAAGTATGCCTGCGTATAAGTTCACAAGCAAACTTCCGTCCTCTTTTTTGCAATTTATGCCACTGTTAACGAAGTATAAACTGCTTTCCTTAAGGTCACTGACCTTGAAATCTTGGCTTAGAATTGTGATAGGTCGGTTTTGGAGTTCTTTTCTTAATTCAGCTCTTAATTGAGCCAATTCATAAATTAAACTACTTGCAACAACGTATTCGTTGGCATCGGGCGTATAGTCAGTTGGTTTAGGGCATTTTTTAACGTGGATTTTCTTGTAGAAATAAACCTTGTCGTTACTGGTTATACCATTAAGCGTTGCTATTTTAAAAAATATTAGCAACGGCGAGCCCTTTTCGGTTAATATTTTTGGAATATTAGTTATTGCTTTATCTCCGCTTAATGTAACCTTTGTTTCTATACACATTTCGTCGTTGATTGATTCTATACCACACTTTATATCTAAGTCAGATATATCCTCTTTGAGTTGCAACTTTAATTTCGACGGAATAATAATATAAATTGAATTATATATATCGTATTGACAAATTGTTCTAATTTCTTCGTCAGTAGTTCCGTCATAAATCTTTATATTTTCCAAAATATCCCTCCTTTGATTTGTTAAATTATTCATCAACAATCATAAATTTAATTGCTCTTAAATTGCTGATTTTTATTTGTGTTGGAAGAATTTCCCTTTTACAAGTTTTGATCTCGATATTATTCTTTATTTGAAGTAACTTATCTATTTCGTCATTGAGTTGTAAAAATTCATTTTTAAATTCATCTTTAACAGTCATTGTTCCGTCGGAATTATCGATAAAAGCGTTTTTATTTTTGAGAGGGGAAATGATTTTTTCTCTATGCGTATCAAATTTGTTTACAATGTACCTGAATTTCTCTTGGTTGTCTTCTAAATTCCATGCTAATTCGATTGGTAAATTTTCATTTTCCGATATCAATTTTTCAATTGCTCGATATTTTTCAATTATTTCTAACGTTGTCATTGTTACTTCCATTAATAAAATCTCCCTTTTATTCATATATTAGAAGAGACCGCAGCTATTCTGCGGTCTCTAATTCATTTATTTTCTTGTTTAAAATTTCGACAGCTTCTTTTAAAGCGTCAATGTCGTTTTTGTGATTTTGTATCAGTTTTAACATCGGTGGAACAATATTGCGCACAGACCAATTGACGGGAATGCCATCTTTATTTCTTATGCAAGCACTTGGATAATACTTTCCTACTTCATCAGCAATAAAACCCGCTTGAGTACACTCGACCATGTCATATTCTTTATATTCATTTTTAAAATCGAATTCCCAAATTGGAATAGAATATAAATTTTCGGCAATTCTATCGTTACTGAGTTCTTTGATATTTTCCTTATATTCTCTGGAAGAACCACCAGAGACGCTTTTGCCATTTACCAAAAGTCCAGCTCCTTTTGCATTGATATGCACTGCTCCTACCCAAGTGTTTATATAACACGTTCCACTTGAAATATATGTGTTGTACCACTTGGAATTATTCCAGTCAAAACTCGACAAAACGAGAGCACCGTTTGTATACATAACATTTCTTGTGTTGGTGTCGTACGCGGTATCTTGCCATTCATTTGTCACCCTTTTATCAAATAGAATATCGTTGATATACATATGACCTGTGATGTTGCAATTTCCCGCGATTGTTAGCGTTCCTTCGACTAATGTTGTCCTAACAAACATTTCTCCGCGGCTGTTGACATAAAACATATATGTATCAAAATCCCAGCCTTTTGTTGTTTCGTTATATTTGTTTTGATATACATAAAAAACATTTCTGGCATTAGAAGCATGTAATGTGTCTCCATCTGAGTCTCCGTTCCACGCCTGTATAGCTGCTCGATATAGCAAAGCTCCGCCAACGGTAGAGTCAACATCGTCTTTTATTCGAACATACATATCTCTATACATTTGTTGACTATCAATTATCCAACCGCCTATGGTTCCTAATGAAGCGTTTATTGTACCGGTAAAGCTACCGTTTGTCGCATTCACAGTGCCCGTAATATTAGCATCTGTAGCAAAAAGCTTTCCTTCGTGCGTTACTCTAAATTTAGCCGAGTCACCGCCTGTAACGTCAGATGCGCCTGCATAAAATGCGTCGCCGTTACCGTATTTGTTTATACCGACAATTGCTGAAGCGTTTGGGAAATATTGACGTGCTGATTCATCATACATTCGCCCTTCTTCGATTTTCCAACCAGCTATAAGTCCTGCCGTTGCTTTAATCGTTCCTTCGAAAGTACCATTACCGTCGCTGTCGAAATATATGACGTTTTCTTTATTTTTGTTGGTAATAGTAAATATTGAATCAGCCGAAGGGTTGATAATTAAAGAATTGTTGTTATTAGATACAACAAGACCATTATCGTCAAATTTTAAATTCCCAGACAAATTATAAAAACTAAGCTCCTCACCGAGAACTTGTTTGCCGATTATCTTTTCAGCGATTACGCCATAACCGTCTTTTTCACGCATGTTGTCGTCGGGATCTTTATATCTAAATTTACCTACAGCCGTTTTTAACGTTTGCCAATTGTCTGTGGTAAGCGCTAATGATGAATTAATTATTTTCATCTGGCAAGGTTCAAAATCATCGATATAAGAATTATATTTTCGTGCAAGTAATCCGTGGTTATCAATAACCATATCTTGATTTTCAGAACCTGCTTTAATCATTACATTAGTAGCATCAATACCTTTTAATACCCAATCTTTATATACAGAATTTGCTTCGCTACCTTGAGTAGCTTGACGCTTTACTCCCTCGTATGACGATGCCATACTTCCTGCTTTTTCCAAAACACTTTTTACGTCAGAAACACCATTTCTTGTTCTGATTACATCGGAAAAAGTTACGGATATAGTGCTTAAATTGCTATAGTCAACTTCAAAATCGACTAATCTGACTTTATAAATCTCACCGTCAACTTTAACAATTATCCAATTTCCAACATCAAAATGCTCTGTTATTGAGTATAATTCTTTTATCGCTAATAGATTATTTAGCGTTGAGGTTATTTGGATCTGTAGTTCGGCTGACTTATAGATTTCGTCATACGCCTTATTTATAAACTCTGTTGCACGGCTTAGCACTTCTGAATTATTTAATCCGTCTGATATATAATTATCATTACTGTATTTATCTTCTCTTCTAAATAAACAAAATTCTGTCCACAAATCTTCATTACTCGATTTAATAAACTTTTCAAAATTTAAAATCTCATTAACTTCTGATTTGATTTTTACAAGA
>OGZO01000576.1_pt1 | contig 27799 bp, 27 predicted proteins | sample 1576721 | NCBI WGS metagenome assembly OGZO01 (sample SAMEA3541516, study PRJEB24748) | human gut metagenome | biome: human gut; feature: human-associated habitat; material: faeces | place: China | collected 2012 | reverse complement strand
TGAAGATAGTAACCGTTATCGGCGGACGCAAGGCAACCGTGAGCAGCTATGTAGAAAATATCCTGCTCCGGCATTTCGACCAGTTTCAGGATGAGATAAACGAACTGTACGAAAGCAAATTTGAAAAGCCGTTCTGATATGTTGAAATGGTTTATTATCGGAACACTCCTGTATTACACCGTTCTCTTATGGCGATACAGGGATAGCTTGGGAACATGGTTCACGGGTGGGAAAAAGCAGCCGGAACAACCGGAAAGCAAACCGACCGTGAAAGCCGGAAACGGTGATTGTCTTGTAGGTGCAAGCCGTTACCGGATGGGACAAATGAGGACAAACGGGGACATCTTAGGACACCTTTCAAAAGGGGTTGATAATGCTTCTATATTTGTCCCGCAAAGCGGTGAAGCGGTGGAAGAAACGCCTGATAACAAACAGGTGGAAGATGAAAATACCGATACCCTACAAGCGATTGAAACCGAGTTTGAAATGGAGTTTGAAACGGAAGAAACGGACGTTTCGGCGGATGAAATCGAAGCGGAAGAAATCGCCTGTTACATGGGTGAGGGTGAACCGGAAATGGCGCAAGGTATCACACTGGGCGAACTGGGGCAAATGGTTCAGGTCATTCAGATAAAACAAGCATCCGACACAGAAGAACGGCAAGCGGTTCAAACCATCTGCCGGACGGAAACAAACCTGTTTCATTCGCTGTCCCGCCGCCGTGCCAGCCACAGCCCCCGCTGCAACGCCTGCCGCAACCGCAACTCCAGCAGAACCGCCAGAGACCGGTGCAGTAGGAATAGAAGCGGAAGGAGCCGGGGCGCTCACAGAACCAGCGCCCGCTGCGGGTCTTACCGTAGTAGGAGCCGTGCCGGAACCAGGTACTGTAGAACTCTGTCCCGATGCCGTACTCGGTGCAGGAGTAGTTCCGGGTACGCTTGTAGGAGCGTTTGCGCCGGTAGTCGAAGCAGGTGCCGGTGCGTTGACAGCAGGCGTTGCTGCCGTCTCAGGTGCGGTACTTGCAGGCATGTTGTTTGCAGCCATACCGGGCACATTCGCTGTCTTAGGCGCATTCGCAGTACCCGGCACTGTACCACCGGAAACCGGTGCCGCCCCTTGCACAGGAGCATTCACGGTATTGGTTGTGGAATTCTGTGCGGGTGCAGGAGCAGGAGCCGTCACACCGGAAGCAGGCGTTGCACCGCCAGCAGATGTAGGCTCTGCCACCTTGCCGTCAGCACTCTGCGTTGCAGGAGCCGATGCGTTTTCACTTACAGGTACAGGCGCATCCGCCTTACCACCAACATCCTGAGGAGCAGGAGTGGCTGCTTCTTCACCAACGGGTGCAGGTGCATCCACCTCGCTGTCAATATCTTGAGGTACAGGGGTCTGAGCAGTTTCGGCAACAGGTGTAGTCGCCGTCTCATCCACACTTTGAGGAGCAGGAGCAGACGCTTCTTCACCAACAGGCGCAGGTGCATCCACCTTGCTGTCCACATCCTGAGGTACAGGAGCCTGAGCAGTTTCAGTGGCGGGTGCAGTAGGAGCTTCATCTGCGCTTTGAGGAGCGGGAGCGGACGCCTCTTCGCCAACAGGTGCAGGCGCATCCTCGTTCACCGGAGCAGGTGCAGCATCCGCATCCTTTACGGGCTGTTCATTCGTCTGCGCAGCCGGAGTTTCAGCGGTCTCGGGAACCGGTTCTTCATCACGAGTAAAGGTGCAGGTAGCCTGAGAGTTCTTGCCATCCTGGTCGTTGCCGATAGCAACAATCAGCGAACCGGCAGGATTACCGTCAGTACCGTCAGATACATGCATACCCGTAACATGCCCACCATCAGCAAGCATCGCTGCCTGTGCGGGATAATACTGGGCATTTTCCTTGATATGGTCTTCCATCGCCTTGAAAGCGTTCGGAGAATTGTAATCCGCGTTACTGTCAGGATTCATCATATCAGCCAGGCGTTCCTTATCGGTCATGCCGATTCGAGTAGCCATCGCTGCCTGCTCCTCTTCGTTTTCTCTTGCCTTATTCAATGCTGCGCTTCCGGTTTCAGCAGACAGAGCATCTCTGATACTGTTTTTGAAGGCATCGCTGTCATCGTTGGCATTGAAATGCTTATACGCGGTCATGGCATCGCTGTCACCAGCCTTGCGACCCTTGGCAATCTCAGATGCGGGAATCGTGAACTGAACCTTGTTGTTCGCATCGGGCGTAACATCCTTGACCTTATCGCCAAACATGTTGACGGATTGCTCCGCCTCCCAAATCTGGTTACCGGCCGCATCTTCACCGACCTTGCGAAGCCCAAACTTACCCATTGCGCTGTCTTCTTCCATAACGGACTTGCCGTTGGGAGCGACCTGCATAGAGTCGTATTTCTTAGCCCCGTTCACATCGAGCAAGCCTTCCTGCGTATCGCCGATTTCGAACTCAGATTTCTCGGAAACGCGGTTTTTCTCATCACGCTTGACAGCACTAGCAAGGAGTTTGCCGTCCTCGCCGATTTTAACGCTTTCGACATGAGCATCATCATCGAGATGTCCGGCACTGCGCAGCTTATCTTCAAGCACCTGCTTGTAGGCATCGGTGTTATAGGAATCAGCATTCAGAGCGCCGCTTGCCATCTTGTCCGCACGGTCGTACATCGTTTCCTTGCCAAGCACGGCATCAGCTTTCATCTTATCTGCCATGCTGGCGTTATTGACATACCCGCCGTCCTGTGCAGAGGTTTCGCCGCCGTTTATGAAATCTGCAAAGCTTTTAATCGGCTCAACACCATTTGCCTTACCAATGTTTTTCCCGGCATCCCACATGTTCTTGCCGACACCGGCTACATGTCCAGCGACAGACGCAACGCCGCCGAAGACATTGCCGATACTCCGAAGCACACCGGAAGCCTCACTGATGGGGTCAAGTCCTGTCGTTCTGGTGATTTTCAGTCCGGCAGTCTGCATCATGTCATCGAGACGCTGTGCGATTTTCAGAAACGCATAGGTGATAAGTCCCCACTTGACCATCTCGGTATTAGAAGCACCGAAAAGACCGTTGTTCAGGGCAGTTCTTGCAATACCCACGACCCAGATATTCAGAATCAGCAATACACATTGAGACCAGAACATCTGCAGCCAGCTTCTCGCAGTATCTTTGGTGTTTTCGCTTGCCATTGTCGCAAAAGCCAGCGGGGAAAGGTTGATGGTGAAAATACAGATGATATAGCGTTCAGCGCATTCAAGGACCAGCTTAATCAGGTTCCACCAGATAATCAGCATCAGGGCAAGCACTACGATAAGCGTTGCCAAAGAGTTCAAGTCGAATGCTGATGTGATTTCGCCAAGTCCAGTCATGTCTGAGCCGACACCCGAGAACGAGAATGTTCCGCCTGCGTCCGAAACGCCTTCCGTCAACGCCGAGGACAGCGGAGCCACGATTTCATTAAAAATCATGGTCAGGAAAGTTTTTCCGCATATCACCATTACGATGCCAAACACCGCATTCCAAATCAATTTCGGAATCGACTCTACCTTTTCGCCGTGCGCAATGTTGATAAGATACGAAATGATATGACAGCAGATAAGAACACCCGCAATCATGTACGCGATAATGTTAATTGCCTGAATGAAGAAATTGCCGATGTTGTTACCGCTGTCAAATCCGGGTACAAAACGGGATACATCCGCTGTACTCATCGTTGTAATTTCCAAAAGAGGTTCCAGTACAATATCAGCGGCATTCAAAAGACCTTTGGCAATCACCGTAACGACAAGGCCAAAGAAATTCGTAGCAATATCGACGGTTCCGGCAAATGCAATACATACCGACATCAGGCATCCGGCAACTGCGGCCAGCATCGTTCTTCGAATCAGGTTCTTGTTTCTTTTCTGATTCACAAGAGAGTTAATCGAACTCACCTTCTTTCCAAAACAAAAAAGGCTCGCCCGAATACATCGAGCAAGCCCTTCGAGCCGAAGCTTATTGACCGTTAGCCAAGTTCAGCATTGACCTGCGAACCCAGTTCATTGGCAACCTTAATCAGGCCCGGAACAGCGGCAGCAATGACAACGATGATGGCGGTCGTAATCAGCCGCTTCTTATACATCTGAACATCCTTGGGGTCGCTGCTCAGAAGCATACGGACCAGGAAGTACAGGAAGACAGCAATACCGATAGGAACAACGATGTTGGTCAGGCCCTTAGAAATTGCGTTGGCAACAGAGTTACCGACATTGAACACCTTGTTAATGGCGCTGGTAACATCTGCGTATGCGAACATAGTGCTCATCATCGCAGCAGTACCCATTGCGCAGGCGGTGTTCAGAGCCATCTGCATGTTGCGAATCGGATTGCGCTTCTGCAAATCATTATTGCTCATGTCAATTTTCCTCCTTCCCTGAAAATATAGCTATATTTTTCGCAGAGCCAATGAGCTGCGCTCTTTTAAGGAACCCAACCCATTAACTCTACAATATCTATTATCCGCAGTTCGCATATAGGGGCAACAGTCTTAGATTCGTATATTTGGAGTGTTCTTCGCACAAACAAAAAAGGCGGAACCATCCAAAAAGGAAGGTCCCGCCGATGCTTACATGTTTCTTAGACGCTTGATAATTCTCGGTCCTAAGAGAGATTTGCGGCCCTGTGTACGGGTCGTGCGCACTGCTTTTTTCAGTGCTTCTTCATCACCAATCATCACAAGCTTTTTCTTGGCACGGGTGATTCCTGTATAGTACAACGGCTTTGTCAGCATCGGACCATACGAAGAGCTTACCGGAAAGATACAACAGGGAAACTCACAGCCCTGAGAGCTGTGTACGGTAATGGCATAAGCCAATTCTACATTTTTCATATCATTGCTGTCATAGGTCAACACCTCATTTTTAGAATCGAATAGGATACATACCCGAACGCCGTCATCATCTTTCAGGATTTCCTGAACAGTACCGAGGTCACCGTTGATGACTGCCTCCGTGTTTTTGCGCTGAATTACGCGGTCGCCTGCCATGAAAGTCTGGTGGTTCACCTCATAGAAAGGCTTGCCATCAGTTTTCGGATTGACAGCCGCTTGAATCTCTACATTCACACGGTTCTTGCAAAGATACCCGGTCGGCGTACCTTTATCGTAGTGTGTGGGAGTCAGAACGATTGTGCCTTGCATCCCGTATTGCGCCACACCTTTGCGGTACTCCTCCACGATAGTCTTCATGATTTTATCAGCTTCGGTCTTTTCGTCCGGGTCAGTCACCGAGATGAAGTTGAACTCATCGTCAAACTTCAAGTTTCGGGTCATGCCGGAATACGCACGGTTCTCGCGGATTTTAATGGATGCGTCCGTAATGGTAGAGGTACTCCCCTGCCGATAGTTGACATCGAGGCGCACAGTCTTGATAACGCCGCACTCAATCAAATCGCGAAGCACATCGCCACGGGAAACCGGAGCAAGCTGGTCAGTATCACCGAGCAGAACGATTCTCGTAGAGGGACTATTCAGAACGGCATCTACTGCAAAAGCAAACAGATGCTCACCGACCATACTCATCTCATCAATACCCACGAACCCGCAAATCCTGCACTCGCCTTGTGCCTTGAATCCGCTCGGATTATCCGCAGGAACAAGACCGCAGGCTTTGTGAATTGTTGCCGAGTTCATACCGGTGCTTTCTGCCATACGTTTAGCGGCAAGACCCGTAGGAGCCATCAAAAGGATATGCTCACTCGGCCATACCTTATGGTACACATCCATGATAGCCCGAAGACAGGTCGTCTTACCAGTACCGGGACCGCCCGTAACAATCGAGATTCGATATTTAAGGTTTTTGACCGCCTCTGCCTGACGCGGAGATAGAATGATAGAGTTCTCTTTCTGCCATTCGAGAAAAGCGTTTTCGATTTCCTTTTCCTTCGTAGGCATTTCATTTGCGAGAGCCGCGACCTTCGCCGCCATACCCCTTTCAGCAATGAAATCCGTCTTATCGTAGTAGTACCGGCCTTGTCGGACGATATCATAATCAGACGCCGTTTTCGCAACAGCATCCGCAATCGTCTCATCCGACAGTTCCGGCACGAGGGCTTTAAGCTGCAAGAGCATCGCACTGCCCTCGGCGCACATGTTTCCGGTCTTACTGCAAGTCCTTTTCTGTGCTTCGATAGTCGCGGCACGAAGTCTACGCTCGGAATCCGGCTCCTCGCCCATCGACATTGCGATATGGTCTGTGGTCGAAAAGCCCAACAGACGAACCAGCTTATAGGGCTCGCTTTTGAGAATCGTAGTTGCTTCATCGCCGTACGCTTCCACGATTTGGTTGATGACCGATACCTCCAACTCAGCCTTTCCCAGAAGAATCTGGACATCGGCACGCACCAATGCAGACAAGCATGCGGCATTGATGTTTCCGAGCATCTGTTCGGTCATTTTCGGAATATCCCGGAGTCTGCGCGGTTTATGAGCGCAGATATCAAGGGTCTCGTCTCCGAATTTATTATAAATAGTCTCGGCAGTGACCTTGCCGACACCCTTACTGCTGTTCATCAGGAACTTAATGATTTCCGCTCTGGTTTCTGGCATCGACTCAGATGCCTTCTCCGCAACGAAAATCTTCTCGTCCCCTTTTGTGCCATGCGTATCTTTCTCCCAATGCCCTTCCAGATTAAAGGAAATCTTACCGAGCAGTTTGGCTGGCAAGTGATAGGAGGACACCTTGAACAGTGCCGTCGTCCCATATTTCTGGATATTATCGGGGAACGCTTCTGCCTGTTTCGTGTAGTTTGCCGTGAACAAGCAGACAGAATACGCATTTTTCGTGTCGTGTACAACGCGCATCACCTTGTTGACACTGCACTTATTGATTTTGACTACTCCGTTCATACAAAAATACTCCTATTTTCGTTAGCTGCTCAACACCTCCAAGCAATGTGGGTAATCCAGACGCATGATGTTCCCGGCAATGCCATTCTCCTGAATGTCATCGACCGAAATCATGTATGCGGATACATCCGAACTGTACTTGTAGTAGTTCCAGACACTGTTCGCGTCAGAATTCTTCGTGACAACATCCGATGGGAAATGCATCCACATCGCATTCTCTCTTGCCAGAAGGAAATACTGGCCCGGACCGTATTTCCGGATTTTCTTGACGCAGCCTGTGATTTCTCTGTCGTAGCTTTGAACACCATCACAGCACCGCGACACGATTTGCTCCAAAGCTCCGAGAACTGTTTTCTCATCCTTCAAAGCACCGGTCAATGGTTTCAGCATCTTGTGTTCCATCGCCTTCTCCACCATTTCAGCGTCATTTGTTCGTCGCTGCTCGGCAGAATTTCTGTTTATAGTTGTGATTTCATTTTTCATTGATTTATCGCTCCTTTTCGATGAAAAAAGCAGCCATCCGAATACGGACAGCTGCTTTTACACAGATTGTTAATTTGTACGAGCCTTTTTTTGCAAAGACCCCGAATTTTGCTCGGGTAATGTTATCTATCGTACATTTACTATTCTACGCAACTCGCAAGGCGCGTCAACTAAAAATCTCTTCCAGTTGCTCACACATACTCTGCTCGATGCGGGGAATAGACGCCACATTCGGGATGTAGCAGAACGGAACATCATAGCGGTTGCAAATGGTCTTTCCTTTATTATATAGAGCGTGAGAGCAGGAATCGACCTTGAACATCACGATATCGGCGTTCTGAATCTGCTGGTCACAGGTCCCAAGCATATCCTTTGCGACCAAAGACGCATCGGGATGCGCTACCTGAAACTTCTTCATCAGATTCTCGTTGCCGCCGACGATAACGACCGTGTGCTGTTTTAGTAGAGCATCGAGTGCCGTAGCATAGTCTTTTGCTTGTACTTGTTGTACAGGTTCCTGTCTTTCTTCCTCGGCCTCACACACTACCTCTGCCTCTTCCGGTTCCGGAATACGCTCCATCAACTCATCGATTTCCTTGTACGCCGTTTCCAGCTTACTGGTAAGGGCGTTTTCGCGCTTCTTGCTCTGGATGAGTTTTTGTTCAGCGGCGTTTTCGGCTTCGATGGCTCGGGCGGCATCAGCTTTTGCCTTATCGAGCATCTTTTCCAGTTCCTCGATTTTCTTCATGAGTTTTTCGGAATCGGAATTTTTTGTATTACCGAAAAGAGAATCCGAGAGCGAACTCTGAATTTCTTCCTTGTATGCCTCACTCAGATTTCGGAACGACAGATACACCGGCACCATCATATTATAAAGGTTGATGAGCTCGATGGTCGCAAGACCCGAATCCTCATCCGCCTTAATGTTGCCTTTCTCATCGACCTTGATATGCCCATCATCAATCAGCGAGAACATATCCCCGAACTTCACTTTCCCGTTCATTTCTTTCGTAAAGTTCAAACTCTTGGCGACAGCTTTCTGAGCATCCAGGAACTTCTGCTTCGTGATGGTCTTGTCGTAGTTGGAACAGTTCGAGACACCGGCATCCAGCATTGCCAGCCCGCTCAACAGTTCAGAATGGCAATGTACACCGTAATCCGAGTACGAGAAGATAGTATCCTGCGTACAGGTCCCATCCTCGTTCTCAACAGGGATAGTTCTGGTTCTGGACCCCTGCATGGCGGCAGTTTCAAAATCCGAAAAATTCTTCTGAATTGAAATTCCGTACTTCATGAGAACCTTCTGCTGGTCCGACATCGGGCTGGTGTTCTTCCGCGTCGAATTGATTTGCGAGAACACTTCACTGAGTCTCTCAAAGGATTTCCGATTCTGCGGCAGGTAGCTTTCGGGGCTTGCCAGAAGATAGATAGCGAAAACCGCAACATTGCCAAGGTCACTGCCCCAGGTATCCTTGATATACTTGAACGGCAGCTTAGCCGTCGGGTCAGCCATACGCCGATATAATCCGCTGACGACATCAGCCGTGCTCGCATATTCTTTGCCGAACAGCGACAGGAGTTTCGCGTAGTCAGCCTCCTTATCACCGTACATCAGCTGATAGATGACTGCCGTGATTTTCATGGCATCCGGTCTTTTGGCATAGTTGGCGTTTGTCACGCCGTAAATCAGGTCATCCTCAATGAGTTTTTTGGCACAGCGGCGGTAACATAAGTCCCGCTCATACTCTTCCAAGAACCGTTTCTTGGGTGCGCCGGTAGATTTGCTGATATCGGAGCCTATGACACTGCACCAAATCGGGTCAAAAATCACAGAATCCTCGTGCTTAAACATATTGAACATACATTTTCTCCTTTCAAAAAAGAAAAAGCCGCACGGTATAGTGACCGCACGGCAGAATTGTGAATCGTTAGTATAACATGGTATCTATGTTACATTTTCTATTCTATTCAACTCGCACAGATACGCAAGCCGACAAAAAGAAAAAGCCCGTCCTTGCTTAAGGATAGGAGTTTGGAATGGAAGATAACGTGGTATTAAAAGGAGTTGCCTGGGTGGGAATTACTGCTTCTTGTCTTCGTCTTTCTTTTCGGAGTCAGAAGACTTCTTGACGTGCGCATCATAAGCCTTCTTGAACTTACGAGTGCGGGTCAGCAGATAGACGGGGATAACGAAGGAGAGCAGGATGTTGATGGTGGCGAACAGGATGGTCTTCACTGCCGGGATAATCAGCTTCGTGAGCAGGAAGAAGCAGCCCGTAAACATCAGAGCCACGAGAACGACAGCTGTGAGAATAGCAGCGGCCGTGATGGCTATGTTGACGAAGTTGACGGTCTTGGCGGACTTAATGGACTTGGCATTGGTATTGATAATCTTATTCATAATGCAGCCTCCTAATGGTGCAGAACAAGGTGGTCAAGGACGGATTCCAAGACCAACTGAAATAATTGAAAGAGCATAGCGGTTATGCTCAGTGCCGGGACGAATGCTCGTACTATGATTGGGGTTCAGATTCTCTCACATTTGTTCCAAGTATACTGTCCATAGTCATCGCCAGGCTCAAATACCGGAATTTCGTCTACCCACTCACCCTGAATGCGGGTAGTCTTTGTGACCTTGTCGGCAAACTCTGCAAAAGAAATCCTATGCAGGCATTCACCTTCGGGCTTCTCGAAAAGACTCAGCATATGCCGTTTCACACTGGCGTATACCATGTCATCTGCAGAAATGCCCATCATGGAATAGGGGTCGATTGCGTTGCGAACCAGTTCGACTGCTTCGCAGGTGGATATGTTACTCACGATAGTTCTCCTTTCTAAGAGATTTGAGATTCATCGGCGGTAAAAGGAAAGACTCTTACCGGCCATCGTACATGCGAGGATTATATATAAACAGCACACAACGGACATTGGTGCTGGAAATTCTGCAACAAAAAAGCGGGCTCCCTGATTTCTCAGGAAGTCCGCTTGAAGCAGCTTGTAAATAATGGAAGAACTACGAACGACCGGATTGGTTCCGGAGGACAACTTACAAAACCGCAAGTCGTAACTCGTAGGTGAAATGCTATCTATTAACTAATTACCATTATAGGCGGTTCGCATATCGCGTCAACACCTTTACTGAGGATTTTTGAAATTATTTATTCGCTGCTTTCAGAGTGAAAATTCGGCTTGATTCCTTCTGCGGAATGAAGCAGTCATTGTACGCTTTCGGGTAAAGTGCTTCCAACTTCTTCATATCGACTCCGGCACGGCTCATACGCGGCGCATATTTCAGCAGCCACCGCGTTCCGTCCAGACCGGTCGTTTCTGCCAAAATACTCGTACCCATCGCAGCAGCAATCGGGACAACCATATCCTTGCACTGTTTGTCGAGCGCTTCAAAGGTCGTCCTTGCAGCATCCCGCTCAGCACGTACCTTACTGTACTTGGAACAGATATCGGCAAAAGACTTATCCAGCACCTTCGAGGGAGCCTTCTTGTCGGCATCTCCCGCATACTTGTGAATTGTATCGAGCGCAGCCTCAGGTTCACCGAGCGGTACGGGAGGAAAATGCGGAAGCACATTGCCCATCCAGAAATCTTCACAGCCCTGAATGATACGCATTTCCTCATCGAGGTCGCGTTTAATCGTGTTCGCAATAAGCGTGTCACGGTCAAACATGCAGACCACAACGCATTCCCAGACACCGAGAATCGCCATGTAGGTACGGACCTGATAGATGTAGGGAATCGGGATATTGCCGTTTTCCCATGCAGCCTTGTTGAACGGGCTCGTTGTCTTAATTTCCACAAGGCAATAGGACCCGTCCGGCTTGCGCATCATACGGTCGATGTTCGCGGTGATGTAGGGTCTGCCGGGCATCGCATAGATGTTCGTGTCGGTGATGATATCGTTGTACGGATACTTCTCAGAAAGCCACGCATCGACATATTCCTCAGAGATATGCCCCCACAGCTTGTTCAGGCGGGATGCGGAACTCTCCTCCTCCGGTACAGCAGGAACCTTGCCGGTCTTTGCGTAGTACAAGTCAAGGTTCGTCTTGAAATGATTCTCGCCAAAGATAGCGGAGATATCCGAGCCGCCAAGATGGTCAGCGCGGCGTGCCTGCCACTGTTCTTCCGTCAAGGTACTGGCATCGACCTCGATATCAGGACCCTGATAGTTGTCCGGGTCACAGAAAGCAACTGCTTCCGGGGTCGCCATTGCCATTGCCTCATTGTAGAGGTTCTTTGTGTGTTCCGTCTTGATTTCCCAATACGGAAGATGCTGAGCGCAACCAGCGCTCGATTTGTTTGTGCCGTCATAGCTTGCCATGGTGAGCAAACTCCTTTCATTGTTGATGTAGTCAGCGGGTCAGACCGTACAGAAGAATTGCTGCGACTAAAAGCCTAAACAGGTTTCGAGGCTTAATCATCACATATCCTCCTTGCCGGGCATATCCATGGTGCTCCAGAGCGTCCGAGCGCAACGCGCAACGCAATCCGCGGCGGTGAAAATCTTCTTGGCGTCCTGAGCATGGTTGCGGACAACCGCCGCATACGCTTCACAGACCGACAGGTAGATATCCATTGCCGTCACATTGCCACTGGCATGCCACATATCGTATGCGGCCAATGCTTCGCGGGACTCTTCCTTCGGCATCCCGTACTTTGTCAGGACCCGAACCAGAGTTGCCTTGCCGTAGTTAATCGGAATCGTGCTCAGCTTCGAGATGTCAGTAGCGGCATCGTCGAAATACGCCAGCAGCGCAGTGAATGCATTGCGGACACGGTCCTCAATGTTATCACCGATATGCGGGATAGCGACCTCCTTCGCCATGGGTGCAATCACGCCGCCCATATTGAAGGCAGGAATCAGCCGGACGGCGCTTTCCGCGACATCCGAACTAATCATCACGACCGCAGGTGCATAACCACGGCAGAGTTCCGGCGGCAGTTTCCGGAAAAACTGCTGCTTGTAAGCACTCAGGTCAATGACGACCTGCATCAGTTCATGGGATACATAGGCGCTGATGAACTTGTGGTTCGGCCAGTTCTGCGCCATATACTCGTCCATGATTTCGAGCAGTTCCTCGTTGCTGATAGCGGCATACCGCCCGGAATGCACGGCACGAATCTTTTCGTGGCTGAACTTGATACGCGTAGTACCTTTGCGTTCTGCGAGAATGAGGTTTAAAACCTCCTTCAAGCTGCCACGATTGTTCTTACGCAGCAACTCATAGCAGTTCATGCCAATCATGGCTCGTGAGCAGATGTTCCGGGTAGCGCTCTCCCCCACCGGCTTCTTACCGATAGAGGTCGTGAGGTTCAGACCCGCATGCTGCTGAGTATCCAGAATCGCCTCCTCGCTGACTTTCAGCTTCTTGGCGTATTCCGGGGCGCAAAGCGGCTCATCGTAGCTCGCCTCGAACAGGATGTCCCGAATTCCTTCATCGAGCCACTCCGTTTTGCTTGCATCCCATTTGCAGAAATCAACGAGTTCCTGATACTCGCCCTCCTTGAAGGCTTTCTCAGACGCATCGTTGATAAAGAAATCTGGGTTCTGCACAGCAGTATTAACGGTGGCGGTGGAAGAAACGGTGGTGTTGGTAGCGGTCATTGTGTTGGTAGTCATGGTATTTACTCTCCTTTTTGTGTGTTGAAACGCAAAAAGGGCGGACTTCCTGTGATTAGGAAGTCCGCCCTTAAAGCGAAACTATGAATTGTTGTACGAAAGATATTTTTCTTTCCCTGTGAATGTTATCTATCGTACATCTTTCATTCTATGCAACTCGCACATTTGTGCAAGTCTCTTTTTATTTTTCTGCGGTTTCCGGTGTAGCGTCTGTCTTCGGCGTAACGGTCACAAGGCAGGTATCTGAAAGTTTCCCGTCCTTCGTAGATACCGAAAGAGAAGTCGCGCCCTCAGATACACCGCAAATCGTACCAGCATCCTCATCGTAAGTAGCAACCTTCTCATCTTCAACTATCCAGACCAAGTCCAGTTTGTTGACCGCATCGACGACAAGGTCATTGTCCATGACTTTCGGAGTCCCCACATTGAATCCCACTGCCTGATTCTCACCGACCGCCAGCTGAATGTTTCCGTTCAGAACGATTTGCGTGATATCTACCTTATTCTTCTGCGCGGTGCAAAAACTCGACGCGAGGATAAGCGCCGTCATAGCGATAAACGCCAAAACGATGACGACGGGATTTTTCAGAATGTGGTTTTTCCCTGCCTTGTTCTTGCTATTTTTCGTAGCCATATTATTTATCATCCTTTCTGCTGTTCGATGTCATTTTCATCCCTGTGCGGCGCTAATGGGATACTGAAATTTACCTTCGATATGATGTTTTTCCTCGGCACGAAATGCTCATCCCAGTACCTCGAATCGTAGGAGTTGTTTCTGTTATCGCCCATCATGAAATAGGAATCTTTCGGAACATTAAAAGGTCCGAAATCCTCATCATCCGGGGTCTCTCTCAGATACTCCTCCTCGAGCTCTTCTCCGTTGATATAAGTAACGCCGTGTTTGATTTCTATGGTATCGCCCGGCAAACCTACGATTCGCTTGGCGTAGACCTTTGAATCCGGTATATCCCGCTTGAAAAGTACGATATCACCGCGTTCAGGGTCATTCTCCCAATATGCTGCTCTCGTACTGAACGAGAAACACGGTGAGGGCAGAGTTGGATACATTGATGCCGTAGGGATGATGGCGGTCGGGAACACGACCTTTACAAGAATCCATACAGCAACAAAGCAGACGAGCGGGAACGCCCATTCCTGCAAGAATTTCTTTACTTTTCCGGTGTGCTTTTGCACATTGTTATTATTTTCCAAGTCAGTTTCACCTCGGTAAACAGTTGTTGACATAGGTTATCAGTTGCTGCAGGTAATACGACAGCTGTGACAACAGGTTCTGGTAATCCACCTCAATACCGAGATATTGCAGGATATGATACACGGCATATACCGTGATACCGCCCAGAACCAGCGTCTCAAACAATCGATTCACACCGCGAATCACAAACCAGACCACCATAGCAATCAGCGCGATATCGACTACGAACCGGATATCGCCGGATTCGAACAGATTAGTAATGCTGTTTACAGCATCATTGACGGAAGACATACTATCGCCCCCTTTACAAATGTCTTCAAATTTGATTCTATGCCATTCGCACATTTACGCAATGTCGGCATGAAAAAAGGCAGCACCCAAACGGATGCCGCCTACTATTGAGATTACTGGATGGTCGGGCAGGTGTTTACATAAATCTGCATGGATTCATCACCCTTATACAGATTCACGACAAAGAACCCCCTGGACCCTGCCAGGATATTGTTCTTTGCTTTGTCGTAGTCCGTGTTGTCACGGCGCGACCAGCCGCTCGTCTTCATCTCCTTGATTTTGCGTTGCAATGCTTCAAGGGCTTTCTCGGGCAGATAGGTCATCTCCATGCCGCTGCATGCGGAATCATACACCGTATACCCGAAATCAGGATACACGACAGCCGCAGGAGCAGGAGCTGGAGCAGGTGCAGTCACAGCAACAGGAACCTGAGTCGGAAGCGCAGAAGTAGCTGCCGGAGCAGGAACCTGTGCATTCTTCTCCCAATACCCCGCATACCGTTCAGGGTTTGCAAGGTAATCCTGGTAATATGCTTCGATTTTCGAGGCGTATTCCAGCAGTTTCCTGCTGCTGACACCCACCGAGATGCGCTTGACCTCCGCGCCGACCTTTTTCTGGTAACCGCCACGAACATTCTTCTCGCCCTCGGCTTCCGTCACCTGAAACACGAAATCGCTCTTCGCGCCGGGCGCAATCGAGACCTGACGCCACATAACGGGGTGGTCTGCTTTCGCTTCGCTGCCTCCGTTATAGGTGAATACCGGTTCCGGGTACTTGGCTCCCGTTTCCTTTGCCTTCTTGATAGAGCGGGCGCGACCCTTGTCAAGGTCACCTCTGAGAATCATCTTACCCAGTGCAAGCGCTCCGTCTTCACCATCGAACGGCAGTGCCGCTTCGATATGGCCCAGCTGCTTGCAGCCGTTTTCAAGACCCGTGTGCGAGACAAACGAGACATGAAGTTTACCGATACCGACCCAGTCCATCTTGCATTTCAGGAAACTTTTGGCTCCCTGTACCGCAAAGATGATGTTATCTTCCTCGATTTTGTTGTTGGTATTGTTATTGATAGCCATAGCTTTCTCCTTTTATGCAGTTTTTGGAATAAATGGAACAAATTTTGTGACGGGTTTCGGTGCTTCCTCATCCGGCTTTTTCTTGGGAACAAAGGGCAGGAAGACCTCACCTCGCGATACCGCAAGGTAATAGTCATCCACACCCTTATATGTCGTTCCCCAGTTGAAGCGTGTCATGGAAATTCCGTATCGAGCAGCAATCGCATACAGCTTTTTCAGTGCATTACGAACATGCTCGTTACTTTCCCTGTCGGAATCAAAAGCATCAATCACATGAGTGACGCCTACGCTTTTCAGATACACGCAGGTCTCTTCCCACTGATTGAAGCAATTCACACCAGCCAATGCGATGTAAGGGTTATGATTACCACTCAAAACGCAGGCGATATGCGCCTTTAACGCGCCTTCCGTGATATAAACCGTTTTGGTTCCATCACATTTCGGCATTACCGAAGGAATCCCGTAACTTGCAATGTTCCTTGCACTGCACCCGTTATCGTATCCGGACGAGGAGAACCAGAGATACCTCTTATCTCCTTTATCAAACCGTATCTGCATCCCAACGATTTCATTGCGGGAATTGAAATACGGAATGAAAAATCCGGGCTTAGAACAGGCGGCAAATGCTTTCCCGTTCTTCTCATAGAATCCCGGCACACCCTTAAAGGAGATGCCTTTCTTCTTGAGAGCCGCGAAAACACTCGACCATCGCTCCGGCATAGAACGATATAAACACTTGTCAATCATCTCGTCCGACAAGCCTCGCTTTTTGAGGTTTTCTCTGTGTTCAGGTTTAAGGGTCAGTTCGTTCAGAACGGCTCTGTATACCTTATCGAGTTCCTCATCCGGTTTAGCTTCCAGAACGGGTGCGAGTTCACGTTTCGTAACGGTCATCTCGCGTACCTTGACAACTGTTCCATCCAAAGCCTGAGCAAAAGCCTTCTTGACCTCCTTCTTGTTGTTCGGGTCAAGACCCGTAAACATACAATAGAGGTCAATCATGCCGCCGCTGTATGGGCAACCGCTGCAGCAATGAAAACAGTTATACTGTCCTTTGGCTAGGTTCACGCTGAAGTAAATAGGTTGTTTCTTATGCCCGCAAACTCCGTGCGGGCACTGCACTTCTATTTCCCCAGCGCGTGTAACTTTTCCGCGAGTCTTGGCACCTACAAGGTCCAGAACTGTTTCCATGGAAAAATTCCACGACACAAGGGACTCCCCCTTTCATGATGATGTGATTGTTCGGGTATAGGCTTTACAGTCCGTTTTCACCCGCATGCTGACCCGCGAACATCTGCGCAGCCGCCTGAATCGGCTGACCAGCAAAGCGCGGGCTGTCCTTGATGTAGTTGATGACCCGAGCACCGCCGTCTTTCGCCAGCGTATCCTTCATCGTCATTCCGTGGAATGCTCCAAACGGAATCACGAAATTCTCAGCCTCCTCCATGGTCTTGGGAACACCCACAGGAGCGGGTTTCGGAGCCGGAGGAATAGGAATCGGGTTCGGAGCAGGAGTTGCTGCAGGGGCCGGTGCTGCGACGGGCGCAGGTGCGGGTGCTGCTTTCGCTTTCTCTTTCACAGGTACGGGTACAGGTGCAGGGGTAGGAACGGGAGCCGGTGCAGGTGCAGGCTTTGCAGCGGGCTTTCTACCGCGCTTAGGTGCTGCAGGTGCAGGTTCTGCGTTCTGCTGATACTCTTTCGGGACGGGCGGGATAGGGATACGAGTCTGAACACCGGCATCTACCGGCACATCTTCGTCCTCTGCTGCCTTGAACAAAGGTGTAACGCCCTCGATGTAAACAGCATCAGCAGGGGTTCCGAATCCACAGTTACCGAGCGCCTTGCGGATAGCGGCAGTTCCGGCGTTCTGGACATAGTCCTTACCGAACTGCTCCTCGCCACGATAGCGGGTCACAAAGGCATTCGCCAGAAGATTGCCGTCATTGTCATAGACACGCCCCTCGACCGTTGCCATCTGGTCGTTCATACGGCTCAGGACCTGTTCCAGGCGACCGTTGGGATATTTCAGGCGGAACCAGAGCATCGAGAACTCTGCCTGCAGATACATCCGACCATTGCCTTCCGTATCCTGATAGCACGCCGTCACCATATGCGGGTCGAAACCTTCCACGGCATTGATGTTGGCAAGAACGCTCAGAGTTTTGTTGCGGAGAGCTGCCTCCTGTTTTGTGTTTTCAGTCATTATACTTACTCCTTTTTTGTGTTGAGACGCAAAAAGAGCGGGCCTCCTACGATATAGGAAGTCCGCTCTTCAAGCGAAATTGTGAATGTACGAAAGGCAAAGAGCCCTTTCGATATGGAATGTTATCTATCGTACAATACCAATTCTATGCCGTTCGCACGAATATGCAAGTGAAAAAACCAAAGAATCCGCAAACAAGAAAAGCCGCCCACTAGGTATTGGACGGCTTAAATGCTACAGGTTAGTCTTTGCAAGCTTCTGTTGCGTATGCCTTTGCCTCGGTTTCGGAGATAGCGTATTCGCTCATGAGTTTTTGAGAAATAGCATCAAGCCCCAGACCGAAATCTCGACACACCTTTGCCAGCTTTTTGATGGCCTTTTTTTGCTCCTCAGCGGTAACCTTTGCTGCAACTTCAGCTGTAACTTCGGCTGTAACATCAGCCGTGAGTTTTTCAATCTCTCTGCACATGGTTTCGAAAGTCCTCCCTTTCTTTAGAATGTTCATTTTGTCAGCCAAAATCTTATTGGAAATCTTGGCAGCATCTTTTTGTTGCATGTCAACCATTAACTGACCGAGTGCGGTACTTGTGTCGGTATTTTCACCATTCACATAAATGATTTGTTGACCATCATCGAACAACTTGCCGTTTTCCTCAATATGGCGTCTAATGTGATAAATCGGCAAGCCATCCCCGAGTACATCATTTTGCGTGATAAAGATGACGTATGTTTCTGGATAGTCATTGTATGCCATTCCTTTACGAATGACAAGCTCATCCAGCTTCTCGCAGTTGTATCGTGCCCTTCGCGGAACCGCGCCTTCGTTGGAGTTCTGTACCTCAATGTTATAAATTTTGCCGTTGCTGTCCTCAGCTAAAACATCGAAGCGACAACTCCTGCTAAAAAATTATCTTCCACGGGTTGACTCTTGACAGATTTGACGATGAGATTCTTACCCATGATGACAGACAATATATGCTGTGCCACGGGTTTGTCGAATGCCATCGTCATGAAACGGTCGGTCATATATGTATACGACTTGACTGTTTCGATGGTTTTAGGGCTAAAGTTTAACTTCATTGGTTTTACCTCCTCAATTATACCATGTATCGCACAAAAGTGCAACATGGTTTGCATTGTGTTGCATACTGCTTTTTCTTTTCCAACAAAAAAGCAGACCCACCCGAAGATGAGTCTGCCTGTTTGCAGATTGTAAATGATACGAGCGCGAATAGCGCTGAACTCATGGTATCTATCGTACAAGTATCATTCTATGCAATTCGCAAGAATACGCAAATACGAAAACAAAAAGTACCGCCTGCCAAAAGACAGACGGTACAAAGGACTTATACGAGATTCTTCTTCACGATGTTGCAAAGGATTTTGGGCATCGCGTCCAAATTGCTGATATCAAGGAAGTTGCTGCCAAATTCCTCTTGGATTCTGGGCTTCGAATCACCGATACCGGCTCCGATAACCATAACACCATCATGCTGCAATTTCTTGATGACATCACGGACCGTTTCGCCGTAACCTCGTCCAGAGCAGCCGTCAGTGCTGACAATCAGAATCTTCTTCTCGGTGGAATCCTTCATAAGCTTCTTACCCATGTACTTCATAGCCGGGACCGTAGGAGTACCGCCGCGACTAGCCATGCCGGTCGTGCGATACTTGTCCTTACCGTCCACATTCTTGTCAACATAGGTAATGATATCAACACACCCCGAATATCCACCGGTAGTGAACCCGCAGATATAACAGGGCAGTTCCATCCGCTCACACAAATCCTGCAAGATGATAGCAGTGCGAACCGAAGCGGCAATCGCTTCATCGGACATCGAGCCGGACTCATCGCAGAGGTATCCGACAGCCAGACGCGGGTTATCGCGAGGAAAATTCTTACGGCTAAAAATCTTGCCATCCTGATGATAGGCAAGACGCGCTTCAACCCGACTTCCCATCGGCAACCCGGCGACAGCATCGTCATTTTCCTCATCACGAATCGTCGTTTTCAGACGGCGTTCGAGGTTTTTCGTGACCGAGAGAAGCCCTGCCGATAACCGATTATAGGTATCGATATTCGACTGGGGTACTTCTGCCGCACGACGAACACTAATCTTCGTGCCAATCTCGCTGCCGATTTTTGCGCCTTCCTGAGCCAGCTGATTGTTGGCTTCATTGTTTGCCTGTGCCGTTGCGATTTCCTGTTTCCGTGCCTTCTCGATAGCTTTGATATCGCATTTTGCAGCAGATAGGTCAGATTTGCCGGAATTTGCGCCGGGGGCATTGGCAATGCTGTTACTTTTGCTGTTTCCGTTGCCGTTCCCGTTCGCATTGTTACCGGAGCCCTGCTTACCGCTTTCGCGCTTCTTGGCTTCTGCGTTCTTGCCTGCCTGATTCGTGATGCTATTGCTGTGCCGGTCAGGCAGGTTGTTTACGCCAACATTCTTTGCTGCCTGCTCAATCTGCTTGACGGCTTCTTTCAGCGCCTCAGAGAGCTGCTCTGCGGTCATAGAACCGACACTGTTACCGTTTCCATTCCCGTTACTGGAATTGTTCTGAGCGTTGCCAGAGCCGTTCTGAGAGCCGTTACCGTTCTGGTTGGGGTCACTCTGCCCATTAGAGCCGTTCTGCTGTCCCTGAGAGTTCTGGGGCAAACCGAAACCGCTGTTGCCGGGCTTACCGTTACCGGAGCCAGACGACTGCTGGTTCTGCTTTTCAGAATTTTTTGTCAGCATTTCCTTGAACAGCGGATACAGGATGCAGCAAAGTTCATTGACACCGCAAAGGCGTTTCTTAACATCGCGCTCGCACTTCACATCGTCAACGACTTCCATGCACGCATCGAAAATGTCGGAATACTGTTCCGGCATATCATCGACCATTGTGATGTCGTACTTTGCATACATCAAAACCTGCTGGAACATTGCGGAATAGGCACTGCGCCCGGCTTTCAGGAATTCTCCGAAAGTGCTTGCCATAGAGAGCTGTGCATCGTTGGTGGTGCAAAGTTCCGTAGTCGCCAGACCCTTGTACATTTCCTTGATTTCCCGCTCGATGAATCCATCCTCAATGGCGTTTTGAAGCCGACCAGCGATAGCAGCGAAGGATTTGCTTAACTCTTTCTTGCTCAGAACCTGTGTCAGTTCCGCGCCATCCGGGTCCTGCGCATGGTCGGGTACTACAGGCCACCAGTTACCGTTGCTGAGAGCACCCTGCCACATATCAATGGTCTTGAAATCCGTGAACAGGACATGTGCGGTCTCATGAACGCGAAGTCCCTGAATCGCATAATGACGCAGTTCACGGTTCGGGAAATACTTTACCAGCGAACTGTTTACGCCGATAATCATAGAATCCCCGTTCGTACAGGCGGTCATATTCTCGTCCGTACTCATCATGACGACCATATCATTGATGCGTTCTTCCTCCTGCTCCTTGGTTATGTCGTATCCGAGCGTACGAAGATAGGTGCAGGTCCCGCAAATCAGGTCCTTAACACCTTGTTCCGTAAAATCGCGGTACGCCTCAGAGGCAAAGAATGAGAGGTCATCCGTTTCCGGGACCTTTTCAGCCAACTGCGCAATTCGGTGACTCCAATACTTGTTATCATAAGCACTCATGCGTTTTCTTCCTTTCTGCGTCCCTTGCGGCTATATACCGTTTTCGGGGTCTGTACACGTGTGTAGGGTTTGACGCCGTTCCAGCCAGAGCGGGTTTTTACCTCACTGACATTCACAACAATCATCTGCTTCTTCTTTTTCTTCATGATTTATTCTCCGTCATCACAACTTTGTAAATCTCGATGTGTAATAGGCATCATCACCGATAACAGCATTTTTACAGACAATCGCATCCTCTGCAACTGTAGCGTTATCCATAACGATTGCACTTTCCTTGACAAGCGCATTGTCACAGACAAGCGTATTATCACGACAGATTGCGCCAAACTCGATGCAAGCCTTTCCGCGAGCAATCGCGTTATCCTGCAAAATGCCTTCACACATCACTTCATCGGCAACGAGAGCGTTGTCCAGAACGCTACCGTCTCCAAGAACCACGGCATCGTCATCTATCCAGCACCGTCCGTCCTGAGAGAGATTCAATGCGCTTTCAATCCAGCCTCCGGGCTCACCCTTCTCAACGAATCGTCCGTCAACTGTCTCAAAACTCTTCGTGGCTTCAATACGGTAAACGCGGTGTCGCTTTACGGTTTTGCATACACCCGTAATGTTGTATTTTATACCATCCGTTTTCTTGGTCTTTGGCGACATGGATGCTCGTCCAGCAAGATATTCTCGGGTCTTATCCGTGTATCCGTGTTGGATTCGCGTGTTGTATACATGCTGCCATTTACTCATCGGATAGGTCTTGACGCTGCCCGTAGTGCCGATTCTGCCGTAATTTGCAGTAAAGGTACTGCCGCCATCATCTTCGGTCATAAGGTAGAACTTTCTGGCGCTGCCAGCTATCTGTTCAAAATAAACAAGATGATTCATAACATTCACTCCTCGTATAATCAAAGCCATCCCCAATGATTCAGGGATGGCTTTTAGCTGATATTAGATTTTGTCGATGACGGTTGCCGCCTCGTCCGCTACATGCAGAAGCCAAGACAACGTGTACATCTCATAGCACTGCCAGACAGCACTCGCGTCAGAGGGATTCGTGACGCCCATGTGGTTATTCACAGCGCCGAATTCCTCCTGCGTGAGGCGGATGCCGTGCTCCATAATACGCTGGCAGGAAAGAGTGCCGTGATTGTTGCCGCCCACGCTCTCCTTCGGTGCAAACTGATAGAACGGAACCTGCTCCCACATCCCGGCGCTGTTCTTTCTGTTGCGCATCTCTACCTGATAGGTAGCAATCTTGCACACATCATGGAACAGTGCGACCGTCATGAGCGCATCCATCGTATACTTGCCGGGCACATAGAGGTTTGCCAACTCCACCAGCCGCTTTGCAACGGTGATAGAGTGTGCGCACAAGCCTCCAGCCTGAGAACCGTGGAATCTGGTGCTGGCAGGCGCGTCATAGAAATCCGTTGTTTCCAGCCATGCCATCATCTCATCGATGCCGGGACGGGTGATGTTCTTCGCCATCTCGATAAACTTTTCTTTCGTTGTCATAGTAATTGCTCCTTTTCTATTTGAAATTCAAAAAGGCGGGCTCCCCAAAATCGGGAAGTCCGCCTTAAAGCGAAATTGTGAATTGTACGAGCACAGAATGCCTTTCATGAATGGTATCTATCGTACAATTCTAATTTTATGCCGTTCGCATACCTCGTCAAGCGATTACACGCCCGGTTTGCTGATTTTTTGCAGCATCGACAGGTTTTGCGAACCGGACATAGTCAAACAGCCGTGCCCAGTTTTCCGATACATCCGCATCGCCGGTCAGAGATTTGAGATTGTCGTCGATGAAAGGATAGTCGAAAGTCCCAATTCTGAAACAGTCCCGGAACAGCGATACCGTTGCCTTATACTCCATCGTGCCGAAAGGATTTCTGCTGCCGGACGCACGGACCGACATCATATAATCCCCTGCTTTGCCTTTACCCATGACTTCTTCCGGGACTGAAAGTTCCATGAATCCAACTGTCATATCTAGGTTCGGTTTCTCATCCCAGATACGAAACAGCGTTTTGACATCCGGTGCCGTGCTCATATCCCCCCACTTGATTTTCCTGTGGTCTTCCATGAGCAGGTTCCTACCTGCCTCCAAGAGCGCCTCATAGTATGCGCCCATCTCGCTGTCTTCTTCTACCGGAACGCAAACCGTTCTGGTGTCTGCGTAAGCCGTGTCGGGTACTTCGAGGGAAACTTCCGTTGTCATCCAAGCCCGTTCCGGCTGCATGACATCCACATCATCGTAGTCGATGCCATATACCGTCAGGTAATCCCGGACATTCACAATCTGACGGTGCTCCTTGTCCCCGGGAATGCTTCCCATGGCCTCGGCATTATCCAAGGTGACGAACGCAGGCAACCCACTGGCGATTCTGCTGTTGTTGATAAACATGACAGCACCCGCGTCCTGATGGATGTCAAGAACATCTGCTACGATACCTTCGAGGTCCTTATACTGTTTTCCGTGATACATCAGCAATCCCGCTGACGCATCCACCGCTCTTGTGTCTGGCAAATCATATGCCGCCCATGTTTTTTCCCTTTTCTGCTGCAGATACACCGCTTTCCGTCCGTTTTTGAAATCATGCAATGCTGCCAACCGTTTAAGATAGAATTTCTGATTTTCGCTGAACATTGTTTACGCTCCTTCACGCAAAAATAAAAAGCAGACTCTCTTTCGAGAATCTGCCCGGTTTCGGGTTTATGAATGGTAATAAGTGTCTGGTATCTATCGTACAATCTCTATTGTACGGGGTTCGCACAAACGGACAAGGCCCTTTATGCAGTAAGAGGCGGGGTTTTCGGAGTATCCGGAGATTTTTTTGCAGAATTTTTCTCAGCATCGACATCCACGATGAATGACGAGATATCGAATGTCGATGCAACTGCTTTTGCCGCGAACGGCTTGAATGCGACTTTCGGCACAAACGGAACAAAGGAGTTTTTCAGGCAGGAATTCAGTGTCCGGATATACTGCTGCATACGCTTAGTGGCGCAGATTTTCCCAATCTTCCGCGTCAGATATTCCGCATAGCAGTCCGTCATGCCGAGAATCGTATCGGCGAGAACACTGTTGCCCTCCGAGAACTTCCTGACATCCTTGACCCATTTCATGAACGCTTTGCTGTTCAGAAGATACGGGATAAGCCGCGCATCCTCATAGCACATCTTCTTCACCATATCAACCGTGAAATTCTCGCCGTATTCACTTCGCCTATGGTTCGTGAAACACGACTTGAACTCGGGACCCAACTCATTACCAATCATAAAAATACTCTCCTTTACTGTTCTTTGCGCTTCGCTTTGATTTCCTTGTATTCCAACAGCTGCTCAGGCGATGTGAACTTGTGTGCCCGCATCGAACTGTAGCACTTACTGCACACGCCACGGCATAGGATTGGCCTTGCACCGCAGACAATACAGGGTTTCTCACTGCGTTCCTGCTGTTCAGCCCTTGTATGCCCTTGCGCCCGGAGTATCGCGTTGTTCATCAAAGACCGCCAGCACTTCTTACAAAGTCCAAAATACCCAGCTTTCTCTGCGCACAGCACGCATTTCCCATCCCGGTCGCAGCGATTTGTGTAGATAGAACGGATTTGTTTCTTGACCATTGCTTTAGCCTTGTAAATCCATTCTTCATCCTGTGACTCGACCGCCGAATTCAGCTGTTTCCAATACTGATTCCATTCCTGCGGAGTCAGTCTGCATTCGGGCAAAGGCTTTCGATTCCTTCTGTCCTGTCGAATCTTGTATCTCGCCATGAAATCACCATTCAGGGTCCAGCACCGAGAGTTCCGTAAAGATATCTTTGCTGGAATCAATCGACACGACTTTCCAAGCACCATTGATAAGACGCATATTGATAGTAGCCTTCACACGGGCATCGCCGTTCGTGGTGCTGACCTTGATTTTCACGTCCATCACGATACCGTCGTTACCGTCAAGGCGGTAGGTGTATGCGTCAGGATACCCTTCCAGCGTATCGTCGGGGGTCACGGAGACATTTGTTACAGAAGCACCGATAGCCTTTTTGCGGGCATTTTCCTCTGCGGTCGTCACATCATCCTCGTTTTCCAGCGGAGTCGGAACGCATTTCGCGATTTCGTTGGAATCGAGCAGGACATTTGAGAAGTCCGTCTCCCCTGCCCCGATAGACAGAAGCCGGTAAGATTCTTTCAGAACGGCTTCCAGCTTTGCCTGGTATGTCGCTTTCGTATCAACATCGAGGTCTGCGAGCAGGATATGGTTTACCGTGCCATCAGAGGTCACATCATAGACATGCCCGTTATAGTCGCCCATATCATTGGTGATGACATAGGTGGAATTGCTTTCGAGGTCAAGAGCCCGGGGCAGTGTTACCATCCACTCACCCGTAGCAGCGCTCTTAGCAGCATACGAGGAAAGGTCTGTGCCCTCAAAGGTGACCTTGTTCGTAGGTGCCGAGAACTCATAGTCCTTGATGACGCCGGTCGGAGGTGTCAGTGCCCAAGCGCCATTCACATAATCGACATTCATCGTATAATCGGGCTGCGTATCGGTGGTGACATCCTTGGGCGATTTCATATAGATGTTCAGAACGGCAGAAGCACCGTCCTTGGCGGAGTTCAGGCAGATGGATTTCATCTCTGCTTTCTGGAAAGTCTCGTAGTTATTCACGATGACCCAGCTTTGCAGCTTATCTCCGAAAGTATTCGGAACGCCGAGTGCTTTTGCAGCCGCAGCGGCATCACCCTTCTGCAAGCTGTCCACGAAATCATAGAACGGCTGTTCGTATTCCGTGAGGTTATTGCTGATAAGGCGTTTAAGCCCCGTCTGGGTCTCCTCTTCCTGCAGTTGCTGCGCCAGCACTGCTGCTTCCGAAGCCGCCTGTTCTTCCGGGGTCAGCTTTTTACTGCATCCCGCCATCATACCGACGGCCAGCACACCCGTCAGCAGACATGCAATGATTCGTTTCATGGTATTAGTCTCCTTACAACGGCATCAGCCAACGGTATTGATGTTGACATTGCCGTTGCTGTCAACCCAATCATTGTCATAGAAAATCTCGAACATATCCTTGATGGTATCGGCTTTGCACAGTTCCTGCCGCGTAGTAGCGTTGCCGTTCTCATCGCGTCCGGACGCATACACGATGCATTTGCCGTTCTTATCGACCTCGACATCGACCTTCGCCGTCTCATCGGTTTTGTTGATGTTCTTCTGCAACTCCTTCGCCGCTTCCTGAATAGATGCCAGCATCTCATCATCAGTCAAGGTCACCAGCTGCATAGCGTTCGAATAAGTCTCTACCTCAGACGACACTGCCGGAGCCGAGCCGCACCCAGACAACATAACCATCGCGGCAAGCGCCGTTGCCATCATCACTTTTACTTTCATAGCACACCTCATATAATCAGTTTCAGCAGCGCACCGAACAGAGTATCGGCCGCTACCATGAACAGAGAGGTTGCCGCAACCACAGCCAGAATCACGCCGGTCCGTTTCGTGGTTTCGGCACCACTCAGCCAGGTCACACTCGACGGATGAATCAGATTCAGGACTTTTGCAGGAATGTCCCGAACCCTGACTTTCTCTTTTTCCTTTTCCATCACTGTCCCCCCTTTTAGAAATGAGCACCGTATACGGTCAAGGCGAGAATCAGCACCGCAATGACCGATGCCGATACTGCCACGACCTTATTCAGTTTGCCGTTATCTTTATTCCGGCGCGTAGCCATGAAATCACTCGCACCGCCAATCGCCGCATTCACGCCGCTCTTTTCGTTCTTCACAAAGTAGCAGAATGTACTTGCCAAGAGACTCGCTACCAGAATCAAAAGGCCGATAATAAACTCGATAATGCTCATGCCGTTCTCCTTGTTACGACACCGAATTTAACACAAAGACGATGCCCTTATTTTTGTTTATTAACGTATATTTTGTTGGTTTTGCTTCGCTATTGTCAGCGAAAACATAATAATCCGGTATCCCATTGTGTAAACCCTTTGATGCCACCATGACGTTTAGTTTTCCGTTTGCCGTCATAAGCGCACCGGGAAGGATACGATTTAGTCGTTTGCTTGTAGGCTTGTGTTCCTTAACGACAAGTTTGTCTGTTGCACCACCATTATTGCGGTACTCTTCTAGGCTGTCTGTTTTTTGTTCGGTAGCCTTGTGACGATTTATTGCAACCAGCTTTCTGTCGAGATAGTATTTTCTCTTTGCGTTTTGCTGGTGGCAAACCTGACGGTCATGCCTTCTGAATTGCCTTAATTCATGGGGAATACGACTGTTGACTGTATTGTCAAAGCAACCATACGGTAAAACAGAGCAAGCAATACAATAGGCATCGAGCCAGTGGTCTTTACTAACTCCGTGTGCTGCACGATAGTCGTAGGTACTTTTGCCATTGGTCGCAAAAAAATGCTTCGGGA
>OGZO01000574.1_pt1 | contig 27842 bp, 26 predicted proteins | sample 1576721 | NCBI WGS metagenome assembly OGZO01 (sample SAMEA3541516, study PRJEB24748) | human gut metagenome | biome: human gut; feature: human-associated habitat; material: faeces | place: China | collected 2012 | reverse complement strand
GATTCCGGCTCAGCTCCAGCGCTGTCTCGGGGGTGATGTTCAGGCCGGTACGGGACCAAACCATCTCATCACAGCGCAGCTCTCCCAGGGTCTGTTTGGAAAAATGGGCTCGGATTCCATTGCCGTATGTAACATGATCCCTAAAATCCTTCAATGCGATCACTCCATGCCCGGAAGAAAGGGACTTGACCGCACCCAGAAACGCATAGGTCTTCCCCACATAGGTTTCCTCGGCTTCCGCAACGTCGGAATAGAGCGCCTCATACAGCTCCCTCACATCCGCTTTCTGTATGGACTGCAAATCGGCCTGCCCCGCTGCGTTTTCGCAGGCGCAGAGCGTGCACAACAGCGCACACACCAGCCAGCCTGTCAGGAACCGTCTCATATTTTCCTCCCCTACGCTCACGTTTCTCCCCGGAGGCCCATTCCTCCTCCCGTTTTTTTCAGAATAAGCGTTTTTAAGACGTTATTTTTCCATTTTCGACATCTACAAAACTATAATAACATCTTTCCGCGGGCGAATCAAGAGAATTCAAGTCTCAAAAAGGTATCTTCTCCCCTCCTCCCCGGCTATCCTTGTTACGAGGGGAGGCGATTGGGTGGATATCAATTTCGTTCGGGAACGGATTACACAGCTTCGTATGGCAAAGGGAATCTCAGAGTACCAAATGAGCTATGACCTTGGTCACAGCAGGGGATATATCAATAACATCAGCTCCGGTAAATCGTTGCCCTCCTTGACAGAACTCTTCGCCATCTGTGACTATTTTCTGCAGAATGTGGCTGGCGTATTTGACTGCTGCGGCGATGTCGTGGGAGATCATAATCACGGTGATACCGTCCTCCCGGTTGAGCTTTTCGATAAGCGCATACATCTCCGCCGTGACCTTGGGATCAAGCCCGGAGACCGGCTCGTCCAGAAGCAGCATTTTCCGTGTGGCGCACAGCGCACGGGCAAGCAGCACCCGCTGCTGCTGCCCGCCGGAAAGCTCCCGGTAGCACCGCTTTGCAAGCTGCGCGATCTGCATTTTTTCCATTGCATCCGCCGCAAGCTGCTTTTCTTCTTTGTTGTAAAAGGGACGGCTGCCGCAGCGTCCCTGACACCCGGAGAGAACGATCTCTCTCACGGATGCCGGGAAGTCTTTTTGCACCTGCGTTTGCTGCGGCAGATAACCGATCTCATTTTTTCTCAGCCCGTCGAGCGTCAAAATCCTGCCGCGGACAGGCTGCTGCAAGCCGAGGATCGTTTTCATAAGTGTGCTCTTGCCGGAGCCGTTTTCTCCTACGATACAGAGGTAATCGCCGGAAAAGACCGCAAAATTGAGGTCTTGCAGAACAGCCTTTCCGTCGTAGCCGACGCAGAGATCTTGACAAATGAGCTGAGCCATTATCCTGCCTCCTTAACCCAGTGCTTCCTTCAGCACGGAAAGGTTCCGCTCCATAACGGAGAGGTAGGTCGTGCCGTTTGCCGCATCTTTGGAAGTGGTGGACTGCATGGAATCCATCGTCAGCACCTTTTGATTTTTCGCAGCCGTGTTCCGGACAATGGTTTCGGCAATCTTGTGCTGTACGCCCTCAATGGTCAGCACGCAGGGCAGGTTCAGCTCGTCCACCTTCCCGGCAAGGAACGAAATGGTCTCAAAGCTGGCTTCACTCTCGGCGGAGCAGCCCGCAAAGGCAGCGTAGTAGCGCAAGCCGTAATCCTCCGCCAGATAGCGGAACGGGAAACGGTCGCCGAACAGGACGGTCTTACAGGCCGCAGCATCCACGGCAGCCTGATAGTCCGCGTCAAGAGCGGACAGCTTTTTGATATAAGCGGAAGCATTCGCAGCATAGGTATCCTTATTGTCGGGGTCGATCTGCTGCAGCACGGAGGAAATTGCGCTGCAAAGCGTTTGGGCGTTTTTCAGAGAGAGCCAGACATGCTCGTCGTACTCCGCTTCTCCCTCGTGGTCGTGTTCTTTTGCATCGTCATGCTCATCGGCATCTTCGTGGTCATGGTCGTGGTCGTGTTCCTCTTCCTGCATACCCTCGACCACTTCTTCGGTTTTAACGCGCTCGCCAAGAGCTTCCAGCAGGTTGATGACCTTCATGTTCTTGTTGGCGGCATTTTTCAGAGCATCGTCCACCCAGTCATCCGACTCGCCGCCAACATAGATGAACAGGTCGCACTCGGAGATTTTGATAATATCATCCGCGGTGGGCTGATAGCTGTGCAGGTCAGCGCCATTATCCAGCAGCATGGTCACTTCGGCGTTATCCGCCTTGTCACCGAGAATTTCTCTGACCCAATCGTATTCGGGGAAAATCGTGGTGACGACGCGCAGTCTCGTTTCATCCGAAGCCGTCTGCTCATTCTGCTTGCCGCAGCCTGCCAGCAGGCCAACGGTCATTATCAACGCAAGGCACAGGGGAATTATTCTTTTCATGGGTAAATAGACCTCCAGATCATAATAAGAACGTAAAAATGGGCGCAAAAATACAAGGGTAACGGCAGCGCCGCAAAAGCCTATCGAAAACAGATAGACTCCACCCTTGTAAACGTTCTTATGTTTTAATCCGAAAGTTTTACCTTGAGCGATACCAGCGTAAAGGCGCGGGCAGCCTCCGTGCAGGAGGAAAGGATCCGGCACAGAATATATCGGATCGCCGCTGCGGCAGCTGCGGCGAAGCCGGCAAGTCCAATGCTCTTAAGCAGGTTTTCGCAGACATGGATCTGATGACAGATGGCGCAGTCTGCGCCGGTACAGTCATGGCCGGCTTCCGCTGCGATATAGGCAACAGAGGACAGCATAACAAATGCCAGCACTATGGCCAGCAAGCCCGTCATAAAACGAAATTTCTTTGTCATGGTCTGCCCTCCTTTGCGATTTTATAATTTTTTATACCCTCTCCTTACCGTTTTGTCAAGGCATTACTTCATCGAGAGCGCGAGCAGACGCGCCGCGGCAATCTCCTCGGCACGGCACTCCGCGGCAAAGCGGCGCGCCGTTTCCGGCGCGAGCGGCAGGGCGTTTTCCTTCGCGCTCTCATAGAGCCGCACCCGCGCGCGAGCCAAAAGCACGATCTGCCGCAGCGCTGATAGGACGCCCGGCGCGGTGCCGGAGCAAAGCTGCGGCGCCCGCTCCCCTTCGCGGAGGAAAAACTCGGCGTGCAGCGCCCGCCGCCGCGTCTCACAGCGGCGCAGCGCTTCGCCGAAAGCATTCTGACATGCGCGGCTCGTGCGCATAAGATAGCGCAGCCGTGCCGCGGCCTCCGCCTCCAACCGAATGGCCTCGCGCAGCGCATCCGGTGGTTTTTTCTCCTCTGCCGGCGCAGCGGGCCCATATACGCGCTCCAATACGCGCTTCATGCGCTCGGTATCCATACGACCGCCTCCCCGGTACAGTCTATTCCGCCGCCGCGCTTCGGTTCCCGTCTTGCAATCCGCGCAAAACTATGCCATAATAAGAAATAATGTTATGTGTGGGAGGATGTGCTCATGCCGAGATTCTTTCTCTCCGGCGGAAGCTCGATCGCCGGGGGCACGGCGTTTATTCTGGGAGAGGACGCCGCGCACGCCAAGGTGCTGCGCCTTCGCGTCGGCGACACGATGATCGTGTGCGACGGCGGCAAAGACCACCACTGCACCGTTACGAAGATCACGCCCAACGAGGTCGAGGCCGAGATCTTTGAGGTCGTCCCCTGTCAGGGCGAGCCGAGCGTGCACACCGTCATTCTCGCGGGCCTTCCCAAGGGCAGCGACAAGACCGACTACATTCTCCAGAAATGCACCGAGGCAGGCGCGTCGGAGATCTATTTCTTTGCCTCCAGCCGGTGCGTGGCGCGCATTCAGGGCGACGCGGACAAAAAGATCGCCCGCTGGCAGCGCATCGCCGAGGAGGCCGCCAAGCAGTCCGGCCGCGGCGTGATCCCCGCCGTCGGATTCCTGCCCGATCTCGCGGAGGCCTTCAACAAGGCGAATGCCACCGCGCTGCCCCTCTTTATGTACGAAACCGGCGAGCGCGAAACGCTGCGCGAGGCCGTGGAGAGCGCCGGAAATATCGCCTCCGCTGCCATTCTCACCGGTCCGGAGGGCGGCTTTGAGCCGTTTGAGGCGGAGCTTGCCCGCATTATGAAGCTGCACATCTGCTCGATGGGCCCGCGCATCTTCCGCTGCGAGACCGCGCCGGTCGCCGCGCTCTCGGCACTTATGTACGCCACCGGCAATATGTAAAAAACTCCTTTCATTTTTCTGTATATTTCATCGAATCGTCCGCGAAAAAGCATTGCTTTTTCGCGGGCGTTCTGTTACAATACGTTCCATCAAGAACATTTGTTGTTAACTCAAGGACATTTGACCAACCAGAGAAAGAAGGCGATGCCGTGAAAGTTGCGGTTTTGGGATACGGTACGGTCGGCGCGGGCGTTTATTCGATGCTGTCGGACGCCCCTGGCATGGAGGCAGGGCCGGTGCTCGTGCGCCCCGGAAAGGCGGTCGAGAGCTTCATGGTGAGCGACGCCGCGCTCATTTTCGGCGATCCGACGGTCGACGCCGTAGTGGAAACGCTTGGCGGGCTCGACCCGGCATATTCCTATGGTATGCGCGCGCTTGAGGCCGGGAAGCACTTCATCACCGCAAACAAGGCGATGGTCGCGGCGCACGGTCTGGAGCTTGCGGCGCTCGCGCGGGAAAAGGGCGCAGCGTTTCTCTTCAGCGCGGCGTGCGGCGGCGGCGTGCCGTTTCTCCACAATCTCGCGCTCTCGGCGGAGACCGACCGCATTGAGGCCGTTTCCGGCATTTTGAACGGCACAACGAACTACATGCTCGACGCCATGCAGCGCCGCGGTCTTTCCTACGGCAACGCGCTCCGGGAAGCGCAGTCTCTCGGCTATGCCGAGTCCGACCCGACGGCGGACGTCTCCGGGCTGGACGCGCTGCGGAAAATGCAGCTCGCATGCGCGGTCGCCTTCGGGGTGCTGCCGCAAAGCGGCATGCTCTGCGAGGGCATGGAGCACTTCACCGCCGAGGACGTGGAGGATATCCAAAGCCGCGGTCTCGTCTGCCGTCTTTTGGCGCGCGGCAGCCGCGCCGGGGAGAGCATTTCGGCGTATGTGGAGCCGGTGCTCTTCCCCCGTGCCGCGCCGGAGAGCTCGGTTTTCACGAATAACAACATGGCGCGCTATACCGGCAAACGCTGCGGCTCCATCGTGCTGATGGGGCATGGCGCAGGCCGCTTCCCCACCGCTTCGGCGGTGCTGCGCGATCTTTCTGCGGCGCAGCAGGGCGCGCGCTCCATGTTCCCGGAAAACTGCCGCGCCGCGGAAGCCGATAACCGCGAAGCGGTGCATTCCTACTACATTCGCACCGGCGGCTTTGCCGCTGTCCGGCTTTCGCTCCGGTCGGTGCTCGCGCAGGGCGAAGTTGTCCGCGCCGTGACCGAGCCGATGAGCGCGGAGAAAATGCACGCGCTCGCGCAGAACATCCGCAAGGACGGAAACGATCTGTTCTTCGCGGCGCTGGAGGAAGAACTATGCTGAAAGTATGCAAATTCGGCGGCTCGTCCGTCGCAGGGGCGGAGCAGTTCCGCAAGGTGCGCGACATCGTCCTTTCGGACGATTCACGCCGCGTCGTCGTCATCTCGGCCGCCGGAAAGCGCACGAGCGACGATCACAAGCTCACCGACCTTCTCTATCTCTGCCACGCGCATCTGACCTACGGCGTCTCGTGCGCCGACATTCTCGCCGCGATCCGTTCCCGGTTCGTTTCCATCCGCGACAAGCTGGGTCTTTCCTACCGCGTGGAGGACGAATTCGACGCTTACGCCGCGACGCTCTCGCGTGACACGAGCGTGGACGAGCTCGTCTCCCGCGGCGAATACTTCACCGCGCGGCTCATGGCCGAAACGCTCGGCTACGCCTTCGTGGACGCCGCCGACTGCGTGTTCTTCGGCTTTGACGGCCAGTTTGACCGCGCCCGCACCGACGCGGCCATCGCCGACGCGCTCGAAAAGAACGGGAAGATCGTCCTCCCCGGCTTCTACGGCCGCGTGCCGACCGGGAAGATCAAGGTGATGACGCGCGGCGGCAGCGACATCACCGGCGCGCTCGCCGCAGCCGCGGTGAACGCGGACGTATACGAAAACTGGACGGACGTTTCCGGCATATTGATGGCCGATCCGCGCATTGTGGAGAATCCCCGGCCCATTCCCCGCATCACCTACGCGGAGCTGCGCGAGATGGCGTTCATGGGCGCTTCGGTGCTGCACGAGGAATCCATTCTGCCGGTCAAGGAAAAAGGCATTTCCCTGAACATCCGCAACACGAACCGGCCGGACGAGCCCGGCACGTTCATCGTGGAGCACATCGAAAGCGAAAGCGAGCTTGAGCGCCCGATCACCGGCATTGCCGGGCGGCGCAACTTCACGATCCTCACGGTGCTCAAGCGCAACATGAACGCCTCCACGACGCTCTGCAACGCGCTGGAGATCCTCGACCGCTACCACGCAAGCGTGGAGCACATCACGCTCGGGCTGGACAGCTTCGCGCTCGTCGTTTCGTCCGCTGCGCTGGAAAATACGCTCTATGATGTCATCGCCGACATTCAGAAGACCTGCCGCCCGGACGATGTGCGCGTGCAGGACGGCATCGCGCTCGTCGCCGCCGTGGGCCGCAAAATGCCCGCCCGCCCCGGCACGTCCGGCAAGCTCTTCCAGGCGCTCGGCGAGCACGGGCTGAACATTCGCACCATCGCCCAGGGCGCGGACGAGCTTTCGATCATCGTGGGCGTGGAAAACTGTGATTTTGAAAAGGCGATCCGCGTATTGTATGACGGGTTCACCGGCTGACAGAAAGGAGATCCTCTTATGAAAAACTGCAATATCGCCATTCTCGGCGCGACCGGCGCGGTCGGCCGCGAAATGCTCAACGTACTGGAAGAATACGACATCCCCGTTTCGCGTCTCAAGCTCCTCTCGAGCGCGCGCAGCGCGGGGAGCAAAATTTCCTTCCGCGGGGAGGACCTCACCGTGGAAGAAGCAACGGACGCCTCGTTCGAGGGCATGGACTTTGTCCTCGGCGCGGTAAAGAGCGGCATGTCCCGCGCGTTTGCCCCGGCCATCGTGAAAAGCGGCGCGGTATACATCGACAACAGCTCCGCCTTCCGCATGGATCCGGCCATCCCGCTCGTCGTGCCGGAGATCAACGGCGAGGACGCGAAGAGCAATTCCGGCATCATTGCCAATCCCAACTGCTCCACGATCATCACCGCGATGGCCGTCGGCGCGCTCAACCGCCTCTCGCCGATCGAGAGCATGGTCGCGTGCACGTATCAGGCCGTATCCGGCGCCGGACAGGGCGGACTTGAGGAACTCGAGCGCCAGATGGACGCGCTCGCCCGCGGCGAAAAGTGCGAGACGAAGGTATTCCCCACGCAGATCGCGCTCAACGTCATCCCGTTCATCGGCAGCATGCTCGATAATCTCTATACCGACGAAGAAATGAAAATGCAGAACGAGGGGCGCAAGATCCTGCATCTCCCCGGGCTGCGCGTCACCTGCACCTGCGTGCGCGTTCCCGTTATGCGCTCGCACTCCATCGCCGTCACGGTGCGGACAAAGGAGAAGATCACCGTTGCCGAGGCCAACGAAGCCATCCACGCTTTCCCCGGCTGCCGTCTGATCGAGGACTACGAGGGCCGGTGCTACCCCACCCCGCTCGACACAAGCGGGCAGGACCTCGTCTGGGTCGGCCGCGTGCGCGAGGATCTCACGCAGGAAAACGCTCTCACGCTCTGGTGCTGCGGCGATCAGATCCGCAAGGGCGCGGCGAGCAACGCCGTGCAGATCCTGAAATACCTTCTGTAATTCTTTCATTTATATGCAGCCATCCGGCAGTCTTCCCTTGGGAATGCTGCCGGATATTTTTTTCGCTCGTTGCATGCAAATATGCGCAAAGCGTTTGGATAATATTCCGTATTAGCCGTATATTATTTATAATAATGCAATTATTCCGAATTCTTTCTCATTCTTTTGTTGACTCGCATGGATAAGCATGCTAATATTCGCACCATCTTAAATAAAAATCCATCTCGCATCGGAGGCATACATCCATGAAAAAGAAACCATTTGTCAAAGTCCTTTCTCTCGCTCTCGCCGCTATTACGCTTTTCGTGCTCTGCGCCTGCGGCACAGCAGCGTCGTCTCCCGCCGCAGGGCCGGTATCGGACGCAGCCCCAACCGAAGCGAGCGCCGCATCCAACGGCGTTCTTGACGAGATCAAGGCCTCCGGCGAGCTGCATATCACCCTGTCCCCCGATTTTGCCCCAATGGAGTTTATCGATTCCTCCAAGGACGGGCAGGAGCAGTATGTAGGGCTGGACGTTTTCCTTGCCAAGTACATCGCCGACTATATTGGCGTAAAGCTTGTCATTGAGCCGATGAGCTTTGATGCCTGCCAGACCGCCGTGTATACCGCTTCTGTTCCGATGTCCGTTTCCGGCTACGTCTGGACCGAGGAGCGAGCCGAAAGCTATGAGATCTCCGATTATTACTATGATGGCGATAACAAAATTGAGCCGGTCATTCTGATCCGTACCGCCGACGCGGAAAAGTACACGTCCTCTGAAGATTTTAACGGCGTTGACGTCGGCGCACAGAACGCCTCTCTGCAGATGCAGCTTGTCACTTCTCAGCTTCCCGACGCCAATCCCGTGGCTGTCGGTGATGTCGGGACCGGCGTTCTCGAGCTGCAGAACGGCAGCATTGAAGCTCTCGCCGTGGCCAAGGGCAACGCCGAGATCATCATGGACGCCAACCCGGATTTGGTGCTTTGTCCGTGGGAATTCACCATCACGGAGGAGACGGAAGCCTTTGTCATTCTCATCACCAAGGGCGAAACCGCGCTGCTGAACATTGTCAACGAAGCTCTCGCCAAGGCCTATGCCGACGGACTGTACGGCACATGGTACGAAGACGCCGTTGCGCTTGCCAAGACGGAGAACGCCGCCGAAGTAAGCGTCGAAGACTGATTGCAAATAACAAGCCGCCCGCCGTGGGGGATCTCTCCGGCGGGCGGAGGGGAAGGATCCGTCCATGAGTTTCATAAAGTTTGAAAACATCGTCAAGCTGTTCACCAAATACTGGGAAAAGTTTCTGGTGACCGGCGTATCGTATACGCTGCTGCTCGCCGCGATCACGGTGGCGTTCGGCGCGGTGATCGCCTGCCTGCTCGCGGGAATGAAGCTTTCCAAAATCGCGCCGCTGCGCTGGCTTTCCACAGCTTACATCGAGATCATCCGCGGCACGCCGATGCTCCTGCAGCTCTATTTCTTTTACTTTGCCCTGCCCGCGCTCATCCCGGCGCTCAATAAGCAGAAATTTCTCTGCATCGCCATCGCGCTCGTCTGCAACAGCGCCGCCTACGTCTCCGAGGTCATCCGCTCGGGCATTCAGTCGGTAGACGCCGGGCAGAGCGAGGCGGCCATGAGTCTCGGCATGAATTCGTTCCAGCGCACCTGGTACATTCTCGTGCCGCAGGCGCTCAAAACGATCCTTCCCGCGCTCGGCAACGAGTTTATCATGATCGTGAAGGACACCTCGCTCGCGTCCACGTTCTTTATCGGCGATCTCATGACGCAGTATCTCATCGTGCGCGGCGCAAGCTATCTGCCTCTGGAGCCGCTCGTGATCGTCGGCGTCATTTATTTTATTCTGACGTTCCTGCTCAGCAAACTGTTCGGATTCTTTGAAAGGAGGATGAGCCGTGCAGACCGGTGAAACGCTCATTGAGGTCAAAGACCTCTGCAAACACTTCCGCGACGGCACGGTCAAAGCGCTCGACGGCGTAGATCTCACGATCCGCAAGGGCGACGTGATCGTCATCATCGGGCCCTCCGGCAGCGGCAAGTCTACGTTCCTGCGCTCGCTCAATCTGCTCGAAACGCCGACCTCCGGCAGCGTGATCGTCGAAGGAACGGATATCACGAAGAAGAAAAACGCGCAGGGAAAGAAGATCGATCTCGACGCTCACCGCCGGAAGATGGGCATGGTGTTCCAGCATTTCAACCTCTTCCCGCATAAAACGGTGCTCGAAAATCTGACCATCTCCCCCATTCTTGTAAAAAAAGCGGACAAGGCCGCGGCAAAGGCAAAGGCCGTGGAGCTTTTGGAGCGTGTCGGACTCGCCGACCGCGCCGACGCTTACCCCTCGCAGCTCTCCGGCGGGCAGAAGCAGCGCGTCGCCATCGTGCGCGCGCTCGCCATGGAGCCGGACGTGATGCTCTTTGACGAACCGACGAGCGCGCTTGACCCCGAAATGGTCGGTGAGGTGCTCGACGTTATGAAGCAGCTCGCCCGCGATGGCATGACGATGGTCGTCGTGACGCACGAAATGGGCTTTGCCCGCGAGGTCGGCAACCGCGTCGTATTCATGGACGAGGGGCGCATCGTGGAGCAGGGCACGCCGGAAGACATCTTCCAGCACCCGCAAAGCGCCCGTTTGCAGGATTTTCTTTCCAAGGTGTTGTGATATGAACGAAATCAAAAAAGCCGCGCTGCATACGATCGACGCGCACGCAAATACTTTCACCGCAATCTCCGGCGCGATCTGGGACGAGCCGGAGCTTTCGCTCAAGGAATTCAAGGCCGCCGCGCTCTATACGGACGCACTGGAAAAGCTGGGCTTCACGGTGCAGAAGAACCTCTGCGGCATTGAAACGGCGTTTTCCGGCTCCTACGGCTCCGGCCATCCGGTGATCGGCATCCTCGGCGAGTTTGACGCGCTCTCCGGCCTCTCGCAGCAAAGCGGCGTTGCCGAAGCGCAGAGCGTAACCCCCGGCGGAAACGGCCACGGCTGCGGCCACAATCTGCTCGGCGCCGGTTCGCTCGCCGCCGCCGCGGCGGTAAAGGAGTATCTCGCCGCGAGCGGAAAGTCCGGCACCGTCGTTTTCTTCGGCTGCCCCGGCGAGGAAGGCGGCGCGGCCAAGGCGTATATGGCGCGCGAGGGGCTCTGGTACGGGCTCGACGCCGCGCTCACCTGGCACCCGTCCGACACGAACGAGGTATCCACCGGCACGAACAACTCGTGCATCCAGGTGCTCTATAAATTCCACGGCGTTGCCGCGCACGCCGCCGGAGACCCTCACAACGGGCGCAGCGCGCTCGACGCCGTGGAGCTTATGAACATCGGCGTGCAGTTTCTGCGCGAGCACATGACCGACGACTGCCGCATCCACTATGCCATCACGGACGCGGGCGGCGTATCGCCGAACGTCGTGCAGGCGAACGCCTCGGTGCTCTACATGGTCCGCGCCAACAAGGTCGCCGATTCCGTAAAGCTCCAAAAGCGCGTGGACGCCATCGCCGAGGGCGCGGCGCTTATGACCGGGACAAGCTACGAGCGCATATTCATCGACGGCACGGCGGAAACGCTGCCGAACTTCACGCTCGAAGCGCTGCTGCACGCCTCGTTCGCCGGAACCGGCGTGCCGCAGTATACGGCGGAGGAGCTTGCTTTTGCCTCGGCGCTCTGCCGGACGTTTCCGCCGCAGACGCGCGCTCCCGGCATCGGCGCAAAGTTTGACAGCGAAATCGCCAAAGAATCCCGTGCGCTTTCAGAGAATATGACCAAGACCATGAACGACTTCCTCCTCCCTCTCTACTCCGGCGAGGGCTTTCTCCCCGGCAGCACGGACGTCGGCGACGTGAGCTGGCAGACGCCGACAGCGCAGGCGCTTATCGCCGCGTGGCCGGCGGGCGTGCCGGGCCATTCGTGGCAGGTCGTTGCCTGCGGGAAAACATCCCTTGCACACAAGGCGATCCTCTGCGCCGGAAAAACTCTGGCAACCGCCGCCATCGCGCTCATCGACGATCCCGCGCTGCTGCAAAAGGCCCGCGAGGAATACGCCGGGCGAGCCGGATCCGGCTACGTCTGCCCCATCGAGCCGGACGCTGTGCCGATCGCGATCTGATATCCCAAAGTATTTCCCGACAAATGTCCACCGGTTCTCTGTCCGCCGGACATTTGTTTTTATTCATTGTCAAAATCCACAGTATATTCATTTTTATTCGTGTTTCCCCGTTCACGATTCATAAATTTCATAAATCGCTGAATTTTATTCGTAAACAGGCTTGACTTTGCGAGCGGCCGGTGTTAATATCCGTCCATACTAAATAATAATTCATTTGGAGGAAGGAACAATGAATACCGTTCCCAAGTACATGTCCACCGCCGTCACCGTCATTCAGTGCGCAACGTTCGTTGCCCTGATCGCGATCTTCGCCCCGCTGTTCATGTAATGCACTGAAGGTCGTATAAAAAGGCCCTGCACACAAACCCCGTCTGCTTTCAAAGAGGCAGACGGGGTTTTTCAATGTTCTGATGAGTCAATAATTCGCCGCAAAACCGGCACAGCTCAGTTTCTGAGATGGATCAGCCCGCAGCGGTCAGTTCATCCCAAGTGATAAAACTGCCGCACGCCGTGGTTTTTGATCCATGATTCAGCAAAATGGGCCGCTGTGCCGCATCGCCCAGCAGCGAGAAATCTCCAGTAACAGAATAGTTTCCGCCGGAAGAGTTTGCCCGAATCCGAATCGTGTCGTTATCTATATACTCCCATTTCATAGTGGAATACTTGGAATTGCTAAGGTTTTCAAATGAATCAAATACGATTCCCTCTCCATTCTCCCCAAAGACCATAAACTGATTTGCAATGACCCATATCCCGTTATCTTGTGCCAAAAGGTACTTTTCGACTTCCGCGCGGACCTCCGCACCAGCAGCTTCGTAGTCATCCCGTCTCACATAGGGATATCTTTTCGTGTCGGTAACAAGTTCTGTTCGTCCCCCGAGCTCCAACCGCAGAGTAACATTTTCCTCCACGCCATCTTCCGAAACGATAATCGCCATGTTATTCTCATCTTCGCTCCGCGTGTAGGTGCAGGGAACATTGTCATGTGTCCCTTCTCCGGTACACTCGAAAACATAGATGTCACCGTCTGCGGAATTTATCCACTCATAGCTGAACGGTCGGTTACTGGCAGTAAAAGCCAGAAAATCGTATTTTTCTCTGGCGTCTCTCAAATCAGAGATATTCTCCACGCTCTCTTTTTCCTCATCGGAGAGTGCATCATACATTTTTTCCGCCTCTTCAATGGCTTCAAAACTAAGCAAAGATATTTTTCCCAAAGAAGAAATTGCCTCTTCCACGCTTTGAACCTGCCTGCTCTTCCCGCAACCGCATAAAGACACGCATAAAGCCAGTACTAAAATCGCAGATATTCTCTTTTTCATTCCATTTCTCCTCCTTAAAATAGAGACCGATATTGGTCATTATTGCTATACCACAAATTCGGTTATCATGTCAAGAGGTAAGGGAGGGACTTGGCATGATTTCGTATGATAAATTGTGGAATACCATGAAGAAACGCAAGATTTCACAATATGCGCTCAAGAAAAAATACGGCATCAGCCCCGGACAGATTACCCGCCTAAAGCGGAACGAAAGTGTCAGCACGCACACAATTGAAATGTTCTGCAAAATACTTTCCTGTGATATCAGCGATATAATGCAGTATATACCGGATGAAACGGACGAGAAATAAGGCCCTATTTTTGTTTTGATAAGACTAGAACGCAACCCTCCAAAGCAGCATTCGCCGGGGGGCTGCGCCATATGTGTTGCCACAGGGAGCTTTTCTTAACAGAAAAACGCTGTACGAACTTTCGTTCGCACAGCGTTTTCTTTTCTATCGGTTTACCGGCAGACGAGCTCGTCGTTTTCGACGTCCACCGTGAGCGTGCTGCCCGCGGCGATATCGCCGGAGAGGATGGCTCTCGCCAGCAGCGTTTCCACGCTGCTCTGGAGATACCGGCGCAGCGGACGCGCGCCGTAGAGCGGATCGTAGCCGCGCTCGATGATAAGCTCCTTCGCCTTGTCGGTGATGCAGAGCTTGAGCGAGCGGTCGGCCAGGCGCTTCTTGAGCCCTTCGACCATGATGTCGATGATGCCGGTGAGGTTGTCCTTCGTGAGCGGCTTGAAGAGGATCGTCTCGTCGAGACGGTTCAGGAATTCCGGCCGGAACGCGCGGTGCAGCTCACCCATGACGGCCTCCTTCGCGGAATCCGTTATGTTGCCGTTCATGTCGATGCCTTCAAGCAGATACTGGCTGCCGAGGTTCGAGGTGAGGATGATGATCGTGTTCTTGAAGTCTACGGTGCGGCCCTGCGAATCGGTGATGCGGCCGTCGTCGAGAATTTGCAGCAGGATGTTGAACACATCCGGGTGCGCCTTTTCGATCTCGTCGAACAGCACAACGCTGTAGGGTTTGCGCCGCACGGCCTCGGTAAGCTGGCCGCCCTCGTCGTAGCCGACGTATCCCGGAGGCGCGCCGATCAGACGCGAGACGGAGAACTTCTCCATATACTCGGTCATATCGATGCGCACGATGTTGTGCTCGTCGTCAAAGAGGCATTCGGCAAGGGACTTCGCAAGCTCGGTCTTGCCGACACCCGTGGGGCCGAGGAACAGGAAGCTGCCGATCGGGCGGTTCGGGTCGGCGATGCCGGCGCGGGAGCGGAGAATGGCCTCCGTGACCTTCTGCACGGCTTCGTCCTGCCCGACGACACGGCGGTGGAGATAATCGTCCAGATGCAGGAGCTTTTCGCGCTCGCCCTCGACGAGGCGCGCCACGGGGATACCCGTCCAGCGCGCGACGATGGCGGCGATTTCCTCCTCGGTAACGGTGTCGTGCACCATGGAGTTCTGCTTCTTCTCCTCCGAGGCTTTCACGGCCTCGGCGAGCTTTTTCTCCAGTGCGGGCAGCTCGGAGTATTTGAGCCGGGCCGCCGTTTCATACTCGTAGCGCAGCTGCGCGTTTTCGATGTCCGCGTGGAGCTTTTCGATCTCGCCCTTGAGCTTTTTGACCTCGTCCACGCTGTTCTTTTCGCTTTCCCAGCGCGCTTTCATCTCATTGAACTTATCCTTGAGATTGGCGAGCTCTTCGCGCAGCTTGGCGAGACGATCCTGGCTGAGCTGGTCGTCCTCCTTCTTGAGCGCCATTTCCTCGATTTCGAGCTGCATGATCTTGCGGCGGATGCCGTCGAGTTCCTCGGGCATGGAATCGATCTCCGTGCGGATCTGGGCGCACGCCTCATCCACAAGGTCAATGGCCTTATCGGGGAGAAAACGGTCGGTGATGTAGCGGTTGGAGAGCGTCGCGGCAGCGACAAGCGCGTTATCGTGGATACGCACGCCGTGATAGACCTCGTAGCGCTCCTTCAGACCGCGGAGAATGGAGATCGTGTCCTCGACCGTCGGCTCATCCACCTGCACGGGCTGGAAGCGGCGCTCGAGCGCGGCGTCCTTTTCGATATACTTGCGGTACTCGTCGAGCGTCGTGGCGCCGATGCAGTGCAGCTCGCCGCGGGCGAGCATCGGCTTCAAGAGGTTGCCGGCGTCCATGCTGCCCTCGGTCTTGCCCGCGCCGACGATGGTGTGCAGCTCATCGATGAAGAGGATGATGCCGCCCTCGCTCTTGCGGACTTCCTCGAGCACGGCTTTGAGCCGTTCCTCAAATTCGCCGCGGTACTTGGCGCCCGCGATCAGCGCGCCCATGTCGAGCGAGAAAATGGTCTTGTCCTTGAGTCCTTCGGGCACGTCACCGCGCACGATGCGCTGCGCCAGCCCCTCGGCGATGGCGGTTTTGCCGACGCCCGGCTCGCCGATGAGCACGGGGTTGTTCTTCGTTTTACGCGAGAGAATGCGGATGACGTTCCGGATCTCGTTATCACGGCCGATCACGGGGTCGAGCTCGTTTTCGCGGGCGCGCTTGACGAGATCGGTGCCGTATTTGGCGAGAGCATCATAGGTGCTCTCCGGGTTATCGCCGGTCACGGGACCGGTCTTGACCTTGGAAAGCGCCTCGGTAAAGGCGGTCTTCGTGATGCCGTGGTCGGAGAAAATACGCTTGATCGCCGGCGTGGCGGCGGCGAAGATGCCGATCATCAGATGCTCGACGGAGATGTACTCGTCGCCCATCGATTTGGCGGCTTTCTCGGCGGCATTGATGGCACGGTCGCACTCCGGAGAGAGATACACCTCGCTCACATTGCCGACCTTCGGCAGCGCGGCGATGGCGGTATCGAGCTCGGAGAGGACGGCGTTGCAGTCCACCTTCATTTTGCCGAGCAGGGACGGGATCAGCCCGCCGTCCTGATCGACGAGAGCATAGAGAAGATGCTCGGGGGTGATATAGTTGTTGCGGTTTTCCTCCGCCATGGATTTGGCGGTGCGGACCGCGTCCAGACTTTTCTGGGTGAATTTTTCAGCGTTCATGAAAATCCCTCCTTAATAAAAGAGAAGAAATGGTATACAGGATTAAATCAGCACAGCGGCGCGGCGCATCTGCGTGAACCACTCGCGCTCGATAGCGTGCGCATCCAGCTCGCCGCTCACATAGCCCTTCATCAGCCGGTCAAAAAGCTGGATGTATTCGCTGATGGCCTGCGCCAGCTCGTCGGCGGTGCAGTCCTTGGTGGGCGGCGCGATGGAACGGACGAATTTGCCGTCGTACAGCGCATACTGCCACTCCGTTCCGGCGGGCAGGTGCGTATCTTCGATACGCTTCCAGAGCCGGAAAAACTCCGTCATCGCGCGGATGAGCGCTTCGGACTGCGTACGGAAAAGCACCGTCAGCTCGCCGATGGAGTTTTCGTCGCCGCCGTGCAGCTCCAGCTCATACTTGACCGTCGGGCGGTATTTATACTGCAGAGAGCTTTTGAGCGACATCGTGCTGCTGTTCGGCGAGAAAAACGGCACAAGCTCACGCGAGGGGCTGATGAGCTGCTCGAGCGCGGAGAAAATGTCGTTGATGCGGCGCTCCGGCGTCGTATAGTTCACATATTCGGCGAGGATCTGATTGATGAGATTCGACCGGCTCGTCCCCAGCCGGTGCGCGAGCGCGTCCACCTCGCGGACGACCTCCTCGTTGAGCATCAGACTGTACAATGTCTTTTTCAAAAGGAACCATCTCCTTTGACCTATTTTGACCTTTCGATCATAGTATAGCATAAGAAAAACTTTTGTCAATAGTTTTATATAAATTATTTTTCAAATTATATTTTCTTTGTCGCGGTTTTCGGCATTTACTTTCCACAGGAGGATCGTCTCCCCGCGCGAACCCCCCTCCGTCTTTTGCCTGCGGCAAAAGACACCTCCCCTGTTAGGGGAGGCAAGCAGGTTATCGGAATACTATCTTGGCTCCCCTAACAGGGGAGCTGGCAGCCGTCAGGCTGACTGAAGGGTTTTTCTCACCACGCGAACCAAGCAGAACGCCCCGACCACGGCCGGGGCGCTTTCCTTTATTTATAGGGACTGTAATCCGGCAATATAGCCGAGGCGGCGTAGGTGTCGATCATGTAGACCGAGGCATCGCCCGCCATGGTAGCGTAGCCGGGAAGAACGTTGGCTTCAATATCGCCGCTCATGCCTTTCAGGAGCACGCGCGCCATCCAGACGAGATTCCGCACCGAGAGGTCGGTCGTGAGATTCTCCTGATATATGCGCCAGAGCCCCGGCAGCGCAGCGAGCGTTTTCGGCCGCAGCCACTGCTTCATGGCGGTCTTCATCACCGCGCGCTGCACCTCCGTGCGGCCGATGTCGGCATTGGCGTATCCCGAGCGGAAACGCACGACCCACATGAGCTGCTCGCCGGTCAGGTGCTGCTCGCCGGCTTTCAGATGGATGAAAAGGTTCTGGTCGGGATCGTCGTAGTCCATGTCCATGGGCACGTCAAAATCCAGCCCGCCGAGCAGATCGACCGCCTCCACAAAGGCGCTGAGATTAACGAGCGCATAGCCGTCCGGCATGAAGCCGACGACGTTTTTCACCTGCTCCATGAGCTGCTCCATGCCTTTTTCCCCGCCGCCGACCGCGCCGTAGGCCGAGTTGATCTTCGGCACATAGTAGGCAGGCGCATAGGTGTCGCGCGGGATGCTCAAAAGGCGGATGCTGCCCTCGTTCCGGTCGAGCGTCAGGAGAAGGATCGTGTCGGTTCGCATGCCGTCCTCGTCCGTGCCGCAGAGAAGTACCGTGCTGCGGCCCGAAATACGCTCAAGGTTATCCGGATTTCGCACCGGCGCTTTGCCGATGACCACCAGCGCGACGATCGCAAGCACGATGACCGTGACAAGAAACCGCAGAAAGCCCCCTTTGCGGCGGCGCTTTTTCTTTTTCGGCTTCTCTTTCGGCTCCTCCAGCGTTTCGGCGCGGTCCTCGGGGGCATAGGAAACGTCGTCCTCTTCCTCCTCCGGCTCGTCCGCGTCGTCGGCATAGTCTTCGCCGTACTCCTCTTCGTATTCTTCGCCTTCCTCGTCCGCGGCGCGCTCCTCGCGCTCGCGCTGGGCGTAGTAGGCATCGCGCTGCGCATAGTAGGCGTCCCGGCGGGCGTAGTAGGCGTCGCGCTCGGCATAGTATTCTTCCCGCGCTTCCGGCGAGAGATGCCGTCCCGCGGCGGGATATTCCTCCGGCGGAGTATTCCAGTCGGCGAAATAGTCCTCCTGCGGTGTGCCGTCCCAATTGGCAGGCGTTCGGTTTGTATTGTCGCTTTGTTTCATGGTGTTTCGTTCCTAAAAGCATTTTATGATATTCGTTAGACGGTTTTCGCCATCCGGTGGTTCATTGTAGCAGGGTTTTTGCCATAGAGCAAGAAAAAACGCGCGTACCGGAGAACCGATACGCGCGTTTTTATTGGATTGGGTCGATCAGCCGATGCCGCCGAGCGCCGCGCCTGCAACCAGCGCGATAACGCAGAGAATGCAGTACACATACTTGGCAAGCGGATAGAACCAGCCGCCGATCGGGGATTTGAGGCCATGGTTGACCTCCTTGAGCGCAAAGTCCTTTCCCGCAACCCAGAAGAACATCACGCCGGCCAACAGCGCGCCAAGCGGACAAATGTAGATGGAGACGACATCCATCCACTCGGAGGTGATCTTCTGGATAAAAATGGCAACAATGCCGCCCACAGCGAGAATGATCGCCGTTGCAGGGACGCGCTTGAGCTTCAGGTTGTCCTGCAGCGTTGCGACCGGAGCCTCATACAGGTTGATAATGGAGCTCAAGCCGGCAAACAGGACGCAGATGAAGAAGATAACGCCGATGATACGGCCGCCGGGCATACCGTTAAGAACGTTGACGAGCCACACGAACATGAGCCCCGGGCCGCCTTTCTCCAGAGGAGCGCCGCCCGCCGCCATCGCAGGGATGATGACGAATGCCGCAAGGAGAGCCGCGAGCGTATCGAACACGGCAACGTTTCTCGCGGAGGTCACGATGTTCTCATTCTTCGGCAGATAGGAGCCGTAGATGACCGAACCGTTACCGGCGACGGACAGAGAGAAGAACGCCTGGCCGAAGGCGAAAATCCACACCATCGGGTTGAGCAGTCCTTTGGGGTCGAGCGTGAAGATGTACTTGTAGCCGGCGCCGGCGCCGGGAAGAAACGCGATATAAACGCCGAGAACCACAAACAGGACAAACAGCGCCGGCATCATGATCTTATTGGCTTTTTCAATGCCGCCGGATACGCCCAGCGCCATGATGGCAAAGGAAGCGAGGATCGCAATAATGATGCAGGGGACGTTATTCACCGCGACAACGTCAAAGTGGCCGCCGATGGACGCCATGTCCTGTCCCATTGCATGCATATCGCCGGTGATGGAAATAAAGGTGTACTTGAAGATCCAGCCCATGACGACCGTGTAACCGATCGCGAGAGCCATAGAGCCGATGACCGGGATAAGGCCGATGCCTTCGCCGATCTTGCGGTTGCCGCGGAGAGCCGTGCATTCGCCGAAAGCGCCGATGGGGCCGGCGCCGGTCGCACGGCCGAGAGCAAACTCGCCGATAACGCCGGTAGAACCAATCAGGAGAACGCAGATGAAGTACGGGATAAGAAACGTCATTCCGCCCCATACCGAGACCATGATGGGGAAGCGCCAGATGTTGCCCATGCCGACGGCGGAACCGATGCAGGCGAGGATGAAACCCCACCGGCTGGTAAAGCCGTCACGGTTTGAGGTAAGCTGTTTGTCTGCCATTGATTTTCCCTCCAATAATTTGATGGATTCGACTGACGCACGACGCCGGTGGGGACCGGCGCCGTGCCGTCCGGGTTCGCTGGTATGCGCTTTCTCAGTTTCTCCGGGGTTTTGCTTTACTTCTTCTTACTTCTTACTTCTCTTCGTTGGGGTAGGGCTCAAGGAACGCGTGGAAGTGGCGCATCGGGAGATTGTGGCCCCAAATGATGCGCATGTTGGGGATGGATTCGCGGTCTTCATACAGCGCTTTGACAGCGGCGATGACGTAGTCCAGATGCTCCTGGGTGAGACGGCTGCGGTCGATGGCAAAGCGGACGACGTTCGCCAGCTCCGCCTGCTGCTCGGGGGTCTTGAGGTCGTATTCCATGGAGTAGTCGCCGAGCTCGGAGACGCGGATGCCGTAGCGGCGGATCAACTCAAGCGAGAAGCCCTCGCCCGCGAAGGTCTCGTGGCCGCGCTTGCCGTCGAAGAACTCGTCCATGTTGATGTACACGGCGTGGCCGCCGGCGGGAAGAACGACGCCCTTGACGCCCGCTTTGTAGAAGCCCTGCGCGAGATATTCGCACTGGGACACGCGCTCGTGCATGTAGTTGAAGTCGCAGCTCTCGTACATGCCGACGGACAGAGCCATGATGTCACGGCCGGACATGCCGCCGTAGGAGTCGTTGCCGTAGCAGGAGATCTGCTTGACTTTCAGCAGAACGCCGACGTCGGTCTTGACGGTGCCGTCCTCGTTGAAGTCGGAGAATTTCTGCCAGAACAGGCCCTTGTCGCGGAACGCGACCATGCCGCCCATGTTGGCGTGGCCGTCCTTCTTCGCGGACATGCAGAAGCCGTCGCAGTAGGAGAACATCTCGGTGGCGATCTCGGCGATGGACTTGTCGCGGTAGCCCTCTTCGTTCATCTTGATGAAGTAGGCGTTCTCCGCCCAGCGGGCCACGTCGAAGATCAGGGGGATGTCGTACTTGCGGGACACGCGGTTGATCTCACGGATGTTGCCCATGGAGACCGGCTGGCCGCAGATCGGGTTATTGGTGATGCAGGTGAAGATCAGGGGAACATTTTCCGGACCGACGCCCTGAATGAGCTGTTCGAGCTTTTCAATGTCCATGTTGCCCTTGAACGGGTTCTTCTCGTAGGAGCCGCCTTCGGGAATTTCGTAAAGGAGTTCCTTGTGGTAGAGGTTTCTGGGGATGGAGCCCATCTGCTTGATGTTGCCCTCGGTAGTGTCGAAGTGGCCGTTGGAGGGGATCGTGAACACCTTGCCCGGATGACGCTGGGCGAGGATCTTCTTGACGATCTCCATCAGGACGGACTCCGCGGCACGGCCCTGCTGGATGATGAAGGTGTTGGGGCGCTCCATCTGGGCGGCGCCGCCGTTGAACAGTCCGCCTTCGTACTCGGGAAGGTAGACGTTCTCCATCATGGTCTCCACGTCGCGGCAGTCGGTGCGGACATAGTCGATGATCTTCTTCCAGTTCTTCTCGCCGCCGCGCTCGAAGATGTCGCGGAAGGTGTCGAGAAGGACGTAGTAGCCGGTGTTGCGGCCGTAGGCCTCGTCGCCGAGGAACAGGGACGCCCACTGCTGGTTGGTCATCGCGGTGGTGCCGGAGTCAGAGAGCATATCAACCGTCAGCATGCCGGCGGGGAAGGCAAACTCGTTGTAATGCGTCGCCTTCAGGACGCGCTCACGCTGTTCGACCGTGACATCGGGAATGTCGCGGACGGCGAACGTGAAATGATGGGGCGCGGGAACGTTCAGGGGATACTCTTTACTCATAATACTGACCTCCATAATGTTGGCGCATTGCGCCTTTTGTTTTGGAGATACCCCGGTCGTCGCAGACAGCTCGCTGCCGGCGCCTGGCGGACAGTATCAGATCGACGAAAGAAATTAAAGGACGGCGATGCACTCGATCTCAACGAGCGCGTCCTTGGGGAGGCGGGCGACTTCGACCGCGCTGCGCGCCGGATAGTCACCGGCAAAGAACGTGGCGTAAACGCCGTTCATGGCAGCGAAGTTGTTCATGTCGCTCAGGAAAACGGTGGTTTTGATGACGTTTTCCATGGTGGCGCCGGAAGCCTCGAGGACGGCCTTGCAGTTTTCGAGAGACTTGCGGGTCTGCTCCTCGATCGTGGCGGGGAACGCACCGGTGGCCATGTCAATGGGAAGCTGGCCGGACGTGATGATCAGGCTGCCCGCCCGGATGCCCTGTGAATACGGGCCGATCGCCGCGGGGGCCTTTTCGGTTGCGATAACGTTTTTCAATTCTGGTTTTCACCTCCTTGGTGTGAGAATAGTTTATCATTGCCGCAAAACGCTGTCAATATAAATCACAAATCTTTTCAAAGTCTAAATATATTTTTGTTCATTGCTCACAAATTTTAGTAGAAAAAACTTATATAACGAGAAACTTTCTTCTCGTTGTGAGAAAATTCCCGAAAAATCGCGGTTTTTTTCTTGTCTCGGGCATTTTGGTATGGTAGTATGAGAATCACCGCACTCCAAGGGAGGTACAAAACCCATGACGGAACAACTGCTTTTGCACTATACAAGGCTTGTTGAGTTTCTCGGCCACGTTCTCGGGCCGGATTATGAGATCATTCTGCATGAAATTTTGCCGGAGCAGAGCCGCGTTGCTGCGATCGCCAACGGCGGCATCAGCGGACGGGACGTAGGCGCGCCGATCACCAACGCGGCGCTGCGCATGATCATGCAGAAGCAATATGAATCCAACAACTATATTATTAATTACACGGGCCAGTTATCCAACGGAAAAACGCTCCGTTCGAGCACGATGTTCATCAAGGACGGCGGAAAGCTCGTGGGGCTTTTGTGCGTCAACTTTGACGACAGCCGCTTCCATGAGGTCAGCGACACCATCCTCCGGCTGGTGCACCCGGACGACTTTGTCCACCGCCACTACTTCCCAGACGACGCGCCCGCCAAGCAGCCCGCCGCGCCGCAGCATGCCGCCGCGCAGCCGGCGGAGCATTTCCAGTCCGACATGAACGGGCTGATGGAGGATCTGTTCGCGACCGTGACGAGGGACGCCGGCGTGCCGCTGCGCCGTCTGACGCAGGCCGAGCGCGCCGAGATCGTCGCGCGGCTCTATGAGCAGGGCATGTTCGAGCTGCGCGGCGCGGTGCAGTTCACCGTGGAAAAGCTCGGCTGCTCCCAGGCGAGCGTGTACCGGTATATAAAAAACGCCAAAGCCGCGGAGGAATAAAAAAACGCCTCCCTCTGACGAGGGAGGCGGCAAAATTGATATTTTGACGGAGGGCGAGAAAGACGTTCGACGCGGAAAACGCCGTTTTTCTCTCCCTCCGTCTCGTTTCGCTCGACAGCTCTCTCGTCAGAGGGAGCCATAAGCGGCGCAGATGAAAATGCTTATCACGCCGTCGTTTTCTTTCGGGCGGCGCGGAGAATGAAGCCGAGGACAAGACCGGCTACGGCAGGAATGAGCCAGAAGAGACCGATGCCGAAAAGCGGCAGGCTCTCCTTGCAGAAGGCGACAAAGCCGTTCACATGCAGGAAGGCACGAGCCCCGTCCGGCAGCGCGGCGAGCAGATCCAGCACCGCCGCGGCCAGCGTGAACGCCGTGACCGAAACGAACACGCGCTTGTCGTAGTCAAAGAAATGTCCGAACAGGCTCAGCAGCATGAGCGTGATCGTGAGCGGATAGAGGAACATGAGCACCGGCACGGAATAATCGATGATCTGCGTCAGGCCGACGTTGGTGATCAGCAGCGACACGACGCTGAACACGATCGCCCACGCCTTATAGCTCATGGACTTCGGGAACAGCACGCGGAAGATCTCCGCGCAGCTTGTGACAAGGCCGATGGCCGTCTTGAGACAGGCGAGCGTCACCGTAACGGCGAGGATGACCTGTCCGGCGGTGCCGAAATAGTATCCGGCGATATCCGCAAGCGCGATGCCGCCGTTGGCGCTCACAGCGAACGCGCCGCGGCTCTGCGCGCCGATGATCGTCATGGCGAGATAGATGAGCCCCATAAACACGCACGAGAACACGCCCGCGCGCACGGTGTTGCCCGCGACGGCGGCGTCGTGCTTAATGCCCAGATCGCGGATGACGCCCACAACGATCACGCCGAACGCCAGCGAGGCAAGCGCGTCCATCGTATTGTAGCCGTCCAGAAAACCGGCGGAGAAGGCGCTGGAGGCGTATGCGCCCTCCGGCGAGACCGACGAAACGGCAGCGACAGGCTTTACGAGCGCCGTGACAACGAGCACGGCAAGGAACACAAGGAACAGCGGGTTGATGATCCGCCCGACCCATGTGAGGATCTTGCTCGGGCGCAGCGAGAAGAACAGCACGAGCGCGAAGAAGATCACGGAGAATATGGCAAGCTCCGTCACCGCGCCGCCGGTGAGCATCGGCTCCACGCCGATGGTAAAGCTCGTCGCGGCGCAGCGGGGGATCGCAAAAAGCGGGCCGATCGTCAGATACAGCGCGCAGGTAAAGAACACGCCGTACCCCTTCCCTACGCGGCTGCTCATGGCGAGCAGATCGTCCGAACGGCTGATGCCGAACGCCGCCACGCCTATAAGAGGCAGACCTACCGCCGTAACGATGAAGCCAAGCGCCGCAATATAGGAGTTCGCGCCCGCGAGCTGACCCATATGCACCGGGAATATCAGGTTCCCGGCGCCGAAAAACAACCCGAACAGCATGCTCGCCACGGCGATGAGCTGCCGGAAATTCAATCTCTCTTTCATATCTCTTCCCTCATAACATGTTGCAAAATTATTTTGCAATTTAAAATATGAAATTAATTGTACATCTTTTCCAACGCATAAGCAAGTCTTTTTCGGTGAAACATTTGTGTTTTTCTGGTGTACTTTTGCGGTGTTTTTCTGTTATAATAGCGTCTGCAACCGCCGGTTGCGAAAGTTCCAAGCCGGAACGGTGGCTTCGCAACCGGCCTCCATGTCATACTGATGCCATAAATTCAAGGAGGACACACCTTTATGAATCTATCGGAAAAAATTCTGTACTGCCGGAAAAAGGCGGGGCTCTCGCAGGAGGCGCTCGCGGAAAAGCTCGGCGTGTCGCGGCAGGCGATCAGCAAATGGGAGACCGGCGAGTCCGTGCCGGAGCTCTCGAAGCTCGTCCTGCTCGCCAGAGCGTTTGACGTGACGACGGACTGGCTGCTCTCGGAGAGCGAGCCGGAACCGGAGACATTTCCGGAATCAGAAATCCCGGCCGCGCCGGAGGCCCCGGCGCAGAGCTCCAACTGGGTCGAATCCATTCCCGGCGTGATCGGGCGGCTCATCCGGCGCTACGGCTGGCTCTACGGCGTGTATACCGCGCTCGCGGGACTCGGCTTCATCGTGATCGGCGCGGTCGCGCGCAGCGTCAGTCTCAGCATGGAGCGTTCGTTCTTCGGCAGCACCGGCATGGATCCCTTCGGCGGATACGGCGGCTTCTCCGACTTTGCGGGAAGCGGCACGATCTGGTATGACAGCGCCGGGAACGTCATCTCCTCCCCGTTCGGCTCGTCCGGCATGGGCAGCAGCGGCTTTACGAACCCCGTCGCCATTCTCGGCACGGTCATCATCGTGATCGGCGTCGTGATGCTCATCGCCGGCGTCATCCTCGCGGTGTATCTCAAAAAGCGCGGCAACGCAAAATAATGCATTTTTCAGCATCCCCCGGCTTCTCTCTGGGTTGAAGCCGGGGGATGCTTATGTTATAAATAAAAGAAATATATCGGAAAGGATGAGTGCCTATGCCGACACAGGTGACCAACTACCAATGCCCGTCCTGCACCGGGCCGCTGCACTATTCCGGCGCGTCCGGGAAACTGGAATGCGATTACTGCGGCAGCTCGTACACCGTTGCAGAGATCGAGGCGCTGTATAAGGAAAAGGAAGCAAAGGCCGCCGAGGCGTTTGAAACGGCGGATACTGCCGCGCAGAGCGGCGACGACAGCAGCGCGTGGAACACCGCCTCCATGAGCTCCGACTGGGGCGCGGACGCCGCCGGGATGAAGACCTATTCCTGCCCTTCCTGCGGTGCGGAGCTCATCTGCGATGCGAACACCGCCGCGACCGCCTGCCCGTACTGCGGCAACCCAACCGTCGTGCCGGGGCAGTTTGCCGGGGCGCTGAGGCCGGACTATGTTCTGCCCTTCAAGCTCAGCCGCGAGGACGCGATCAATGCGCTCCGGCGGCACTATAAAAACAAGCCCTTCCTGCCGAGAGCGTTTTCCGCTCAGAACCAGATTGAGAAGATCCAGGGCGTTTATGTCCCCTTCTGGATGTTCGACGGTGAGGCGGAGGGCCATGCGCGCTACGACGCGACGCGCTCGCGCGTTTTCCGCACCGGCGATTGGGAGGTCACGAAGACCGACCATTTCGAGATCTGCCGCGACGGTTCGATGCCCTTTGAAAAGGTGCCGGTGGACGCTTCGAGCCGGATGCCGGACGCGCATATGGACTCCATTGAGCCCTACGACTATGCCGAACTCAAGCCGTTTTCCTCGGCGTATCTCCCCGGCTTTCTCGCGGATAAGTACGATGTTCCGGTCGCCGACTGCGAAAGCCGCGCCGACGAGCGCTGCCGGAAAACGGTGCTCGACGCGCTCGGGCGCACCGTAAGCGGGTACGACACGTGTATTCCCCGCGCGCAGGACGTCCGGCTGCGCCGCGGCAAGGTGCATTATGCGCTGCTGCCGGTGTGGATGCTCTCGACGCGCTGGAACGGCAAGAGCTTCCTCTTTGCCATGAACGGGCAGACCGGCAAAATGGTCGGCGATCTGCCGACGGACGCCGGAAAATACTGGCGGACATTCGCCGCCATTGCCGCGCCGGTCGCGCTTCTCGGAACGGCGCTCAGCTTTCTGCTGCGATAAGGAGGGGAAAATATGAAACGGAAAATTTGCTCTTTCCTTCTCGCCTTCCTTCTCCTGCTCGCTCTCACCCCCGCCGCGCTCGCGGACGGCGCGCAGCTCTCTTACATAACGGACGACGCCGGTATCCTCACCGCGAGCGAGACCTCCTCGCTCGAAAAGGCCGCGCAGCACATCGCGCAGCGCTACGGCGTCGGCATTTATCTTGTCACCGTGAACGATGCCTGCCGCATCGACAGCCGCGGCACATATGAAGCGGCGTATACCTACTATCACCGCAACTCGCTCGGCGCCGGCGCGGAGCGGAACGGCGCGATCCTCCTTTTAAGCATGAACGACCGCGCCTTCGCCCACTTCTATTACGGCGAAAAGAGCGAATACGCCTTCAACAGCTACGCCCAGGAGCAGATCGAGGATACGTTCCTCGACAACTTCCGCGAAAACGACTGGTACGGCGGCTTTTCGGACTATCTTTCCGCGTGCGGGGAGTACCTTGCGCTCGCGGCGGAGGGACATCCCGTGCGCCGCAGCCCGGTACCGGCGATCGTCATTTCGTGCGCTGCGGGAATACTCATCGCGTTTCTCGTATGCTCCATTCTCAAGCGGAAGATGAAAAGCGTGTATGTGCAGGCGCGGGCGGACGGCTACGTTTCCGGCAAGCTCCGTCTCGCACGGCAGACCGACCGCTTCACCCACCGCACCGAAACGCGCCGCCGCATCGAACCGCCCAAGTCCTCCGGCGGAGGCGGCGGCAGCGTTGGCCGCACCGGCGGCGGAGGCTCCGGCCGCAGCGGGCACTTCTAACAAATTCAAACCAACCCCACTCTGTTGAGGGGTTGGTTTGAGGGGATCGCGGCTCGCCGCAGCGCACGCTCTGCGAGCGCTGC
>OGZO01000565.1_pt1 | contig 27939 bp, 24 predicted proteins | sample 1576721 | NCBI WGS metagenome assembly OGZO01 (sample SAMEA3541516, study PRJEB24748) | human gut metagenome | biome: human gut; feature: human-associated habitat; material: faeces | place: China | collected 2012 | reverse complement strand
AAACCTTGATTTTCCAGTGTTTTCAAAAGTATCGTTATCTAACGTCAGCTTTTGAGCGTCCCGCCTGGAAACAACTTATTGCAGACATCGAAGCAGGCAAAGTTGCTCATGTCATTGTAAAAGATATGAGCAGGGCGGGGCGTGACTATCTGCAAACAGGCTTTTACACGGAGGTATTCTTCCGTCAGCATCATGTTCACTTTGTGGCGATTGCCAACAGCGTGGACAGCGACGATCAGAACAGCAATGAGTTTGCCCCGTTCCTCAACATTATGAACGAGTGGTATCTTCGTGATTTGAGCCGCAAGCAGAAAACAGCAATCCGTGTGAAAGGCGAATCCGGCAAGCCTACCACCAACTGTGCCATTTATGGCTACAAGAAAATGCCTGGAGATAAGTACAGTTGGTATATCGACGAGGAAGCCGCTGCGGTTGTCCGCCGTATTTTCCGGCTGACCATCGAGGGAAACGGTCCTTATGACATCGCCCGTATTCTCTATGACGATAAGGTGGAAACTCCTGCGGTCTACGCCGCAAAGCAGGGGCGTGGCGTTTGGAAAAGCAAAGAGGAATTTCCCAACCCTTATAACTGGAGTGGTTATATCGTTGGGCAGATTCTCTCCAAGCCCGAATATATGGGGCATACGGTCAACTTCCGTTCTCACAAGCAGTCCTACAAGGACAAAAATCCGGTTATGAATCCGCAGGAGGACTGGCTAATTTTTGAGAACACCCACGAAGCGATTGTAGATAAGGAAATGTGGGAGCTTGCACAGAAACTGCGAAAGACACCGAGACGCCACGATACGCTTGGCGAAGCCAATCCGCTGACTGGACTTCTGTTCTGCGCTGACTGCGGAGCGAAAATGACCAATCACCGTTCCAAAGGCGGTACGGAGAACAATCCCTATCCCTCTGATTTTTACGATTGCTCCGCCTACACGCTGGCACATCAAAAGCGCACTCATGCTTGCAGCGGTCACTATATTCGGACAAAAGCGGTCAGAGAGCTTGTTTTGGAAACCATCCGAACAGCCAGCACCTTTGCCATCGCCAATCAGGATGAGTTTATGAAAAAGGTGCGTTCTGCTTCTCAAATCAGACAGGCGGAAGTCGCAAAGGATACCAAACGCAGGTTGAACAAAGACCGTAGGCGTATTGCCGAGCTTGATACCATTATCAAAAAGCTCTACGAATCTTTTGCCATTGGGCGCATTACCGATGAACGCTTTGATACTCTGCTTGCAGAATACGAAGCGGAACAGAAAGCTCTTGTCACATCTGTATCGGAGGCAGAATCGCATCTGTCCTCTTTTGAGGAAGATACTGACCGTGCGGCGCAGTTCCATTCACTGGCAAAGAAGTACACCGACTTTTCCGAATTGACAACCCCGATGATCAATGAGTTTATTGAAAAAATCATTGTCCACGCCCCGGAAAAGATTGACGGGGATCGGGTGCAGGAGGTTGAGATTTATCTGAAATTTATCGGACGGTTTGAACTGCCCGGACCGGAGCTGACACCGGAGGAGATCAAGCGGCAGGAACAGCTTCGCAGACACCGCATCAAGAGTCGGGAACGCTACCAAAAAATCAAGGCTGGTGAACACGCAGTTGGTCAGCCATTTAAGCTAATCTGTAAATGCTGCGGTGAAGAATTTGAATCCAAGCGGTCAAATACTCTGTTTTGCAGTCCGAAGTGCCGTACTAAATTTTACCGGCAGGAAGCGGCGGAAAACCGAAAGCGGGAATGTGTCTGTGAGAACTGCGGAAAAACTTTTACCGCTACACGGAAAGATGTAAAATACTGCTGTGATGATTGCAGAGCAAACGCAAACCGCAGGATGCAGAAAGAACGCAATGCTGCGAAGCAAATAAAAGAGAACGAACCAGTATTGCTTGATAACCCGCCTATTAAAGAAAATGGACAAGAACAGAAAACCGCATAATAAATGACGCTGAAGGCGACTTGTGAGAATAAAATCTCATGAGCCGCCTTCTTTGCGTTTTCAGCCGGATACGGCAGAAAGGAATAAAATTTATGACAGAAAATGAAAAGAAGCTTTTGCAGGCGAAGCATAGATTGGAAGAAGCACAGATGCGTGACCGGCAGAAAGAGCGCAAAGCACGGACACGGCGGCTGATTCAGGAAGGTGCGATTTTGGAGAAAGCATTACCGCAGACAACACAGATGACTTTGGAACAGTTGGAGGTTTTTTTGTGCGAAGTATTCAAACCAATACGATGATTTTTATGAGCGACCGGCTATCGGTCGCTTTTTCTTTTTCCCGAAGGGCGCACTTACTCACCACCTGCAAAGCAGGCGGTGGTATCCCTCCCGTTGGTCGGGCTCGTGCGCTCTTCACAAAGCGTCTTTCAGCCGCTTTTCCAGAGGGGGCAGGCAATGTCGCAAGCGAACATTCCCTGTGCAGCCGGCTCTATATTTTGCACTATCAGCAAAACGATGAGGTGGCATATTGCCACCCCATCCCGCCGCCTGCCTGCGAAAACCTGCCACCGGCAGCTTTTACGCAGTTATAGGTATCGCATTTCCGGCGACACCCATTTTCTCTTTTCAAAAGAGAAACAGAAAGAAAGGACGGTGAAAACAAATGGCAATCTATCATCTGGAAGCAAAAGTAGTCAGCCGTGGTACAGGAAGAAGTGCTGTCGCAGCTTCCGCTTATCTGAGTTGTTCTAAAATTCTCAATGATTATGATGGGGTGCAGCATGACTACACTCGCAAGAAAGGACTGGTCTGGCAGGAAGTATTCCTACCAGAGTTCGCTCCGTCAGAATGGAAAGAACGGGGCGTGCTTTGGAACGCCGTAGAAGAAAACGAAAAGACAAAAGACAGTCGCCTTGCCCGTGAATTTGTGGTTGCTCTACCGATTGAGTTGAGCGAAGCACAGTGGGAAAAGCTACTGTCCGATTTTATTTCTGGCACCTTTGTAGCTGATGGGATGTGTGCAGATGTGGCAATTCACGATCCACACCCTCCCGGTCACAATCCCCATGCCCATATTATGCTGACAGTGCGCCCGTTAGATGAAAAAGGGAACTGGCAATATAAGACGCAGAAAGAATATCTCTGTGTGAAAAATGGAGAGGAACAAGGTTTTACTGCGGATGAGTTTAAGGCAGCACAGACAGAGGGATGGGAAAAGCAATACCAGTATAAGGTTGGAAAGAAAAAGGTTTATATGACTGCTTCTGCTGCTGAAGCAAAAGGCTATGAACGGGTATCGAAATATCCCAAAAGCACGAAATACGGAAGGCAGAATCCCATTGCCGAGCGTTGGAATAGCGAAGAACAACTTGTTTTATGGAGAGCAGCGTGGGCTGATGTGACGAACCGCCATTTGGAGACTGCCGGACACGAAGAACGTATCGACCACCGCAGCCATGCAGATCGTGGCTTGACCGAACAGCCCACCATTCACGAGGGTGTGGTTGCAAGAGCATTGGAGAAAAAGGGGATTGTTTCTGACCGCTGTGAGTTGAATCGTCAGATTAAGGCAGACAATGCCCTTCTACGGGAATTGAAAACGACAGTGAAAAAGCTGATGCAGGCAGTCAAAGTATCTATTCCTGCGCTTGCAGAAGCAATGGAGTCCTTACGGGCGAACATGGTTATTTTCCGCTATCAAATCCGCTATGCCGGTTTTGGAAAACACAAATTATCGGAAAAACTGAATGTGCTGAAGCCCGATCTGGAGCGCTATACCTTACTGGTACAGCAGATTAAAAATAAGACCAAAGAACGGAAAACGCTGCTTACAGAAAAGAAAGCGACACCATTTTATCAGTTTGTTGCTCATAATGATTTGGCAAAACAGATTGCCGAACTGACAGAGGACTTGGAAGAACTGAAATCCGAAAAGACGATGCTCCTCAGTTCATTTGATTGTAGTGAGGATACCGGAATTGCTGAGGTCAAAAAGAGTATTGCGGCTATGGAGGAAAATTTGAAGCGTCTGACAAAGCAGGAAGAAAAATATGCTGCCGAGTTGGAAGATGCCTTAAAGCAGTATGCCGAGCTGAAAGAACAGGCTGTCGGTATAGATGCCGCTGAGCTGATAGAAGCACGGCTTGCTGTCCGTGAGGAAAAGGAACACTCTGCCGTTGAAAAAGTGAAATCTGCCTATAGCGAGAAATACGATCCGATGCTGATGCACGACAGCAAGCGTGATGTGGCAAATCTACTCCATGAGGAGGCGGAAGTACGATCTGTGCGGGAGTTCGTTCGTCAGAAGCAGCAACAGCAAGCACAGCAAAAGCAGAACAAAAAGAAACGTCGAGACAGTTGGGAACGATAAAATTTCAGCGGGAGTGCATTTGGAACGATGTACTCCCTTTCCAAAAAGCAATCTGCTAATTATGTGAATACAATTTTACTTCTTCTTAATTTCAATCAAAAATCCCTTTCCCTGTTTTAATTCCTTCTATGCTACTCTTGTAAGCACAAAAGGAGGAGTTGACTATGACAACCTTAATAAAATCCATTCATAAATACGAAGACAAATTTGAGAAGAAGGCGGAACGCTTTACTTTTCATCATCCATATTTTGCATTTTTTGCTCTGTTTATTGGGATGCCCATTTTTACTTTGATTGCTGTTGCGGCAGGCACCACAGTGATTGCCTTGCCGCTTTCCCTTATTTTCGGTTGGGTCTAACATCTTTATGGCAACTTTATGGCAAGTAAAAAAGACTTTTACCGACTTTATGAGAAAGAGATTAAGATAATGGGGAAATCAGATTAGAGGAGGGAATAAAAATGCTTGATATTTGGATGCTGCTTCTTTTAGGTGCTTGCTGTGGATCGATTGCATTGTTGATTCATTGGTGTCAGAAACAGGTCGATCAAAACGAATAGGAAGGAGATTGTTTTTATGATGTATGTACTTGGAGGCATTGTCCTCTTAATGGGTGGCTATTTGGTGTACGCATTGGTTCACCCGGAAAAATTCTAATATGTAAAGGAGGAAAAAGCGATGCTTCAACTTGTGTTGACGATTCTCATTTATTTGATTATGGTCATTCCGGTAGGCAGCTATTTATATCATATTGCCGCCGGAAAACATACCTTTGCCGATCCGGTATTGAATCGTGTGGATGATGTGATTTATAAGATAAGCGGCATTGACCCACACAAAAAGATGGATTGGAAAAAATATGCCCTGGCTTTGCTTGGTACAAACGCAGTTATGATTTTACTGGGGTATATGATTTTGAGGATTCAAAGTATTCCCATTTTCAATCCCAACGGTGTAGGAGCTATGGAGGAATCCTTATCGTTTAATACGATTATTAGCTTTATGACAAATACTAACCTTCAGCATTATTCAGGGGAATCCGGTCTGAGTTATCTCTCCCAGATGCTGGTCATTACCTTTATGATGTTTGTTTCCGCAGCCAGCGGATATGCTGCCTGTGTTGCTTTTATCCGTGGGTTGGCTGGAAAAAGCAAAAATAACGTAGGAAACTTTTATTCGGATCTGGTCCGGATCATCACTCGTGTACTGCTTCCGTTTTCCATCATTGGCGGTTTGCTTCTTGTCTGGCAGGGTGTTCCGCAGAACTTCAGCGGCAATGTGATTGTAGATACCATTGAGGGTGCCAAACAGATTATCGCACAGGGTCCGGTCGCTGCTCTGGAAATTATCAAACATTTGGGAACCAATGGCGGCGGATTTATCGGTGCAAACTCTGCTACACCTATAGAAAATCCTACGATTCTTACCAACCTGATTGAGTTGTATTCCATGATGCTGCTTCCCGGCGCTTGTGTAATCACATTCGGTAAAATGGTTCGTGACCGCAAATGTGAGGCACAGGCAGGCAGTACAGCTTTTACAGTTCGCAGCGGCGTAGATTCCCGCAGTTTTACTGCCCGTTTCTTTGGTAGGGAGGGCAGAACCATTTTTGCTGCGATGAGTATTCTTTTTGTGATTGGTCTGGGCATTTGCTTCTGGGCAGAATCTCAAGGAAATCCAGCATTGGCAGAAGCTGGATTGTCTCAGTCGATGGGAAGTATGGAAGGCAAGGAGGTTCGGTTTGGCGTTGCACAATCAGCAATGTTTACAACTACGACTACCTCTTTTACTACCGGTACAGTCAATAATATGCATGATACCCTAACACCACTGGGCGGTATGATCCCACTTTTGCACATGATGCTCAATGTGGTGTTCGGCGGTAAAGGTGTCGGTTTAATGAACATGATCATGTATGCAATTTTAGCAGTCTTTATCTGTGGCTTGATGATCGGACGGACACCGGAATATCTGGGTAAAAAAATTGAAGGCCGTGAAATGAAGCTCACTGCCCTTTGTATCATTATCCATCCGTTTTTGATTTTGGCATTTTCCGCTTTAGCGGTAGGGACACAGGCTGGTTTGGAAGGCATTACGAATCCTGGCTTTCATGGACTGTCCCAGGTGCTTTATGAATTTTCTTCATCAGCAGCCAATAATGGCTCCGGCTTTGAAGGACTGGCAGACAACACCATATTCTGGAATATTACAACCGGTCTTGCCATGTTCTTTGGACGATATTTGTCCATTGTGATCCAGCTTGCGATTGCAGGTTCGTTTATGAAGAAAAAATTTGTAAATGACTCCGTCGGTTCCCTGCATACAGATACGGCTACATTTCCGATTATTCTTGTCGTTGTCGTTTATATTTTTGCGGCGCTGACATTTTTCCCGGTGCTGGCTCTCGGTCCGATTGCAGAGCATCTGACACTATGGGCGTAAGGAGGCAAAACGAATATGAGTAAAAAACAAACAAAAAAATTGATAACGCCGGAAATCTTCCATCAGGCGGTCATCGGTTCCTTTGTAAAGCTGAATCCACGATATATGATGAAAAATCCGGTGATGTTCGTGGTGGAAGTAGGATGCTTTATCACCCTGCTGCTTTCTTTCCTTCCTGGTTTGTTTGGCGATATAGCAACCAGCAATCTCAGGGTATATAACATCATTGTCTGCGTGGTGTTGTTTGTGACCGTATTGTTCGCCAACTTCGCCGAATCTGTGGCTGAAGGCCGAGGCAAGGCACAGGCGGCAAGCCTGAAAAAGACGCAAAAAGATACCACGGCGCATCTGCTCGGTTCGGACGGTTCTACAACAGACATCCGATCCAGCGAGCTGAAAAAGAATGATGTCGTTCTGGTTTCTGCCGGTGAAATTATCCCCGGTGATGGTGAGGTAATCGAAGGAGTCGCTTCTGTGGATGAATCCGCTATTACAGGTGAATCGGCTCCGGTTGTCAGAGAGTCCGGCGGAGACTTTTGCTCCGTTACCGGAGGTACAACCGTGGTTTCAGACTGGTTGAAAATCCGCATTACTTCTGATCCCGGCAACAGCTTTCTGGACCGTATGATTGCACTGGTAGAAGGTGCTTCCCGAAAAAAAACACCCAACGAGATTGCACTCAATACCTTACTGGTTTCTTTGACGATTATCTTTTTAATTGTGATTGTTACCCTTTATCCGATGGCAGTATATTCCGGCGTTCAGCTTCAGATTTCCACGCTGATTGCCCTGGCTGTTTGCCTGATCCCTACGACCATTGGCGGTTTGCTTTCCGCTATCGGGATTGCAGGTATGGATCGAGTGACTCGCTTCAATGTAATCGCCATGTCCGGTAAAGCAGTAGAAGCCTGCGGTGATGTGGATACCATGATTCTTGATAAAACTGGTACGATTACCTACGGAAACCGTCTGGCGGCCGATTTCTTCCCGGTGGAAGGTGCAGACCGCAGCGAGCTGATTCGCTGTGCGGCGCTGACCTGCCTTCATGATGACACACCGGAGGGAAAATCTACGCTGGAACTTGCTCGCCGTATGGGTGACAACAGCACGGAAACACCCGGTTCTAACTTTATCGAGTTTACCGCACAAACCCGTATGAGCGGTGTGGATATTCCTAACGGAACAAAAATCCGAAAAGGTGCGGCGGAAGCAATAGAGAATTATGTAAAAGAACAGGGTGGGCATATTCCCCAAAATTTACGAGAAGAAGTGGAAAAAATTTCTTCTCTTGGAGGAACGCCCCTGACAGTCTGTGAAAATAATCGTATTTTAGGAGTTATTTATCTGAAAGATACGGTAAAAGCGGGAATGGCGGAACGATTTGAACGGCTGAGAGCCATTGGTATCAAGACAATTATGTGTACCGGAGATAATCCGCTGACTGCCGCCACTATTGCAAAGGAAGCCGGTGTTGATGGTTTTATCGCAGAATGTAAGCCGGAGGATAAGATAGAAGTTATTAAGAAAGAGCAGGCTGAAGGAAAAATCGTGGCTATGACCGGAGATGGTACAAACGATGCTCCGGCACTGGCACAGGCGAATGTAGGACTCGCCATGAACAGTGGTACAACAGCGGCAAAAGAGGCTGCCAATATGGTGGATTTGGATTCCGATCCTACAAAAATTCTGGAAGTCGTGGAGATTGGTAAGCAGCTTCTGATTACAAGGGGAAGCTTAACTACCTTTTCCATTGCCAATGATATAGCAAAGTATTTTGCTATTATTCCGGCGATGTTTATGATGGCGATCCCTGAATTAGGGGTTCTTAATATCATGCATTTGGCTACGCCATACAGCGCCATCCTCTCCGCTTTGATTTTCAATGCGATTATCATACCGTGTCTGATCCCACTGGCAATGAAAGGCGTAAAATATCGTCCCATGTCTTCAGGGAAAATGCTGTTGCGGAATATGATGATTTTTGGTGTTGGCGGTGTCATTACACCTTTTGTGGGTATTAAGTTAATTGATATGATCATTCACCCATTGTTGGCACTGCTGGGACTGTAATAGGAGGTTGATTATTCATGAAAGAGAATATAAAAGGAATGTTGCATTATATAAGGCAAGCCTTTGGTGTATCTCTGGTGCTGATGTTGGTTTGCGGACTGCTTTTTCCGCTTTTACTTTCCGACCTTTCTGCGATTCTTTTCCCGCATCAGGCTGAAGGCAGTTTGATAGAGATAAACGGTAAGGCAGTGGCAGCAGAGAATGTAGGGCAGGAATTTACAGAAGATTATTATTTGTGGAGCCGACCGTCTGCTTACCATTACAATGTATACATAGAAAATGCGGACGGAACTCAAACTTATCAGGACGGAACGGAATTTTCCGGAATTGGTTCCGGCTCTAATAACTATGCGCCGTCTAATCCCGAGCTTGTAGAACGAGTGGAAGCAGATATGGCATTTTTTCTGGAAAAAAATCCGGATGTAAAGCCGGAGGATATTCCTACTGACTTGCTGACGGCTTCCGGCTCCGGTCTTGACCCTCATATTTCTCCAAAGGCAGCTGAAATCCAGATTCCTCGTATTGTAGCTGCTTCTGGGTTGGAGGAAGATCAGGTGCGTAAAATCATAGAGAATCATACTACCAGTAAGCTGTTAGGAGTATTTGGAGAGGAAACTGTGAATGTAGTAAAAGTGAATATTGAACTTGGTACAGCAATGGGATTGCTTCAAAACTGAAAAGGAGGCAGGATAAGATGTTAAAACAAGTAGGTTCACTGATGTTAAAACTGATGGCAATGGTATTGACGGTAATGTTTGTAATAATCTTAAAACTTGTCTGCTTTGCTCCTGATATTTTTTCACAGGTAGCAGGAAATGTCATATAATATAGAGAAGTTAAAAGGCAGGAAAAATCTTTTCCTGCCCTTTATACAATCTTAATGCGTTTCAATGTTTACTCATACACATTTTATAAAAATAAAGATAAAATGAAAGAAATACAGGTGGCTTTGAGGTCTTTGCAGCTGCGAAAGAAGGAAAGAAATGAAAGAAATTATTTTAATAGGTGCAGTCATGGCAATGTTTGCCTTTGGTTTTTATATCATGGATAAGGTAGATCATTTCTTAAACGATAATTACAGTCGGCTGGAAGTGATGGAACACACCTCTGCCCTTCGTATAGCTATGGAGGATTCTTCCATAGCTGCTTCTTTATCCGATTTGCTGGAAGAATTTTCTAAAAGAAATCCGGATTGCGATATATATTTCATGACTGGAAATATACATGAGATACAGGAAGGCTTGACAGAAAATAATTTTGATTTAGGATTTGTTGCAGCGGATTGTCAGGAAATTCAAAAGGAAGAATACTCGTCTGCACTTATTATGTTGAAGCGCAATTCTTTAAGTACATTCGTAATTGACATTCCTATTAATCCGATTGATACAACTCCGATTATGATAAAAGTATTATGGAAAAGAGATCTATATAAACGGGAATTAAATCAGTTTGTCGAACTGTTAAAGCAATATGATAAATTCTGTGATGCAATCGCTTAGAATTTAGCTGGTTTGAAAAAAAGACCGTTATATTGTACAATCTTTATGCAATCTTAATGTCTGTATTCAGATTCTTTTTGCAACTTAATGGGATATAGGCCAAACTAATGTAATGATAAGAGGTGAGAACTTGTGAGTGAGAATAATCTTATGGCTGATAAACTTTTGAAAGCGATTCAAGAGGAAGAACGAGATAAAACCAGAGGACGTTTGAAAATATTTTTTGGATATGCCGCCGGAGTTGGGAAAACCTATGCTATGCTGAAAGCGGCTCATGAGGCAAAGCAGCGTGGAATTGATGTGATTGTCGGATATATCGAACCTCATGCACGACCAAAAACAGCTGCTCTTTTGCATGGTCTGGAAGTGCTTCCGAGTAAAAGTGTTCCATACAACGGGATTACCCTCCGGGAATTTGATATTGATGCAGCCCTTCAAAGAAAGCCGCAGTTGATTCTTGTAGATGAGCTGGCTCATACAAATGCCGACGGCAGCCGCCATGCAAAACGCTATCAGGATATAAAAGAGCTGTTATATGCCGGAATTGATGTGTATACTACAGTTAATGTACAACATATCGAAAGTCTGAATGATATGGTTGCTTCTATTACCGGCGTTTTTGTGCGTGAACGCATCCCTGACTCCATTTTCGATCAGGCTGATCAGGTAGAGCTTGTGGATATTGAACCTCAGGAGCTGATCGAACGGTTGAAAGAGGGAAATGTTTATCGGGAATCCCAGGCAAAGCGGGCAGTAAATAACTTTTTTACTGTAGAAAATTTAACAGCCCTTCGGGAAATTGCACTGCGCCGCTGTGCAGATCGGGTAAATATCCTGACTGAAAACAGCAGAATCAAAAGTCATGGTGATTATCATACCGATGAGCATATTCTTGTGTGTCTTTCTTCCTCTCCCTCCAACGCAAAATTAATCCGGACTGCCGCAAGAATGGCAAATGCTTTCCGCAGTGATTTTACGGCATTATTTGTAGAAACACCAGCTTTTTCTGCTATGAAAGCGGAAGATAAAAAAAGACTTCGGGATAATGTGCATCTTGCCAGACAATTAGGGGCAAAGATAGAAACTGTATATGGCGATGATATTCCCTTACAAATTGCAGAATTTGCGAGACTTTCCGGTGTATCAAAAATTGTGATCGGACGAAGTGTAGCTGCGAAAAAGCATTTATTCAGCAAACCTACACTGACAGAAAAGCTGATTGCCCATGCCCCCAATTTAGATGTGCATATTATTCCAGACACAACTTCTGCCCCTGTTTCCTACTATGCAAAAAAAGCAAAGGGAATCAGGCATCTGGTATTTTCTCCAGCCGATCTTGCAAAAAGTATCGGTATTTTGATTGCTGCAACCGGCATCGGGTTTCTGTTTCAAAAATTAGGGTTTGCCGAAGCTAATATCATTACGGTGTATGTCCTGGGAGTGCTGCTTACTTCGGTTATCACAACACACCGGATTTACAGCCTGATTTCTTCCATTGTGAGCGTATTGGTATTTAATTTTTTGTTTACTGTTCCGAGATATTCATTGGAAGCATACGATCAGGGATATCCTGTTACCTTTATTATCATGTTCCTTGCGGCATTCCTGACAGGTTCCCTTGCCACACAGCTTAAGAATCATGCAAAACAATCCGCACAGGCTGCATATCGTACCAAGGTTTTATTTGACACGAATCAGATTTTGCAGCAGGAAAAAAATCAGGAGGATATTATTTCCGCCACATCAAGGCAGCTTGTCAAGCTGCTTGGGAGGGGGATTGTGTTTTATCCTGTAGAAAATGGCTTGCTTGGAGAAGCACGTACTTTTTCACCGGACGGGAATGTCTTGGATAACAGCTTCCTATCTGTAAATGAAAAAGGGGTGGCAAAGTGGGTTTTGAAAAACAACAAACATGCAGGTGCTACCACAGATACACTTTCTGATGCAAAATGCCTTTATCTTGCTGTACGGATTATGGACAGAGTGTACGGTGTGGTGGGAATCGTCATTGGCGAACAGCCTCTGGATGCTTTTGAGAACAGCATTTTGCTTTCGATTCTTGGTGAGTGTGCAATGTCACTGGAAAATGAGAAAAACGCCAGAGAGAAAGAGGAAGCGGCAATTCTTGCCAGAAATGAACAGCTTCGGGCAAATCTTCTACGGGCGATTTCCCATGACCTTCGCACTCCCCTGACTTCTATTTCCGGCAATGCCAGCAATCTTTTGTCAAACGGAAAATCCTTTGACGAAGATACCAAGCTCCAGCTATACACCGATATTTACGACGATTCCATGTGGTTGATTAATCTTGTGGAAAATCTTCTCGCCGTTACTCGGATAGAGGAAGGGCGGCTGAATATTCGTGCGTCTGCAAATTTGATAGATGAAGTAATTGCGGAGGCATTGCACCATGTAAATCGTAAAAGTGTAGAGCATTGCATTACGGTAAAACATGAAGAAGATTTTATCCTTGCTAAAATAGACGCCAGACTGATCGTTCAGGTCATTATCAATATTGTAGACAATGCCATTAAGTATACTCCAAAAGGCTCGCATATTCAGATAAAAACAAGGAAGCAAGACGAGCATGTAATTGTTACTGTAGCAGATGATGGGGAAGGAATTCCAGATGAGCTGAAACCGAAAGTGTTCGATATGTTTTATAGTGGTGCGAATAAGATTGCAGACAGCCGGCGTAGCTTAGGATTGGGACTGTCGTTGTGCAAATCGATTATCCATGCACATGGCGGTACGATTTCTGTTTCCGATAACATACCACATGGAACAGTGTTTACATTCACATTACCTGCTGAGGAGGCACAAATACATGAATAAACCACTCATTTTAGTTGTGGAAGATGATTCTTCCGTGAAAAATTTGATTACAACCACATTGAAGGCACATGATTACCGGCATCTAACGGCTCCCAATGGGAAGGCTGCAATTTTAGAAGCATCTTCCCACAATCCGGATATTGTACTTTTGGATTTGGGATTACCGGACATAGACGGCGTGGATGTGATCAAAAAAATCAGAACATGGTCTAATATGCCAATTATTGTCATTAGCGCAAGGAGCGAAGATACCGATAAGATAGATGCTTTGGATGCTGGTGCAGATGATTATCTTACAAAACCATTTTCTGTGGAGGAGCTATTGGCTCGCCTTCGTGTTACCCAACGGAGAATTGCAATGATGGAAAGCGAATCTTCGGCAGGTGCAGCAGTCTTTTCCAATGGACAGCTTCGGATTGATTATGCCGCTGGATGTGCTTACTTGAATGAGCAGGAATTACATTTGACACCAATCGAGTATAAACTGTTGTGTATCCTTTCTCAAAATGTAGGAAAGGTTCTGACCCACACCTACATTACACAAAAAATATGGGGGCACAGCTGGGAAAATGATATTGCTTCTCTTCGAGTCTTTATGGCGACTCTTCGTAAGAAAATAGAAACAACCCCTGAGTCCCCCCAATATATTCAGACACATATCGGTGTTGGTTATCGAATGCTGCGGGTAGAGTAAAGATTTGATTGTATATTCGGAAATGTCATTTATCATTCTGTTTGGATAAATGCAGTATTTTTACATCCTGAAAATTATTAAGGTGTCTCTTTGTGAGAAATAGACCAACATTAGAGAAGACCAGCGCTGAGATTGCATTATATCCATACGCTGGTCTTTTTTTATTGTAAATACAGAGATTTATGATAAAGGGTGCTGTATATAAAGCCTTCTAAAAAAAAAGTGTTTTTTTATCAGAAAATCACCTTGACAAATCTCGTCTCATAAGGATCTATGATTATTTTTTCATATTTAGGTTTCGGTTCTGTTGTTTGAATTTCTTTTGAAACAGCTGCTTTGTCTTGGCTTGCTAAAATTCTCTGATAGTACATCGTGTTGATCTGCCGTTCTAACTGTCGGACGCTCCACGCAGACTTTACACATTCCTCCATATAAAAGGTTCGTGCCTGTTCATCTGATACACGCATCAAAAGGCGGTAATGTGACCAACTCAATTCAAGACACAGTGTGTCTCGAATTGGGAATGTACAGTAGAACTGCCTCATCTTACGAAGATTTGATTTGTCAAAACCTTTTCCAAACTCAACAGTCAATTGAGCTGAAAGATAGTCCAACAAATTTTTTCCGTATGCCGCTCTGTCATTTTCTCCACACGCTTTATAAATCTGTTCCCCAATTTCCCAGTAGGTTATTACCATTGCGTAGTTCACCGCAGCACTTAACTTATGCTGTGCTGATACAATAGACTGGCGAATAGAATGATAGGTCTGTTCTGCATTTTGATTTATTTGCAAATTGTTATCCATTTTGTACCCTCCTCACTGTGGGTGCTATTAAAATATTGTACCACAAAAGGAGCTTCTTGTTCATCCTTTCATATCATTATTTTTCATGATATATTTTTTCCTTGAAAACTGGATGAAGGGGAGCAGAAATCCCAAATATAGAAAAATCCTGCGTTCCAGCAGTGGATCAGAGGATGGCCTGCGTGTTTCCGATATTCATGCCCGGAAAAACTTTCTAAAGACCAGAAGATACTGGATCACATGGATAGTGAGGAATCAAGCGCAAACGAATGCAGTGTTCCGCCAGCTTATAACAGCCTTCCGTGTGCCGGTGGCCGCAGGCTGTCCCCTGGCTTCCCCCGGTATAGCCGCAGTCCTCGTCATGGGCCGGATGATGCTCACAAAGTGTCTGCTTCTTCCCTGCCTCCGTCCTGGCCGCATATACCGTCGGCGCCGCCTGGGCGGCCACCAGGCTGAAGCACAGGGCTGCCGCCATTAAGGAGCGCAGTCCCCGCCGTTTTTTTTCATATTCCTCTTCCTCCTTATCGTTATTTTTCATCGCAAAAAGCCACCACAGTTACACTGCGCATACCCGCAGCGTAAACTGTGATGGCTTTTTAATAAAGCTCTCCCCTAAAAAGGGCAGGGTTATTCTGCTCTGCTCATGGATTGTCCGGTATTTCTTCATCCATGTAAACCCCTTGTCTTTGTTTCGTTCATAATTTTTATTATATCAGCATTCCTGCCGCCTGTCTAACGTTTTTGCACAGAAGCTCCGTTCCCCTTCTTCAGATCTCCATATCCCAGTATCAGGATCGTGGCAATGATCATGGAAAAACCCAGAAAATCAATGGGCTTAAACGGCGCCTTCAGCCACACAGCCGACAGCAGCGTGGCCGCAATGGGCTCCACACAGGCGTAGAGACTGGCCCGGGCCGGGCCGATGAGCTTTACCCCCTGCATATACAGGGTAAAGGCCGCCATGGACCCCAGAAAGATAATGGCCCCCAGGGCCAGAAGAAAGGGGAGATCCAGGGTATAGCGGTATCTCCATGGCTGAAAGACCAGGGCCAGGACGATCCCGCCGATGGTCATTCCCCAGGCCAGAAGGTATGCTGTGGGATAATAGGCCATGAGCCGCCGGGGCTGCATATTGTAAAGGACCACTGTGGCCGCCGACAAAAGCCCCATGACCAGGGCCTCCCTGGAGATCACCATCTGATGGACATTTCCATGGGTAGCGATCAGAAAGATCCCCGATATGGCCAGGATAAGGGACAGGACCTCCACTGCCCTGGGAAGCCGCTTTTCCATAAAGCACACCAGCACCATGATGAGCACCGGAGACAGGTACTGGATCACAGTGGCCGTTCCGGCATTGGAAAGCTCGATGGTGACAAAATATGTATACTGGCAGAGCATGAGACCGGCGATCCCGTAGATCATCACCTCCGCCGCGTCCCTGCCCTTTTTCCAGATCCGGAAGGCCGCTCCTCTTTCCTTAAAAATATAATACAGCAGCATGGTCAGGCCGGCCATGGTCAGGCGGATCGGCACCAGCCACCCCGAGGTCACGCCCTTATACTCAAACAGATACTGTCCGCAGGCCCCCGATAGCCCCCAGAGCGCTCCCCCCAGGATCGTGATCAGGACTCCCGCCTGTGTTCCCATAGTCTTCCGTTCCATGCTCCGTTCTCCCTTCTTCTGCTTTCCATGCATTTTCATACGCCTATATTTTTATTTCAGCCTTGTGTATCCGCCGGAAGAGGTACACGGGATCTCCGTCACCTGGATCTCCTCCCCGTCCAGCACCACCTTAAACAGAATGGTGCTGGGAATACTGCTGCCAAACACGAAATTCCCCAGGCTGTACACAATGGGCTTTCCATTATAGTATTCCACCGGCTGCAGCACATGGGGATGGCTTCCGATGACCAGGTCAGCCCCGGCGTCGATATACTGGCGGCCCATGGCCCTCTGGTAATCCTTTGGCTCTGTCTCCCGCTCCACGCCCCAGTGGACGTAGACCACCAGGTAATCACACTGGCCTCTGGCCGTCTTTATGGCCTCCAGGGCCCGGGCCGGATCATAGGTGGAAAACACACCGGGATGGTCCGGTCCCGCCGCCCAGTCAGCGGACATATAGACCCGGGACGTCCCCAGGAACCCGATCCGTTTTCCATGGACCTCCAGGATCTCCAGGCGCTCCGCCTGGTCCCTGTTTTCTCCTGCCCCCACATGGCGGATCCCCGCCCCGTCCAGGGCTTTTATACTGTCGGTGATCCCCTCCGGACCAAAATCCAGGATGTGGTTATTGGCCAGGGTCACAAGATCCACGCCCATCTCCGTGAGTATGGACACCTTTTCCGGCGGCAGACGGAAGGTAAACTGCTTATCTGCCGCCTTTGTTCCCCGGTCTGTAAACGGGAACTCCTGGTTTACCATAAAAATATCCGCTCCCAGAGTCTCCTTCAGGATCCCCTGGTCCAGGACTCCGGTGATATTTCCGGCACGGCTGTACGCGCCCAGCACATGCTCCGACAGATAAACGTCCCCGGCAAATAAAAGAGTACACGGCTCCCCGCTCTCCCCTCCGGCTTCCTCCGGCACGTCCGCATCCGTTTCCATCTCCGTTTCTTCTGCCGCCGTTTCCAGCCGGATGCTGGTCTTTGTTTCCTGTCCGTTCTTCATTTCCTGGCTGTCCTTTATTTCCTGTCCAGCCTCTGCCCCGGCTGTCTGCCCCTCTGATGGCTCTGGGTACGCCTGGGCTGTTTCTCTCTCTCCTCTGTCCACTCCCGGCCGCGGCTTTAAGCCTCCGCCTGCCAGAAAGGTCCCGGCCATGATTCCCATGGCTGCCAGGATCACAAATAAGAGTGTCAGAAGGATCCGTTTTCCTTTTTCCATATCATCCTCCTTCCGTTTATTGTAACTGGCAGAGAGAAAAAGCACAAGTATTTTCACAGCCCTGCATTTACAAAAACCGCCCGGACGATTTTTCCAGGCGGTTCCGTTTGCATCCATGATTTTTCTTTTCTAAGGGTTCTTTTTCACACCCGCCACAATGGAGATCTCCACCGGTGCGTTTCCAGGTAAGGATGCCACCCCCACAGCAACGCGGCTTCCGACTCCGGCCTCCCCTAACTCCTCACAGAAATACTCCGAGGCCAGGTCTGCGATCTTCGACTGCTTTGTAAAGCCCTCCTCTGCATTCACATAAACGGTGACTGACAGGATCCCGGCGATCTCCTCGCCCTCCTCCAGCCGGTTCTTTGCCGATGTCAGGGCGTTTCTTGCCGCCTGGCGCACCGCATCCCTGTAATCCTCAATGGCGTCTGCACAGAGGACCTTCCCCTCTTTTATGAGGACTCCGTTATTTCTCGGAGTCATCCCCGCCGTGAATACCAGATCTCCAAACCGGACAGCCGGAACGTATTTCCCCTGGGGGATCGGATTTGCTTCTTTTCCCATTGTCTTTTCCTCCCTGTTTACTGTTTTCTGTACCGCTCCATGACTGCAAACAGCCGCTTCATGGCCGCTGCCGCCTTTTCCTTATCCTGTGAGAAATTGATGCGGAACTGATGGACATACTGGGGGCCGAACTCGGTTCCCGGCGTCACGATCACGTCCGCCAGCTCCCGGACGATGCGGATGAACTGGTGAAGGGACACATCCAGCTCCGGGATCGTCACAAACAGATAGCTTCCGCCCTCTGTGGGCTTTGCCGAAACGCCCGGCACATCCCGGATCACCTCCATGACCGCGTCCCGGATCTCTTTGTGAGCCCTGACCCTGGCCTCCAGCCACCCATCCGGCTCATGAAACCAGGTCAGGAATACTGCCTGGTTATAGCCGCTGCACCGCAGGGCCATGATGGCCTGGAGCTTTTCCATCCGTTCAATGATCTCTGCTGTTCCAAAGGCCGCTCCCAGGCGGAAGCCGCTTAAGGATTCTGTTTTGGACGGCCCCAGGATCGTGATCAGGTTCTCCGGGATCTCCTTCTGGGCGCACAGATGGGTATAGGGAATGCCTGGATATACCTGACGGGAGTACAGCTCATCCACGATCAGCGTCACTCCATATTTCTTTGCCAGAGCCGCGATCCCTGTGATCTCCTCATAGGAATAGACACAGCCCACCGGATTGTTGGGATTGGAGAATAAGAACAGCTTCACGCCGTCCTTAAATGCCTCCTCCAGGGATTCCAGGCGGATCCCGGCGCGTCCGCCCTCGTTCTCATACTCCAGGACCACCGGCACCATCTGCCCGCCGAAAAACTCCACCATCTTCCGGTTGGCAAAATAATCCGGCTCCACGATGGCCACCTTGTCTCCCGGCATGATATTGGCCCCCATGGCCAGGAACAGGGCTCCCTGGGTCCCCGGCGTCAGGATCAGGTTTTCCTCTGGATCGATGCTGGCCCCTGTAAAGCCAGAAAGACTGGCGGCCACATGGTCCAGGATCTTCTTTCTGCCCCGGTACGGCGTATACGCCTGGCTGCCGCCCTCTTCAAAGCCTTCCTTAAAAACATCAAAGCTCCCTGGCGTGGGCATATGAGCGTCCACATCCCCATGGGAAAAGTCAACTCTGGCCCCCAGAAGCTTCTCTCCCCGCAGGTCCAGGGCCTCCTTTTTTTGGAGTGCCTCCTGTCCCGGCGCATTGTCAATGCCCAGGCCGGCAAATTTTTCCTGAATCGTCATTCTGCAAACCTCCCATCCATTTCTTTTCTCCAGCATACCACCAGAAACGGACTCTGTCCAATACAGAGACCGGCATAAGCCTATGTCCGGATCCGCATGACTCCGCCCTGGACCGGCGCTCGGGAAAAAATGCGTCCTCTGCCCTCCCGGACTTGCGCAGGCCACAGTCCTCTGGTAAAATAAAAGGCCAGCGAAGGAGGTCTTTTATGTCCAAAACAAAAATCGACTGCGAACAGGCAGTCTGTCTCTCTCAAGAACTGTTCCACGCCCATTTTTCCGGAGAACCTGAAAAATGGTTTTCATACCTTTCCCCGGACAGCATTTATCTGGGCACCGGGGAACCGGCGTTATTCGGCAGAGACGCCATCCGGGCCCGTTTCAAGGATTTTTCCGGAATTCTCCTGGATATCCTGACCGAAGAATACCATCCCGTTCCGCTGGATTCTTCTTCTGCCCTGGTCTGCGGCCAGATCCTGGTCCAGAACCAGCGAAAGACTTTCTGCGTGATCACCCGCTTCACTCTGGTTTACCGGAACGCCGGAGGCAGGCTCCAGCTGTCCCATATCCACAATTCCTATGAGTATGTGCCCGCTGGGGAAACTCCCTCCCTGAAGCTGGACCTGAATACCTTGAAGTTCGTCCGCAGTCTGATCTTAAAACAGCATTCCGGAAAACGCATAGCAGTCCGCAGCGGAAACCAGACTATCTTCGTCGATCCCTATACAGTCCTGTACGTCCAGAGCCAGAATAAGCGGACCGAGCTCGTCTGCGCCGATCAGGTCATTTCCTGCAATAGCTCTTTAAGCGATCTCGCCCGGGAGCTTCCTGATATTTTTTATCCCCTGCACCGGGGATATTATGTAAACACCCTGTATATCACCGCCATCCGCCGCTTTGAGGCAGAACTGATCTCTGGGGCCGTGCTCCCCATCCCGGCTCTGAATTATACAAAGATCCGGGATGATCTCCTGGACCGGATACAGATCAAGCCATAAGAGCGCCTGCACAGATCTTCTATGGCTGTCATAACAGGCGACAGGAGATCATAAGCCGACAGGCTTCGGCCCTCTGCCGCTCCATCCATCCCAGCTTTTCAGAAACTCCACAAACCCCCTCTGCCGCGCCGTCCGTTCTCCCCTCTGTCTCCACAGGATCCGGATGGGCCGCACCGTTTCCCGGCTGTCGATCCTGTAAAACCGCAGCTTTTCCGTTCCTCCGGCATAATATAAAAGCCCGGCCCGTATAAAGGCAGCTCCCTCTCCGGCAGCCGCCAGATAGTAGGCGGTCATCATCTGGTCCAGCTCCATGACGATCCTGGGGGAAAATCCCGCCTCCCTGCAGAGCCTCATGCCCCGCTCCCGCATATCGTTTCCCGGCTTCATGAATAAAAACCGCTCTCCGGCAAACTGCTCCAGAGGAACTCCCGGAACATCGTTCCCGCGGGCCGGATCCAGGGCATACGCCTCCAGTCCCCGGTTCACCGCAAAGCCTGCCGGGACCGCCAGGATGATGTTCTCCATTCTCAGCACCTCCGACTCCATATCCGGCGCAGTATCTCCATTGGCAGAGATCCCCAGCTCCGCCACCCCGGCCCGGAGGAAATCCACCAGGTCCCGGTCATTGGCCTCCACCAGACGGATCTCCCAGTCCGGATACCGTTCCTTAAAGGCAGCGATCACCGGCGGCAGCCCGTAGGTACAGAAAAACGACGGAGCCGCCACCGTCAGACCAGGCCCGCCCTGCTGTCCGGCGGTCTCACAATACTGCTCCAGCTCCATACGGAGCTTCTGCATCTGCTCAAAATATTCCAGCACCTTCTGCCCCTGGGGCGTGGGCTTTAAAGGGATGGAGCTGCGGTCAAAGAGCGTCACCCCCAGGTTTCTTTCCACCTTCCGCACCACCCGGCTTAAGACCGGCGGGGATATAAAATGCTTTCTGGCGGCTCCGGAAAAGCTCTGCTCCTCATGGACCGCCATCACATATTCCATATCCCGGAATTCAACGGGCTCCATGGGATCCCTCTTTTCTCTGTTCCAGGATCTCTTCACAGATCTCCTCCGCAGTCCGGCCGTCTGTGGCCACAGCCGCGTCCGCCGCCGCCTCATACCTGGGCCTGCGTGCTTCCATCAGCTCTTTAATATAGGAAAGGTTCATATTTCCGTTGAGCACCGGCCGGTCTGCACTCCCCTTCACCCGGTCAAAGACCGTCTCCGGCTCCGCCGTTAAAAGGACGATCCTTCCGGCCGCCTTCATAAGGGCCACGTTTTCCTCCCGCAGGACAGTCCCTCCGCCGCAGGAGACCACCATGGGCTCCATATTCCCGATCTCCTTTATAAGATCTGTCTCCAGATCCCGGAAATACTCCTCCCCATGGACCCGGAAGATCTCCGTTATCTCCATACCCTGGCGTTTTACGATCTCCTGATCCATCTCTATCTGCTCTGCGCCGGTCATCCTGCACAGACAGGCCGCGCAGGTGCTCTTCCCGCAGCCCATGAAGCCGATCAAAAAAATATGCTGGTCCAATTTCATCTGTTTCTGCTCTTCCTTCACTATGATTTTCCGCCGTCCCGGCGGATCCTTTCCATGAGTATACCAAAGATCGGCTGCCGTTGCAATCTTCTCCCTCCGCTGATATAATAGCTTCATTAAATCTATCTGGAGGCTTATATGAAACATACCATCACCGGGCATACGGGCCTCATCTGCCTCCTTGGCAGCCCCTGTGCCCACAGTATTTCCCCCATGATGCACAATGCGGCCTTCGAGGCCCTGGACCTGGACTACCGCTACCTGGCCTTTGACGTAAACGAAGAGACCCTTCCCGCCGCCGTGGACGGTCTGAAGGCCATGAATGCCCGCGGCTTTAATCTGACCATGCCCGATAAAAACAGGATGGTGTCCCTCTGCGACCAGCTTTCCCCCGCAGCCCGGCTCATAGGGGCTGTAAATACCGTCGTAAACGACAACGGCGTCCTCACCGGACACAATACCGACGGCGCAGGCTATATGCAGTCTGTAAAGGATGCGGGCTTTCAGATTTCCGGAGAAAAAATGACCCTCCTGGGAGCCGGAGGAGCTGCAACAGCCATTCTGGTCCAGGCGGCCCTGGACGGAGTACGGGAAATCTCCGTCTTTTTAAGGCCCTCCAGCCGCTTCTATGACCGGGCCAGGGAAACGGCAGAGGCGCTGAGGAAAAAGACCGGCTGCATTATCAGCCTCTGCGATTTTTCCGACCATGACCGGCTGCGCTCTGAACTGTCCCAGAGCCGGATCCTGACCAACGCCACCTCCCTGGGAATGGCCCCCAGCGAGGATGCCTGCCCCATTCCCGACGCAGCCTTCCTTCCGGACGGCCTCATCGTCTCCGACATCATCTATAATCCAAAGGAGACCCGACTCCTTTCCATGGCCCGGGCCAAAGGCCTCCCCGCCTTCAACGGATCCTATATGCTCCTCTATCAGGGAGCCGAGGCATTCCGTCTCTGGACCGGAAAAGAAATGCCTGTGGCCCTGATCAAAAATATGTTTTTCTCTTAAACAGCAGCGGAGCCGCTGCTTTATAGATGACTTCCCATCTATTTTGCAGCGGCCCCTTTATCTGCGGCAGGAACTCCTTCCGCCCCATGGCGTTCCAGGCAGGTTATTTCTATTCCTGCTCTGCCACCTCTTTTGCCATGGAAAGCAGTTCCTCCGCGCTCATACTCTCTTCAAATGTAAACAGGCAATAGCTGATGTCCTCCTGTTCCCATGTCACTGCGGCAGAGGTCATGACCTCGACTTCATCGCTTCCGTAGGCCACGTTCAGCTTTCCTTCCTCCTGGAGCTTCTTCTCCTCCTCTGTGATCTCATAATCCGGCGGCACGAACTTATTGACCGTACTGGAATAAGAAAGCACGGTACCGTCCTCCAGGGTCATGACCTGATCCGCAGAGCTTTCGTCCTGCATCCCCACAAAGAGGCGGCTTCCGGAAAGCTCCACGTCCTCCATCCCCTCCTTTTCATAGGTAAATGCCATGGACATGCCCTGGTCCAGACGGTTTTTCCCTTCATCCTGGGTCTCCTCATGCTTGGGGACTGCCTCCTTAAAGGTATATCCGTTGGAAAAGCCTTCCACAGATTTCACCCGGCCATCACAACCCTCCTGCATCTGTACCGCCTGATCATAATCCCTTACGATCTCATTGCGGCTGCTTCCAGACAGGATAAACGCCGGACGCCCTACGGCAACGGCAGTCATGGTCCCAAGGATACAGATGGCGGCTGCTGCAACTACTGTTTTTTTCCAATTCCTATGTTTCATATTTTTTTCCTCCTCAATGGCTTCAAAAACTCTTGTACGGATCCTCTGGTCTGCCAGGGAGCCGCCGATTTCCTCTGACTTCTTATTTAAGGTCTCTTTTAAATTTTTTTCTAAGATAAGATCGTCCATGTGGCGCCTCCTTTTTGATCCTGTTTCGTCAGGGCTTCCTTTAGTCTGGCCTTTCCGTGAAAAAGACGCGATTTGACGGTCCCCTCCAGACATCCGCAGGCTGCGGCTATCTCCTTTATGGTCATCTCATTATAATAATAAAGGATGATCACGGTCCGCTGCTTCACCGGCAGCCTTAAGATCTCCCGGTAAAGGGCCTGCTCCTCCTCCTTCAGTATCACGCGGCTTAAAAGCCCGCCCGGAGCCTCTTTTTCCTCCGGATACACTTCCTCTGCAGGCTGTTCCCGTCTGGCCTTCCGGCAGACCCTCCAGGCCGTCCGGGACAGGGTCTTATAGAACCAGCCCTTAAAGGCCTCCGGGTCCCGGATCTGCTTCCGGTTGATATAGCAGGATGTAAAGGTCTCCTGTACGATATCCTCGCTGTCAGCATAGTTTCCAGAGATCAGGTACGCAGCTCTCAGAGCCTGTTTCTGATATATTTCCATTAAACCGGCAAACGCGTCTTTATCGCCGGATATCATTTTTCTTACCAGCTCTGCTTCTTCCATCCGCCTGCTCCTCCTTCCCTCTTATTTGGTGCACCTGCTATATAGAGGACTGAAGCCGTCAAAAGGTTCAAAAAAATATAAAACAGAAAAAGGAAACCGGAGTCTTCCCCCGGCTTCCCATAAAATTCTCCGCTTATGCGTTCAGATAGTCGATGGCCGTCTGGGCTAAAAGCGCGGCCCCTCTCCATAAAATATCCTCGTCCACGTCGAACCGGCTGTTGTGGAGCGGCCATGGAGTCTTTCCCTCCTGGGCGGTTCCCAGCCATACGAACGCTCCTTCCTTCTCCCTCAGATAGAAGGAAAAGTCCTCGGCGGGCATGGCGGGATTCTTAACATCCACCACATCCTCTTCTCCAAATAAGGACACAGCCGTCTTTTTGATCAGGACCGCATCCCTTTCGTGATTGACCAGGGCCGGATATCCCCGTCCGTATACGATATCCGCTGTGGCCCCGGACTGGAGGCAGATGGCGTCCAGGAGCTTTCTCATGGAATCCTCGATCATATCCCTGGTGTTCTCGTTGAGGGTCCTTACGGTCCCGTCCAGAACACACTCTCCGGCAATGATGTTATACCTGGTTCCCGCATTGAAGATCCCGAATGTGACCACCGCATTATCCAGAGGATCCACCTTCCGGCTGACGATGGACTGGGCCGCCATAACAAACTGGGCTCCCAGGACCACCGCGTCAATGCCCTGGTCCGGCTTTGCTCCATGGGCCGTCTTTCCGTGGATCGTAATGGTAAAGTGGTCGGTGGCAGCCATTAAGGGACCTGCCTTTACTCCCACCTTTCCATGGGGAAGGTCCGGCCATACATGAAGTCCGTAGACCGCCTTCGCGTCATCCAGATATCCGGACTCCAGCATCCCTCTGGAGCCGCCCACGGGAGACAACTCCTCTGCCGGCTGGAACACCAGCTTTACAGTACCATGGATCTGGTCCCGCCGCTCTAAAAGGAGCTTTGCCGCTCCCAAAAGCCCGGTCATATGGTTATCATGGCCGCAGGCGTGCATGACGCCGTCATTTCTGGATCTGTACTCCGTCTCATTCATCTCCTGGATCTGCAAAGCGTCCATATCTGCCCGGAGAGCCACCACGCCGCCTTCCGAAGCGCCCTTGATCACGCCGATGACGCCATGGCCTCCCACATGCTCGATCACCTGGTCGCAGCCCATTTCCTTTAAATAAGCAGCCACCTTTTTAGCCGTTTCCTCCTCTTTTCCGGAAAGCTCCGGATATTCATGGAAATCCCTGCGGATCTTTATAAGCTCCGGCAGCAGCGCTTTTGCGGATTCTGTCATCGTACCCATGCCATCCCCTCCTTATTAAAAAGGGAGGGCCCCAGTGGCCCGGCCGCTGGAGTTCCCTCCCATTTATGGTTTTCTGTTTTTAGAACTTGTTCGCTGCAAACTTTGCATCTTTCCCGTCAACAACGGCGCAGATGTCGTTGGCAACGGTCTCGCAGCAGCGGATCACAGACTGCTCTGTGGTAGCTGCAGTATGCGGTGTCAGGATCACATTGTCAAGGCTGTATAACGGGCTGTCCAACGGCAGCGGCTCTTTCTCTGTTACGTCAAGACCTGCACAGGTGATCACATTCTCCTGCATAGCCTGGATCAGCTCTGCCTCGTTTACGACCTCGCCGCGGCTGGCGTTGATGAAGGAAGCCGTCGGTTTCATCAGCTTAAATTCTCTCATACCAATGCTGTGCTCTGTCTCCGGAGTCAGCGGAGTATGGAGGCTCACAAAATCTGCCTGCTTAAATACTTCATCCTGGCTCTCCACAAGTGTGATCAGGTCGCCCAGCTGCTCCTGCTTTAAGAACGGATCATAACCGATCACATTCATGCCAAAACCACATTTTGCGATGGTGGCTAACATACGTCCGATACGGCCGCAGCCCACAAGACCCAGGGTCTTTCCCTGAAGCTCATAGGTATTGGTCAAGCCGAAACGTACCTTGTAGTTTCCAGAACGGAACTGTCTGTCTACATAATTATAGCGGCGTGCGCATGCCAGCATTAAGAATGCGGCCTGCTCAGCAACGGACTGGGCATTCTGGCCCGGTGCGTATACCACGCGGATCTTTCTTTCTGTGGCTGCTGCAATGTCGATATTATCGAGGCCTGCGCCCTGTTTGCCGATGACCTTTAAATTGGGGCCGGCGGCGTCCATCATCGCTGCGGTAATGGGCTCTGTACGGCACATGATCGCTTCCGGCTTTAATGCCTTTAATTCCTCAATGTAGCCAGCCTCGTCGAAAAAGTGGTTTGTTACAACGGCTTTTCCACCCGCTGCTTCAAAGATCTTTGTTGCAACGTCGCTGATCTGAACGGTGTAAAAAACTGTAAATGCCATTTCCAATACTTCCTTCCTATTTGTACATCGTATTGATATTAACGGATTTCGGGTTCTGATCTCTCGCCCCCGCCGGTACCAGAGGTTTACAAGCCTCTGCTGCCAGGAATATATAAGGGGCCGCCGCGGGCATATTTACCCGTAACAGCCCCCAATATTTCAGTTGGATTCAGTTAAGACACTCAATAGACTGCCAGCTAATTACCAGGCAATACCCTGAGCCATCATAGCGTCAGCTACCTTCTGGAAGCCAACCAGGTTAGCACCTGCAACCAGGTTGTAGCCTAAGCCGTATCTCTCAGCTACTTCTGCAGATCCATCATGGATACCAGTCATGATCTGATGTAACTTGGAGTCAACTTCCTCAGCTGTCCAGGAGTATCTCTCGGAGTTCTGGCTCATCTCAAGACCAGATACAAGAACGCCGCCTGCGTTTACAGCCTTGGACGGAGCAACAACCATATTCGGCTGGCTCATTAAGTACTTAAGAGCATCGTTTGTTGTCGGCATATTGGCAACCTCGATGTAGTACTTAAGACCGTTGGCAACCATCTTCTCAGCCTCTGCCATGTGAACGTCGTTCTGCATAGCTGCCGGCATAACGATGTCAACCTTCTGACCGAACGGCTTCTCACCCGGGAAGAACTGTACGCCAAACTTGTCAGCGTAATCCTGAACGCGGTTGCGTCCGGATGCTCTCATTTCCAGCATGTAGTTGATCTTCTCTTCTGTTACAACTCCGTCGGGATCGTAGATGTATCCGTCCGGACCAGACAGTGTAACTGCCTTTGCGCCTAACTCAGCAAGCTTCTTACAGATACCCCATGCAACGTTACCGAAGCCGGATACTGCAACTGTCTTGCCAGCCAGTGTATCGTTCTCGTGTTTCATAACAGCTTCTACGTAGTAAACAGCGCCGTAACCAGTAGCCTCCGGACGGATCACGGAACCACCGAAGGAACGTCCCTTACCTGTGATCGTGCCGTTCTCGAATGCACCGCGGATCTTACGGTACTGGCCATACAGATAGCCGATCTCACGAGCGCCTACGCCAAGGTCACCAGCCGGGATATCTACATCCGGACCAATGTGACGGTATAACTCAGTCATGAAGGACTGACAGAATCTCATAACCTCTGCATCGCTCTTACCGTTGGGGTCAAAGTCAGAACCACCCTTTGCACCGCCCATGGGGAGTGTTGTACTCGTGGTTCTCCTACAACACTGCGAAGAACCTGTCCAAGCATCCCGAGGAATTC
>OGZO01000550.1_pt1 | contig 28310 bp, 35 predicted proteins | sample 1576721 | NCBI WGS metagenome assembly OGZO01 (sample SAMEA3541516, study PRJEB24748) | human gut metagenome | biome: human gut; feature: human-associated habitat; material: faeces | place: China | collected 2012 | reverse complement strand
GAAAATGTCCCTTTGGAGAGGAAAATATAGAAGAAAGCCATCAAAAAATTCAATACATCCTTCAAAATATACAAAAAAAGACAATTTCATTTTGGAAATTGCCTATATACAATAAAAAGCCTATGTCCTCACGAAAAGGTATAGGCTTTTGTCAACAATCTGGAAGAAATAATCAAAAGTTATTTCTTTTTTTTTGATTCCATTTGTGGGATGATTAAATCAGAAAGAAGGAATGCATATGCGCACACGATTTTATAATGCACGTATACTGACAATGAAGGATTTTGATGTTTTTTCAGGGGAAGTCTGGATAGAAGATAATAAGATTATATATGTAGGAAAAGAGAAAGCTTCTACTTTTTGTTTTGACCGAGAAATAGATGTACACCAGAATCTAATTATGCCAGGATTTATTAATGCGCATACTCATTCTGGAATGACTTTTTTAAGATCAATGGCCGATGATATGCCTTTGCAGCAATGGCTAAATGAAAAGGTATTTCCGATTGAGGAAAAACTAACACAAGAAGATATTTATTTCTTTTCAAAACTTGCGATATTAGAATATTTAACGAGTGGAATCACTACAAATTTTGACATGTATTTAAATCCTGAAGCAATTGTACATGCAAGTCTTGATATGAATTATCGAACGGTATTATGTGGTGCAGTTAATGATTTTTGTCTATCTGTAGAAGATGTAGAACGTTGCTTCAATGCATACAATCAAAAAAATAGTTTGATTTCTTATATACTAGGTTTTAGTCATGAATATACCAATTCAAAAGAAAAAATTCAACAAGTTGCAGCATTATCTCACAAATATAAAGCACCAGTTTATACACATTTAAGTGAAACAGAATATGAAGTTAATACATGCAAAGAAAAGACGGGACGCAGTCCTGTTGAATACTTATGTGATCTAGGTGTATATGACTATGGTGGTGGAGCCTTTCATTGCGTACATATGAGCGCGCATGATTTAGATTTATTCGCCAAAAAACATTTGAATGTCATCACAAATCCAGCATCCAATCTAAAACTAGCTAGTGGTATAGCTCCAATCCAATCGATGCTTCAACGAAATATCAATGTATGTTTAGGAACGGATGGTGCGGCAAGTAATAATTGTCTAGATATGTTTCGAGAGATGTTTTTAGTGACAGGACTAGCTAAATATAAAGAGAAGGATGCCTCTGCAGTCGACGCTTATGAAGTGTTGAAAATGGCAACGGTGAATGCGGCGAAAGCTTTATATTTAAATTGTGGTGTCTTAGAAGTTGGAAAGTTGGCAGATTTAATTATTTTAGATCTACATCAACCGAATATGCAGCCAATTAACAATGTCGCAAAAAATATTGTATACAGTGGATCTAAATCCAATGTAAAATGTACTATGGTCAATGGTAAAATTCTATATGAAGATGGACACTTTCACGTAGGATTTGAGATTGAGACACTATATGATGAAGTACAAAAAAGGGTAGAGAGGTTAATGCGATGAATATACAGATTTTTGGGAAAAACAAATGCTTTGATACAAAGAAAGCACAACGCTATTTTAAAGAAAGAAATATTAAGTTTCAGTTTATTAATTTAGACGAAAAAGAAATGAGTAAGAAAGAATTTGAGAGTGTGCTTAGACAAGTTGGCATCGATTCCATGATTGATCCAAAGGCTAAGGATAAAGAATTATTGACAATGTTGAATTACTTGTCGAATAAAGAAGATAAAGTGTATCTCAATCAGCACATATTAAAAACGCCAATCGTGCGTAACGGCAAATTGGCGACAGTAGGCTACGAACCAAATGTTTGGAAAACATGGGATTAGTCTTTGTATAAGAAACAATCTTTTTCATGAGAATAAATCACACCGATGGCTTGAAGAAAGGAGTATATAATGGTACTTCCTACAAACTTCATGCCTTTTTTTTTAAATCATTTGATATGGAATCTGAAAGAGTCGATGTAGTTTTTCCTGTTTCATAAATAATCTTTCCATGTGTAAAAGTACATAAATAATTATAAAAAGTTTGATACTCTTCTTGAATGGATTTAAAAATCTTCGCATTTGAAATACTCGCTTTGATCTTTAATTTGTTACGAATGATATTAGGATTGTTTCTTAATTGTTCTATTTTTTCTTCATCAAATTCAATCACTTTATCAATGTCAAAGTCTTCATAAGCCTCTTTAAAAGCTTCTCTTTTATTTAGAACACACTGCCAACTAAGACCTGCCTGAAAAGATTCAAGTATCAACACTTCAAATAGATATTTTTCATCTGTATTCAATTTTCCCCATTCATAATCATGATATTCAATATATTTTGGATTGTTTAGATTACACCACGTACACCGTTTCATAATTTCATTTTAAAGTAGATAAAATGTGAATTCAATGATAAAATTGAATCAGTTGGTTATTCTCGCTTGAGAATAACGGAAAGGATTTTATGCAAGATTCATTTGGTCGAAATATAAATTATATGCGAATCTCATTAACTGACAGATGTAACTATGCTTGTTACTACTGCAAGCCAGACATTTCAAAACATCTTTGTCATTCAGATATATTGACGTATGAACAACTTTTAGATATTTGTAGATGTGCCATTACTTTAGAAATCACTCGATTTAAAATCACGGGTGGAGAACCCACACTTCGTAAAGGCTATATTGATTTTATTCGTAGGTTAAAAGAATTGGATGGAGTTGAACAAGTAACTCTCACAACCAATGGAAGTTTATTTTCTTTTACAGATTTAGATGAACTAAAAAAAATAGGGCTTGATTGTATTAACTTTTCAATTGACACACTCGATGAATCTGAATATTTAAAGATATGTAAAAAGAACAATTTGAAGAAGGTTCTTTCAAATCTAGAATATGCCTATCAGATTGGAATCCCTGTGAAAGTGAATTGTGTTGTGGACAATCTATTTTCGCTTTCTCGATTTGAATCTATGTTAGAACTCATCAAAGATAAAAAGATTGCGTTGCGATACATTGAATTGATGCCACTAAAATATAGTGATCGAAACTCCAAAATGAATGAACTGATTGAATATGTACAAAAGAATTATACATTAAATGCATATAATAATAAGCTTGGCAATGGACCAGCTCATTATTATACAATACCAGAGTTTCAGGGATATATTGGTTTTATTGAAGCGTTACATAATAAATTTTGTGGTCAATGCAATCGCGTACGCTTAAGTAGTGTAGGACGATTGAAATTATGTTTATTCCATAGTGATGGAGTGGATTTAAAACCTTATCTAAATGATTTGGAAGAACTAGAAAAAGTGATGAAAGAGTGGATATTCAAGAAGCCTAAGGAACATCATTTTGAAGAAGAACATTCGTCGACGGTGATGAATGAAATTGGAGGTTAAAATGGAATTAACACATTTTGATGAACATGGAAATGCACGCATGGTGGATGTAAGTGAAAAGGATGTTACTTCAAGAAGTGCTTGTGCGGTTGGAAGTATATTGGTAAATGAAGAAATTCTACATAAAATTGAGCAGAGTGACATGAAAAAAGGAGATGTATTAGGTGTAGCTCGTATTGCCGGAATTATGGGTGTAAAAAAGACGAGTGAGTTAATTCCTTTATGTCATCCTTTAATGATCAATAAGGTGAATATTGATTTTGATGTTGATAGAGCAAATTGTTTGATCTATGCCTACTGTACCGTGAAGTGTAATGGAAAAACGGGTGTAGAAATGGAAGCTTTGACAGGTGTAAACGTTTGTCTTCTGACAATTTATGACATGTGTAAAGCTGTAAGTAAAGATATGGAAATCAAAAATGTACATTTGGTTTCTAAATCAGGTGGAAAAAGTGGAGATTTTGTATGGAAGGAATAATTAAAGCTATTTGTATTAGTGAACAAAAAGGAACAGAAAAACATCCGGTTCAAGATATTGATATTATTGAGAATCATGGATTAGAAAATGATGCGCATGCGGGTAAATGGCATCGCCAAGTTTCTTTATTATCTTATGAAAAGCGTGAAGAATTTAAAGCTAAAGGAGCTGATGTAGAGGATGGTGCCTTTGGCGAGAACTTACTTGTATCAGGTATTGAATTCACAAGTTATCCAGTAGGAACACAATTTAAGATTGGGGATGTATTACTAGAACTGACGCAAATAGGCAAAAGCTGTCATTCGCATTGTGCAATCTATCATCAAGTTGGTCAATGTATTATGCCTCATCTAGGTGTATTTACGCGTGTAATACATGGTGGACATATTTGCGTTGGAGATACCGTTGAAGTCATTGAAAATAAAGATTCTAGAATGCGTGTAGCCGTATTGACATTAAGTGATAAGGCAAGTACTGGACAAAGAAAAGATGAGAGTGGTCCATTAATTGAAAAGATCATGACAGAATATGGATACAATGTGACAAGTGTGACAGTGATTGCGGATGATGAAAATGAAATTGTTTCGCAACTCATCAATTTAAGTGATCGTTGCCAAAATGATTTGATTCTTACAACCGGAGGCACCGGACTTAGTATTCGTGATGTGACGCCAGAAGCCACAATGAAAGTTATGACAAGAAATGTTCCAGGTATTAGTGAAGCATTGCGCTATGAATCGATGAAATATACAAATAAGGCCATGTTGTCTCGTGGTGCAAGTGTATTAAGAAATCAGACTTTGATTATTAACTTGCCAGGAAGTCCTAAGGCAGTAAAGGAAAGTCTAGATATTATTTTAGGACCATTAAAACATGGCTTAGAAATTATGAAGGGTGAAGCGAGTGAGTGCGCAAGGAAGTAATTTAGATTTAACTCCAATCTGGATATCTTTAAAAACGGCAAGTATCACAATTGTGATCACATTTATTCTTGGTTTACTGGCGGCATGGTGGATTTATTCAAGAAAGAGCGAAGCTTTGAAAATGGTCTTTGATGGAATCTTTACTTTGCCTATGGTTTTACCACCTACAGTAGCTGGATTTTTCTTGTTGATGATCTTTGGCGTAAATCAACCTATAGGAAAATTTTTTATGAGTGCATTTGGCATTCGCATCGCATTTAGCTTTAGTGCGACTGTAATCGCAGCGGTGGTTATTTCATTTCCACTCATGTATCGAAATGCCAGGGGTGCTTTTGATCAAGTGGATACGGATTTAGTGTATGCCGCAAGAACTTTAGGTATGAGCGAATGGAACATCTTCTTGAAAGTATTGATTCCCAATGCTTTACCAGGAATTATTAGTGGTGGTGTCCTTGCGTTTGCGCGTGGCTTAGGTGAGTTTGGTGCAACGGCGATGCTTGCAGGAAACATCATTGGAAAGACAAGAACACTTCCTGTAGCTGTATATAGTGAAGTGATGAGTGGAGATATGGAATCAGCTGCCTTTTATGTGTGGGTGATCATTGGTATTTGTTTTACAGCTGTGATTTTGTTGAATCTATATCAGTTGTATGTTCGAAAGAAAAGGAGTTTCTAAATGTTGGAAGTACAAATATATAAAAAGCTTGCAGAATTTGATTTAGACGTTTCCTTTCAAGTGAACGACAATATTTTAGGGCTTATGGGAGCTTCAGGGTCTGGCAAAAGTATGACATTAAAATGTATAGCTGGAATTGAAACGCCAGATCAAGGACGGATTGTATTAAATGATCGTGTTTTATTTGATTCAGAAAAGAAAATAAATGTACCGATTCAAAAACGAAATGTGGGCTATATGTTTCAAAGCTATGCTCTATTTCCCAATATGGATGTATATGAAAATATTAGTGTGGGATTAAGGGCTAGAAAAATAAAAGATGTGGATATTGTGGTCAGGAAAGTGATGAAACAATTTCAAATTAGTGAACTTGCTTCAAGATATCCCAAACAATTATCGGGTGGACAAAGACAGAGGGTGGCATTGGCTCGTTTGATGGCTTATGAACCAGATGTTCTTTTATTGGATGAACCATTTAGTGCTTTAGATGAAGATTTAAAGGAAGATTTATTAAGGGAGCTTAAAAGTGAGCTTCAAATTTCAAAACCGGTTGTTTTTGTATCACACAATAAAGAGGAAGTAAATGAGTTGTGTGATTTTAAATATAAAATTAAACAAGGAGAGATCGTATGAAAAACGGTTTAAGTGTTTTACTGGCTGGAGTCATGGCCACAAGTTTATTTGGGTGTAGTTCAAATGAACCAAAAGAACAAGTAAAACTTACAATTGCGGCAGCCGCAAGTTTGGAAAACGCATTTGAAGATGAATTGATTCCAATGTTTGAAAAAGAGTATCCAAATGTAACGATTGAAGGTGTTTATGATAGTAGTGGAAAATTACAGCTTCAAATTGAAAAAGGATTAGATGCCGACGTATTTTTTAGTGCAGCTACAACACAGATGAACGCATTAAAAGATGAAGATTTAGTAGATGCGGATTCAATTTCAAATGTATTAGAGAATAAATTGGTATTGATCAAAGGAAAAGACAGCACTACAACAGTCACTGGATTTGATAATATTAAAGATGCTTCAATTATTGCGATTGGAGATCCAGAAGTAGTTCCTGCAGGAAGCTACGCAAAGGAAGCTTTGACAAATTTAGGTGTATGGGATTCAATTCAAGATCGTTTAAGCTTAGCGGGAAATGTAACGGAAGTATTGTCTCAAGTTGAAACACAAAATGCAGAAATTGGTTTAGTTTACGCGACAGATGCTGCAAGTAGTGATAAAGTAGAGGTAGTGGCAGAGTGCGATAATTCATTATTAGCTACACCAGTACTATATCCAGTTGGTCGTGTATCGAGTACAAAGTATAAAGATGAAGCCAATTCATTGATTGAATTCTTAAAGAGCGATAAAGCTTTAAAAGTATTCAAAAAATACGGATTTAAAAAAGGAGAATAACATGAAATTAATCAAGACACAGGATGCCGTAGGGCATGTACTTTGTCATGATATAACACAGATTATTAAGGGTGTCACAAAAGATGCCCTTTTTCGTAAGGGTCATATTGTGACAGAAGAAGATATTCCTTTATTGTTGTCAGTTGGAAAAGAACATTTATATGTTTGGGAAAATGACGAGAGCATGATGCATGAAAATGATGCGGCTATGGTTTTACTAGATATGTGTAAAAATGAACACATGTCGTATGGTGAGATCAAAGAAGGAAAAATCGAATTAAAAAGTGAGATTCACGGGTTGTTGAAAGTAGATCGTAAGGCTTTGTTTACAGTAAATTCATTTGGACAGATGATGATCGCAACAAGACATGGAAACACAGTAGTAAATCCGGGTGATAAACTTGCGGGTATGCGTATTATTCCTTTGGTGATTGAAAAGAAAAAGATGGATAAAGTCAGATCACTCATCACATCTCCTATTCTTGAAATTAAGCCGTTTGTATTAAAGAAAGCGGCTGTGATCACAACAGGAAGTGAAGTGTATAAAGGAAGAATTCAAGATACATTTACACCAGTTATTCAAGCTAAATTGGCTGAGTTTGGTTGTGAAATGGTGTATCATGCGATTTGTGATGATGACGATAAAATGGTGACAGAAAAAATCAATGAAGCATTGACACAAGGGGTAGATATTGTACTTTGTACGGGTGGAATGAGTGTGGATCCAGATGATAAAACGCCACTCGCAATCAAGAACACAGGTGCCAATATAATTAGCTATGGTTCTCCAATTCTTCCTGGTGCTATGTTTTTGCTTTCTTATAAAGGAGAAGTCCCAATTGTTGGTCTTCCCGGATGTGTTATGTATGCCAAAAGAACGGTATTTGATTTAGTACTTTGTCGTTTACTTGCCAAAGATGTAGTGACATATGAAGAATTGTGTGATTTAGGTGAAGGTGGATTGTGCTTAGGATGTGATATTTGCACATATCCAAATTGTGGATTTGGAAAATGAGATATAAACTAAAAATTCAAATTGGTAATAATGAACCAAATTTTGGCAAGGGCGTTGTAGAACTATTGGAATTATGCGATAAGTATGGTTCTCTATCAAAGGCTTATAAAGAAATGGGAATGTCAAATTCAAAGGCTTGGAAAATCATCAAAAGAGCTCAAGAAGATTTGGGTTATGAACTGGTTCATACGACGAGTGGTGGAAGTCTTGGTGGAGGCTCGCAATTGACTTTAGAAGGAAAAGAATTGGTACGTAAATATAAATTGTTTCAAGAAAAAATAGAAATGTATTCCGAACAAGTATTTAAGGAAGTATTTGAAAATGAATAAAGAGGAAGTATTGATTATTACTTTTAAAAGTATTCAAGATGTTCTAGATTTGGAGTCTAAGACAAAAAACGGGCGTATGATACCTGTTCCAAGTTGTGTTAAGGCAGGATGTGGCATGTGTTTTATGTCGAAGGATCTAGATGAGGAAAAGTGGAAACTCTTTTTAGAAGAACAAGATGTTTTGTATGAGGATATAGTAAGGGTGAATTTTTGATGAATGAAAAAATATATTGTAAGAGTGGTGGATGTAGTGCTAAATTGGGCGCAAAGAAATTGAGTCACATTCTAGAAAAAATTGATTCTTATAAAGACAGTCATGTTTTGGTTGGATTTGATTCAAGGGATGATGCGGCAGTTTATCAAATCGATGAGAATCATGCGTTTGTATCTACTTTGGATTTCTTTCCACCTATGGTAGAAGATCCATATTTATATGGTCAGATTGCAGCAACAAATGCACTCAGTGATATTTATGCGATGAATGGTACGCCTAAAACAGCTTTAAATATTGTGTGTTTTCCAGACAATGAGGATTTGAATATTTTAGGTAAAATCATTGAAGGAGGAAATTCTAAGCTGGTTGAAGCTGAGTGTGCACTAGCTGGAGGGCATTCCATTCGTGATGATTCAATTAAATATGGTTTGAGTGTAACTGGTTTGGTAAATCCAAAAGACGTAAAGAAAAATAATGGCACACAATGTGGGGATGTCTTGATTTTGACGAAGCCTTTAGGTGTTGGTTTGACTTTAAATGCGTTGCGTATGGATGATTGTTCTAAAGAAATGCAGGAAAGAGTCTTTAAAAGTATGACTACATTAAACAAGTATGCTTGTGATGTTTTAAAAAAATATGATGTGCATGCTCTAACCGATGTAACGGGTTTTGGCTTGTTGGTGCATTTAAATGAGATGTTAGACGAAAAAAATAGTGCAGTGATTTATAAGGATTCGATTCCATATTTTGATGACTGTCAAAAGTATGTCGAAGAATTTTATTTAAGTGGGGCTGCCCAGACCAATCGCAATAGTGTAGAGGGTAAGATTAGTTTTGATTGTGATTTCTTTACAGAAGAAATCTTGTTTGACCCACAAACGAGTGGTGGCTTATTAGCTAGTGTATCTAAAGCGGATTTAGAAATGCTAGAGAAAGATTTTAAGGAAAATAATCTTGAATTGTATGTTGTGGGTGAAGTCATTGAGAAAAATGAATATAATGTATATGTAAGAGGTAGGAAGATATGAAAACTTTAGATTGTAGAGGCTTAGAGTGTCCACTTCCAGTTGTAAAGACAAAGGAAGCTTTAAAAGAAGAAAATGTAGTTTCAACAATTGTGGATAATGAGATTGCGGTTGAAAACTTAACGAAGTTTGCGAAAGTAAAAAATTATACGGTAAATTCTAAAAAAGAGGGTGAGGATTATATTGTTGAAATTTCAAAGGGTGATGAAGAAGCAGATTTTGAAGTGGAATACACATATGCGGACTGCAGCTTGGCTAAGCCTAAAATGGTTGTTGTGTGCGCAAGTAATGTGATGGGTTCAGATCCGGATTTAGGTGCGATTTTAATGAAATCATTTATTTTCTCTTTGACAAAACAAGATGTTTTGCCAGATGAAATGATTTTCTATAATGAGGGTGTAAAAATCACAACGACAAAGAGTGAAACTTTAGAAGATTTAAAATATTTAGCGGATAATGGAGTAGAAATTGTAAGTTGTGGAACTTGCTTGGATTTCTTCCATTTAAAAGAAGAACTTCAGGTGGGTTCAGTCACAAATATGTATGATATTGTAGAAAGAATGGAGAAGGCTGATAAAATTATCAAGCCATAAGGATTATGAATAAATGTGTTATTGTGCGTGGTGGAGGAGACATAGCGACAGGGACAATATATAAACTTGTAAACAGTGGATTTCAAGTATTGGTGCTAGAAGTTGAAAAACCAAGCGCAATACGAAGAAATGTTGCCTTTTGTCAGGCTGTGTATGAAGGAAAATTTACGGTTGAAGATATGACGTGTGTTTTAGTTTCAACGATAGAAGAAGCTAAAGCAGTGATGGCTAAAAATCAAGTCGCGATGATGGTAGATCCAAATGGTGAAATGATTTCTAAAATAGAACATATTGCCTTGGTGGATGCGATTCTTGCCAAGAAGAATTTAGGTACGACAATAGATATGGCACCTATCACAATTGGTTTAGGTCCTGGTTTTTGTGCAGGCAAAGATGTGCATGTGGTTGTGGAAACGATGCGTGGACATAATCTAGGAAGACTGATCTACCAGGGACATGCTTTGCCAAATACGGGTGTTCCTGGAAATATTAAGGGATATTCTAAAGAAAGAGTGATTCATTCTCCTTGTGCAGGTGTTTGTCACAATGTCAAAAAGATTACAGATATCGTTGAAAAAGGAGAAATTATTGCGTATATCGATAAAACACCAGTGTATGCGAGCATGTCAGGCTTACTTAGAGGATTGATTCAGGATGGATACAATGTAACATCTGGATTTAAAATGGCAGATATTGATCCTAGAGTGGATGAATATCAGAATTGTTTTACAATTTCTGACAAGGCACGTTGTATTGGTGGAGGTGTTTTGGAGGCGATACTGCATGGTTTATCTTGATCAGGCTGCGACTAGCTTTCCAAAACTAGATGTAGTCAAACAAGCGGTTATGGATGCATTAGATGTGGCAGGCAATTCGAATCGTAGTTCAAATATGGATTCTTCACGTTTGATTTTTGCGGCAAGAAGAAATATTGCACAGTTTTTTGGACTCTCTGATTTTCACCGTGTTATTTTAAATGGTGGAAATACCGAGAGTTTAAATACTTGCATTAAAGGAATCTTAAAAGAAAATGATCATGTGATCACTACGTATGCGGAGCACAATAGTGTGCTTCGTCCTTTATATGAGTTAGAAGAAAAGGGAATAATCACATTAACGATATGTGCTCCTTATTTAGAGGATATTAAATGCCATATTCAAAAAAATACTCGAATGGTTATCGTGACACACAGTTCAAATGTGACAGGTGAAATTTTTGATGTGGATTCCATTGGAAAGTATTGTAAAGAATGTGGCATTCTTTTTATGGTGGATGCGGCTCAAAGTGCAGGTCATATACCAGTATCTATGGAAAATATTGATGTTTTATGTTTTAGTGGCCATAAAGGTCTATTAGGGATTGGTGGTATTGGTGGTTTTTGCGTAAAGGACATTGAAGTAAAGCCATTGATTTCTGGTGGAACGGGCATAGATTCTTTTAATCCACAAATGCCAGAGGCGTATCCAGAACATTTAGAGGCGGGAACACAGAATCTTGCAGGAATTGCAGCTTTAAATGCAGGGGTTCAATATGTTTTATCACATCAAAAAGCGATTGTGGAAAAGGAACACTTTTTACTTCAAAAATTATATGAAGGTTTAACAGGGGATGTAGAGTTTTATTCATCTTTAGAAAATTCTACGCCCATTGTGGCTTTGAATATTCCAGGTAAAGATAGTGCTTATGTGAGCGACTTATTGAATTATAAGTATGGTATTGTGACACGTTGTGGAGCGCATTGTGCTCCATTAATGCATAAACATTTAAAAACAGAAGAACAGGGAATTGTACGCTTATCTGTATCTTTTCAAAATACAATAGAAGATGTGGATTTTGTGGTACGTGCAATTCAGGAGATTTCAAATGATCATTAGTATAATTGGTTCAGGTGGAAAAACAACGTATATCCGTGAGTTAAAAGATAAATATGTTTCTATGAATAAAACAGTTCTAATGTGTACAACGACGCATATGTTGATTGAAGAAGATACATTGGTAGATCCTGGTTATGATGAAATAATGCATAGAATTGAAACATATGGATATTGTCATGCGGGAAATCGGTGTGGTGACTTGAAAATTGAGGCGTTAGATGAAGAGTTGTTTAATCAATTAAAACAAGTGGTGGATGTGATACTGATTGAGGCAGATGGTTCTAAGCATTTACCTTTAAAATATCCAAACGTGAATGAACCAGTTCTTGATTCAGATACGGATGAGGTTGTGTTGATTTCAAATCTAAATGGATTAAATCAACCAGTAAAAGATGTGGTACATCGTTATGAACTTGCAAATTTAGATCCGAATGAACTTGTAACACCTAGAATTATGCAAGATTTAATATGTGTTTATTTAAAGAAACTAAATAAACCTGTAAAGATTCATGTGAACGGGGCCATGGATTTGTATACGCGTTGTGTAAGAGCTTTATTAGAAGAAAATGTCGATGTGAATATCATCCAAAAGGAATGGTTTAATATGCAGCCTAAGCTTGTGATTTTAGGCTGTGGACATGTCAGTCAATATTTAGCTAAAATGGCTAGTATATTAGAGTTGTATACGATTGTGATTGACAATCGTAAAGAATTTGCGAATCGGGAATGTTTTCCAACCGCAAATGAAATTCATTGTATCGATTATGATCAAATGGATTCTGTATTGCCAGATGAAGAGAATGCTTGTTATGTGATAGTGACAAGAGGACATAAAGATGATCGTCTTTGTCTAGAAAAGACGATTCGTAAACCTCATTTATATTTGGGTATGATTGGAAGCAAGGGAAAAGTAAAAAAGACCTTTGATGCTTTGATTGAAGAAGGATATTCTAAGGAAGAAGTATCGAATGTGCATGCTCCCATTGGTTTAGATATTAAGGCACAGACGCCTGCTGAGATATCAATCAGTATTTTAGCGGAGCTTATTGAAATAAAAAACGCAAAGTTTAGTTCGAGTGTTTCGAAAGAATTATTAGAATCCAATGTTCATGGAACTTTATGTATCATTATTGATAAAAAGGGGTCAGCACCAAGGGGGGTCGGCAGTATGATGTTAGTGCATAAAGATGGAGTCATTGATACGATTGGCGGAGGAAAAGTCGAGTATCAGGCTATTTTAGATGCCAAAGAATGTAAAGAAGTTATGATCAAGGAATATGATTTATCCAATGCAGAAAGTGCTACATTAGGCATGATTTGTGGTGGATATAATAAAGTCTTGTTTATACCGGTATAGAGGAGGGATTGGATTTGAAGAAAAGAAGACGAGTAAGAAAGTCAGCGGTTTTTGTGATTTTTGTATTACTTTTGATTATTGCGTTGTTGATTTCGATGATTGCAAAAAAAGTTAGTGATAAACAGGTAAGTGAACCTAAACAAGAAAAGACAACAGAAACAAAAAATGAGAATAAGAAGAAACAAACAAATTTACCAAAGGTGAAAAAAATAGATCAAAGTGGTGACCCATATGAGAATAAAGTAACAGTTTCGGCTTTAGATTCAATTTGTATGCTTGTGAATAAGTATTCAGGATTACCAGAAGATTATGAACCAAGTGATTTAGTTCAGGTACCTTCGAGTGGTGAAAATGAGAATGTGTGCATGCGAAAAGAGGCGGCAGAGGCATTTGAAAAGTTGATCGAGGCGGCATCAAACGAGGGATTTATTTTGAATGCTTGTTCAGCTTATCGTTCTTATGCATACCAAACAGATTTATTTAATAATGGAGCTGCAAGCTACGGCGAAGAATATGCGGATCGTTATTGGACAAGACCAGGGTTTAGTGAACATCAGTCTGGTTTAGCAGTTGATATTCGTATGGACAATGATTGTAGTGATTTAGATGCCGTTCGATATAATTCGCACTATAATTGGTTGTTAGAAAATATGCATACATATGGCTTTATTTTGCGTTATCCTGATGATAAAGAAGACAAAACAAAAATTGCTCCAGAAAGCTGGCACTTGCGTTATGTGGGTGTAGATTTGGCAACGTATTTGTATAAAAATAATTTAGCGTTAGATGAATATTATGGAGCTTAGGCAATCATTGGATTGCCTTTTTTGATTTATCAAATGATGTGTTGTATACTAAAAATAACATATATAAAGGATTAAACTATGAATATAGATAAAAAGATAATAATGGGTGTAAGAAATAAGGATGCGGATGCGAAGAAAGAGCTTATTTCATTAACTCGAAATCATTTGGTACAAACAATTTATAAGCGTTATATTGGTTTAGAGGAAAAAGAAATCAATGACATCTTACAGGCAACGTATACATACGCATTTATGAATATGGATAAATTGAGTGATGATAAGAATTTTTTGAAGTGGATCACGGTTTTGTTGAATAAACAATTGCGTGAGTATATGCAGGCTAAAGAACATACAGGTATAACTACGGCTTTACGTGGACTTCCTCAATATAGACAATCGGATGTGGATGATTGTTTAAATGAGATGCCAGAAAATCAAAAGACAGTGACAATCATGCATTGTCTAGGAAAATTGAAAGAGAAGGATATCGCAAATCGTTTAAAGATGAGTGAAGAGGGAGTGGCTCGTTTGTTGAAGAGTGGTAAACAAAAAGTAAAGGATGTATTAGATAAGAAGTGACAATGATATTCTATACTGAAAACAAAAGGAGATAGAGGTACATAAAGATGAGCACCAGATGATTGGTGCTTTTCTTCATATATGCTAAAATAGAGGCAGAAAAGAGATAAAACATGAATACAAAATTAGAAGAAATCAGTAAAAGAAATATAGTGGCAAAAGAATGGATAGAACACTATTACAATTTAAAAAAAGTTCTACATAACATTAAGCAGACCCAAACAATATCAAAAGATGATGAAGATACATTTGATGATGAAGTTTATAGAGTATGTCAATTCTTTGAGAATATTCAAGTGAATCCCGGCCTTCTAGATTGGTTTAAGGAGTTTTCAGAAGCACAAACAGAGATATTTGCTGGTTTATCTCATTACTATTATAAATATGAAAAAGATGATACTTTGGTTTCTATCTTCATTGATGGTTATGAACAACTTGTACAAAATGAAAAAGAGTTAGAATAGTAATTTCGCTACTCTAGCTCTCTTTTTTCTTTCCATAAGTGAATATTAAATCTTCAATTGCATATTGAAGATAGGGATTACGTTCCAATTTCATACGTGCATCGTATGTGTTTCCTTTCTTAATCTTGCTCCTTCCCGGCAGACCACACCAATTAGCTAAATGGCGAATCATATAGACAGGCAAAGATTTTAAGAACTCTCTTTTATCAAAATTAGGCCCAAAATCTTCATTGGTGATGTAAATGCGAGCATCGGTTTTTGCTTTCTTTTTATTGATATTTTCCGTCATCTCTATAAGTTTGTTTACATATCTGGATGACAGATTTGAGAAATCAGGTTCAATGCTTTGGATTTCTTTTAACAAAGGATTCTTTTGAGTTTTCAACAATAGAATTAGTATATTTTCTGCATCTTTTCTTGTTGATGGCACATGTCCATAATCAACAGTATAATTTGTTAATAGTGCTTGCCAAGCAACATAGCCATCAATGTTCTTGAGGGAAATCCCTTTTTTCTTTTGAACGAGTTCGAGTTCTAGCTTTGAATGAAATTGATTGACGCGACCGAGACCTAAACCGTTTGTATCTTTAAATTCTTTGAATTCGTTATACGGCATATGTCGTCTACCAGCTATATAATCTAACATCTCAGCACGATACATTACCGATTCTTTCTTGCCCTCAGCTAATCCATGTTTTAGAGTCTTTAAATAATCAGAAGGACGGATATAATGTGTTTTCGCATTATATTCACAATACTGATTGTACATTCCGTTAGCGTCCGAACAAAGGATTGTCATTTCATCCAAGTGAGGACCAATTAAATCATTAAAAGAAACTGATGTAGCAGCACCCACACCTGCATATTTAGCAACTACATGTCCTGTATGGTCCAAGGCACAAAGAATCGTTCCGAATTCCGGACCCATAGAACCACATTTACTTGGTTTGGCCGTTTTCCGTGCTTTTCTTGTAAAGTTTTTGTCAAATGGCGAAATTAAATGGAGAGAACCCTTTTGCCCTTCGTGAATGAACTTCTCATCTGTTTCAACTACACCAATTAGATTGGGTTGCTTAACCTCTTTGGCAACTTCCAGAATCTTCATCCTCCAGTTAAAAACTGTCCGCTCCGAAAGACTGGGGCAAAGATATTCTTCAACCAAGGCTGATACAGTTTGCTTCAAAGAATGATTCAGTATCATTTGATAAATGAACTCGACCCACACATCCCATGAATATTTTGTTTTTTCTAAGAATGTACCAGTAAAGTATGAAAATCTATGTCCACAATCTGTACATTTTAATCTTTGTATCCCATTTTCCTGCTCTCCAGCTTTGACAATAATGGTTGACCCACAATTTGGGCATACTTTACCAAAGCCTTCTTTTCGCATATGTTTTTGTAAATCATAATTGATGAATTTTTTCGTTCTATTATCGGCATATCCATTTTCTTTGATGATTTTTGTCATGAGTTGTTGACGCTGACGTTTTGTCATCTTTTCAATGGATTCTAACAATTCATCAAATGAAGGTTCACGTTTTTTACGAGGCATTTTGACCGCCTTTCTTTGAGTTTATTATACTATATTTAGGTGAATTTTTCATTTTTTAATGTAGACGATTGTAGCAAAAGAAAATGATATATAATATAATTAAATCAATTACAACGAGGTGATGTGAATGGATGAACTGATATCGTTAAAATCCTATCCAGTACATAATACTTTAAGAATTTTACTTCAAGATAAGACAACAAAGAAGAACATTATATGGGCAACAAATAGTTATGAACTCCAGCTTGGAGACGACTATGATGATAAGAAACAAATAACAGTCGGTGCTCTTATTGAATTGAAATAAAGATGGAGGTATAAAATGGCGAATATATCAAAACAAAAAAGAGATAAGATGATTGGTTTTTTAGAGTATTTAAAATCTCAACATTCAGACGATGAATCTATAAAGGCAATCAAAGAAATTGAATCGGCTCTTTTGGAAAAGAAATATGGATTAGTTTGGGAAGAACATACAGAACATGTTGATGAAATGATGAAGGACCATATCCCTGTTTTTGTTGAGGATAAAGAAAGAGAGATTTTGTCAGACCCATCATTACCATACAACTTTTTATTGGAAGGAGATAATTTACATTCTCTTAAATTATTAGAAAAAACTCATAAAGGGAAAATTGATTTAATTTATATTGACCCTCCTTATAATACAGGTGAAAAAGATTTTATTTATAATGATTTATTTATCGATAAACTAGATGATTTCAAGCATAGTAAATGGCTTTCTTTTATGAATGAAAGATTGCTTATTGCTAGAAATTTATTATCTGAAAAAGGGTTTATTTTTATCAGTATAGATGATAACGAAGCTTCTGCGTTAAAAATGCTTTGTGATGAGATTTTTGGGGAAGAAAACTACGAAAAAACTGACTATATTCAGGTAAGATATTCAAATAAAACATTGAAATCTGATATGAAATATCATAAACAAATTGAACAAGTTTTAATATATAAAAAAACCTCTAAAGCATCTCCTTATATAAAATCTCAAGCATATGATTATGACAAATTTATTTACCATTTTAAAGAACTAGGAAAAGGTAAGGAAATAACATTAGGAAATAAAAAAGTTATTATTTTTAAAAAAGGCGAATGGGAATTAATAAAAAAAGAAAAAGGAGATAAATCCGGATTAAAAGAGATTTGGGCTAGTGGAACTATTTTAAATGGAAACTCTTCAGGGAGATTTTTTAGAGATTATTTGAATGGACGAAAAGATATCGATGGATTAGGAGCATTATATAAAGTTTATGGAATAGGTGATGATTCTTATGAATTTCGTTACTTTACAGGACCACAAAAAAGTAATGCTACTAAAGGAAAATATTATCAAGGAGTGCCTATAGAAAAATTAAAAGATAATGCTACCAAAATTAAACCTTTACCTAATTTTTTTGATATGGCTGGAGATTTTGGAAATATAATGCATGAAGGCGGAATAGGTTTTAATAGTGGGAAAAAACCAATTAAGCTAATAAAGATGTATTTGCAATATTTTGAAAATAAAGACATTACAGTTTTAGACTTTTTTGCAGGTAGCGGTTCAACAGGACATGCGGTATTAGATTTAAATAATTCAGATAATGGCACAAGAACATTTATTCTATGTACAAACAATGAAAATCGAATTTGTGAAGAAAAAACCTACAAAAGAATTAAAAACTGTATAGTTGGATATAATAATCATCTTGGGATTTCGGCCAATTTGAAATACTATAAAACAGATTTTATTGAACGTTATCCTGAAGAAGATTCTCTTTCTGATTTGCTCTTAGACCACATTAAAGAGATGGTACAGTTGGAGAACGCAATCAATATAGATGATAAACACGTACTTATTTTAGATGAAGATGATGCTGATAAAATATTAACTACTGATTTATCTGACAACATTGAAATTTATATTGCTAGTGATGTTTTATTGTCAAATGAGCAGAAACAAATCATTCAGAAAAAGAATATTATGGTAAACAATATTCCAGATTATTATTTTAATCCTGAGCTAAAGGAGGTTGGTGAATAAATGAATGGTATAAAACAAATTAATTTTCAGAAAAAATGCTGTGATTGGTTATATGACACTTGTTCTAAGGAAGATACTAAACAGCTTTTAATGTTAAAATCACCCACAGGCTCCGGAAAAACAATCATATTGTTGTCCTTTATTGAAAAATATTTGCAAGATTATCCTAAAACAGCTTTTGTTTGGTTATGCCCTGGAAAAGGGAATTTAGAAGAACAATCCAAGAGGAAAATGGAAAAATATCTTCCCGGATATACGGCTCAAAACTTATCCGATGCTCTAAGAAATGGATTTGAACAAAAATCAACTACGTTTATAAATTGGGAACTTGTTACCAAAAAAGGTAATAAAGCTATTACGGATAATGAAAGAAAAAATTTATATGAACAAATTGATGATGCTAAACGCAGTGATACAGAATTTATCATTATAGTTGATGAAGAACATTCAAACGATACCAAAAAAGCAAATGATATTATAAATAGCTTTGTTGCCAAACATATAATTCGAACTTCGGCTACTTTTAATAAAGCAAAAAACGCTGAATATTATGTCATTGATGAAACGGATGTTATTGATGCACAGCTTATAACAAAAGCAGTTTGGGTTAATATGGATGTAGATGGAACTAAATCAGATGCTCTTACAGAATATAAATATCTAATATTATTAGCCGATAAGAAAAGAAAAGAAATAGCTCATGAATATCAGACGTTAAATAAAAATATTCGTCCTCTTGTTATTATTCAAATGCCTAACAATTCAGATGCTTTAGTTAAAAATGTAGAAAAATATCTTTCTGACTTGGGATATACTTATTCAAATAATATGGTTGCCAAATGGTTAGATAAGTCAAAAGAAAACTTAGAACATTTAGAAGATAATAACGGTATCCCTATTTTTCTAATTATGAAACAAGCGGTAGCTACTGGATGGGACTGTCCAAGAGCTAAAATTTTGGTTAAATTAAGAGAAGGTATGGGAGATGTGTTTACAATACAAACAATTGGACGTATTCGTAGAATGCCAGAACATAAGCATTACAGCAATGAACTTCTCGATTATGCTTATATTTATACTTTTGATGATACTTTTAAAAAAGGATTATTTGATGAAGAAGAACGCGCATATGTTCCTTCTAGAGTTTTTCTGAAAGATAAATGTAAATCTTTTACTTTAGTATCAGAAAAAAGAAGTAATTTCTCAAGTAATATTGATGAAAAACTAGTTTTAAAGAAAATATATGAATTCTATGTTGATAAATATAATATTTCAGGGAAAAATGCAAAAGATAAATTAGAAGCAAATGGATATAAAATGTTTGGACATGAAATAGAAGCGACATTTCATCAAGGAAAAGTTATCAAGACAGAACGCGCCGATGAAGATTTAAAAACTTTTACTAAGCGACGACCTGTAAATACCCATGATGATGGTAGAACAAAAATGCATAACATCAATGTAATCGCTTCAACACTGGGATTTGATGATAAAGTGATTTCTAGAATTCTTCAGATTTTATTTTTAAAAAAGAAAAATAAACGACGGAAATATAATTTAATACCTTTTTCAAACACTGAATTTTATGCTTTTATCATCAACAATGTTGATTTGTTGAAAAGGGATTTTCGAGAAAGTGCGGAAAAAACTATTGTTCAAAATCCAATGGCATTTATTGAAGAACATGACTTTTATATTCCAGAACAAGAGTTATATAGGACAGAAATTAATCCGGTATCAAAGGATATTCTGAATTCTAATTCATACAAGGAATATAATGAATCAATGTTTATTGGCAAATCTACTTCTGAAATATTATTTGAACAATGGAGTGAAACGAATATATCTATTGTTGATTGGGTATATAAAAATGGCGACAATGGAATAAATTATTTTTCAATTACATATCAAGATGGTTTAAATAAAGTGAAGGAATTTTATCCAGATTATATTTTAAAACTAAAAGATGGTTCCACCTGGCTGATAGAAACAAAAGGTGGAGAAACAAACACTGGCGAAGATAAAAATATTGATAAACAGATAAAAAATAAGTTTAATGCTTTTAAAAAATATTGTACTAAACACAACTTAAACTGGGGATTTGTTAGAGATAAAAATTCTAAACTTTACATTAATAATACTGAATATGTTGATGATTTATCAGATAATAATTGGAAAAAAATTGACCAGATTATATGTATGAATTCAGGTGATATTAATGAGTAGACCAAGTAAAGATAGTAAGGCATTAAATATCAAATTAGATTCTTCGCTATATGAAAAGTTAGAAGAACATTGTAATAAAGTGAAGCGAACAAAAACAGCAGTCGTTGAACTAGCTTTAGAAGAATACTTAAAAAAGAACAACAAATAGAGTGAAACCTAGCAGTAAAGAAATTCTGCTAGGTTTTTCTTTTATCTTATACTTTTAAAAAGTCTAATATGATATGAATAGTCTATGTCTCGATGAATAAAGGGCTTTCAAAGTCTTGATAAAATTTATATCCTGATTTTTTCAGTATAGAAACAATGATATTTATTATTGTCCTTTTTTTTGATTTCGCATAAAATGTAAGCATATGAAAAGAGAAACAAAAAGAGTATTGATACTATCACTTAAAATAGGCGTAGGAAGTGCCATCGCAATTATATTAGCCTACTTTTTTAAGTTGGATAATCCAACAAGTGCTGGAACGATTGCACTATTGTCTTTGTTGACGACAAAGTGGGGGACGGTGAAGCTTGTTCTTAGAAGAATTTCCACATTCTTTGTGACAATTCTATTCTGTTTTATTTTCTTTGAACTTATTCCAAGCCATTGGATAGCCTTTGGACTTGTGATTGCGTGCTTAGCTGGGTACAGTGAGAAAATGAAATGTCAGAATACTTTAAGTGTAAATGCGATGATTGCGGTGCATTACTTGAGTTATTTGGATTTTAGTCTTCACTTCATGATGAATGAGTTTTATTTGATTTTAATTGGTGCCATTATCGCATTCTTATTGAATTTGGTTCATGATTATAGTGGAGAAGAAGAGTATTTGAATTCTTGTATGATTTATATGGAGGACAAGATTCAGAGCTTGATGTATCAAATTGTTCATTATATTCAAAGTGAGGAAAGAAATACAACAATTTGGAAAGAATTAGAGGATATTAAAGAGCAAGCTGAAAAATATATTCATATTGCGATGGAATATCAGGATAATACGTTTACGAATTTGCCAGATTATTATATTCGTTATTTTGAGATGCGTGCTTTACAGTGCGATATTCTGCATATGCTGCATTATAAAATTCGAAAGATTCGTGAAATGCCAAAAGAGGCGCATGAATTGGCGAATTATATTGAATATTTAATTCCGTTTATTCATGAAAAAAATGATCCTCAGCCTCAAATTAGTTCGCTTCATAAAATGTTGAAAGACAAACAGAGTGAGGCTCTTCCTGAAAGTCGAATTGAATTTGAATCAAAGGCGATGTTTCTACATATTTATATGGATTTAGAAGAGTTTTTATACACAAAGAAGAAGTTTATTGATCAAACGACAGAGGAACAGAAAAAATTGTATTGGAGATGATTTAGATGAAATCAATTGTTATTGTTACTATTGTTTCTGTTATAGTTTCTATTGGAATCTATAAAGGAATTCGTAAAGTATTATATAAAAAGGATGTCACAAATAAGGCAAGTTTTGCCAGATTAATAAAATATGTTTTGGTTTTTATTAATGGAATGATTTTTCTTGGACAATTTGAACAGACCAAACCTATTATGTCCTATCTTGCTGCATCCAGTGGAGTGGTTGCCCTAGTTTTAGGTGTTGCCGCTAAAGATGCCTTTGGAAATCTATGTAGTGGTTTAATGATTTTAACATTTAAACCATTTGTCGAGGGCGATTTAATTAAAGTCAATCAAGGTGAATTGATTGGGTATGTTGAAAGTATTCGTTTTCGTCATACGATCATTCGTACGTATGAAAGTAATCGTATTATTGTGCCAAATTCAACATTGAATTCGGCTACGATTGAAAATGCATTTTTTCAGGATGCGCGAAAGAATAACTATTTAGAAATTGAGGTTTCTTACGGAACGGATATTGATTTGGCGATAGATATTTTAAAGAGTTTAGTTGAAAAAACAATGGGAGAATATGATATTGAAAGTGAAACTCCAATTGAAGTAAAAGTAATTAATTTTTCTGCAACCGGCATTGATTTACGTGTTGTTGTTCCAAGTAAGACAAGTCTAGATGGTTTTGATATGCTCGCAAAGATTCGTTATGAACTTGTAAAAGAGTATGGAAAAGCCAATATTCATTTTGGAAATTATTCAGTAGAAGTAAGTCATATTTAATATATAATATGAAAAAAGCCTTTATCTATCGGTGATAATGGCTTTTCTTTTTGCTTTGTGATACTGCTATGATACTAAAAAAATAAAAATCACGAAATTTCTTGTAATTTTTGGGCTAATTCATCTTGTTTATTAGGGTATAAATGGGAGTAAACATTCAATGTAGTTTGCACGCTTTCATGTCCTAAACGATCAGCAATAGCCAACGGACTAAAACCTAATTCAATTAATAATGAAGCATGGGAATGTCTTAGATCGTGCAATCGTATTTGTGGCAGTTCCTGGGCTTTTGCCTTCTTGCGGAGTTCTCTTAAAACTTTACTTTTTGCGATTGGAAACAGTCTAGAATCGTTTAAAGGCTCATAGCAAGCGTTTTTATAATCCTGGAGTATTCTAACCAGGTTAGGAAATATAGTGATTGTTCTAATACTTTTTCTTGTCTTAGGGCTAGTGATGTATGTTACACCATTTAAAACTTGCAAAGATTTGTTAATTGAGATAGTTTGATTGTCAAAATCAATATCACCCCATGTAAGAGCTAATAGCTCACCAATACGAAGCCCAGTATAAAACAATACATTGAAAGCAGTATAATACATGATGTTATCTTTTTCGGCTTCTATGAATGTTTTAAACTGGTCTAGTGTCCATATAGTCATCTCTTTTTCAGTTTTCATAGAACCGATAGAACCACATATAGAGCAAGGGTTTTCTTTTAGATCATAATATTTCATAGCAAAGTTAAAAATAGCAACTAACAGTGTGTGAACTGTTCTTAGATAGGTTTGAGAATAGTTTTTATCATTTTGGATAAGTTCGTTTTGCCACGTTCTAATAGTGCTAGGTGTGATGTTATTCAATGGCATATCATTGAAGTATGGAAGTATCAATTTATCAATTATGTTTTGCTTTGTATAGATTGTAGCAGGCTTTAAACGTGTTTCCATATCTTCTTTGTAGTATTTCACCAAAGAGCTAAAAGGCATAGTAACATCTTTTTGATGTTTCACTAGGAAACGATTTTCAAACTCTTTTGCTTCTCGTTTCGTTTTAAAACCACGTTTAAGCTTTTGCTTCTTTTGTCCGTTATAATCGACATAGTAGAATTTGCAAAACCATGTGTTGTACTTCTCGTCTTTGTAAATAGGCATATTATTACATACTCCCTTCTTAATTAAACGGAGATATGCTAAAATATAAGTGTTCTAAATTCGCCAGGGTTTCCCTGGTTTTAATTTTAGCTACTCCTAAATAGATTGTTTTATTATCGAACCCACAAAAGATAGTAGAGCAATCTATTTTTTATATTTATCTATTTGTACCAAATCATCCATATAATCAATGGCTTTTTGCTTCCCTAGATCGTTTAGGTTGTAAGTCAAGTCTATAATAATTGATAATAAAGACGGTTCGTCTGGATTAAGCAAGTTTTTAAATTCTTTTAAATCAGCTTTATAAGCTTTGTTTTCGTTAAGCTTAAAGCAGTACATGATAAGTTCATTGGAAGCGTGATTATTAGTGATAATTGTAGGTACTGGGTATTTCTTGTCCCATTCCTCGACCGAGTGATTGACTTCTAAAACTTGAAGAATTTTTAGTAAAGTTGACGATTTTGGGATAATTTTCCCAGTTTCATATTTTCTTATTTGTGAACCGTCCATATGGCATAAATCACCTAAATGTTTTTGAGTAAAATTTTTATTTGTTCTTATAAGTTTTAACATTTCACCTATTGTTATGGCTTCATTTTCATATGAAGTTGCTGTTATTCTCATTTCATTCACCTCTTTTCTAAACTGATAATAGCATAAAAAGGTATTAAATATCTATACTTTTTATAAAATAATTAAATATAATGGCTTGACATAAGGTAATAAATACCTTTAATATATATTAAGAAGGTAATAAATACCTTATATAGAAAGGAGCGATTTAAATGAATTTAGATGTTCAAAAATTAAAAATTGAAGTATGTAAACATGGAATGAACCAAAAAGAATTGGTTGAAAAAAGTGGTGTTTCAAAAGCTACTATAAGCAAAATCTATAACGGTGGTTCATGTAGTACGGAAACAGCTAAAAAAATTGTGTCGGTGTTAGGCTTAGAACTTAGAAACATGGTTAAAGAGTAAGAAAGGAGTCTTTTAAAATGAGCTTATTATTTGAACCAAGCACTTCATTAGAAGCCCATAAAATGCTTTTAAACGCTAAAAATGATGTTAATGAGATTTATGTGGGTTAGATGAAAACGAGCGTAAAAACATACTAAAACACGTTGAAGTGAGAGATTACACAAGAAATGGAATGTGTTACACGCTTGATAATGCGCCACGACCGGAAATAGAACTAGTCAGAGAATTAAAAAAGATCTGTAAAGAATTAACAAGGACTACCGCATCACAAGAAATTCATACAGATCATGACTATTATATCACTGCTAAACAAGTGCAAGCTATTTGTGGAGTAAGTGAAACGAAGTCATATTTAATCATTAAAGAATTGAATGACGAGTTGAAAGAGCAAGGTTTTATAACGATACGAGGTAAAGTGTTGCGGTCATACTTCAATAAACGGATTGGAGTAGGTGTTCAGTAATGGCAAAGAGTACCAATAGGCGCTTTTATTGGATAAAGTTAAAAAAAGATTTTTTTGAAGCTAGGTTTATAAAGCGCTTGAGGACTATGCCTAATGGAGATACCTATACGATCATATATTTAAAATTGCTATTAAAAACAGTGGAAAACAATGGCTTTTATTACTATGAAGGCATTGACGAAGATATTTACAACGAAATTGCTTTAGATTTAGACGAAAGCATAGAAGCTGTAAAAAATACTATCAATTATCTAGTTCAAAAGAATTTAATGACCATCTCAGAAAATGAAGCCGAACTATATCAGATGGATGAAATGGTAGGGAGTGAAACAGCTTCAACAAGACGAGCTAGAAAGAGCCGAGAAAAAAGCAAAAGCGTTGCAATGCAACACCATTGCAACAATTTGCAACAAAAATGCAACGTAGATAAAGAGATAGATAAAGAGATAGATAAAGAGTTAGAGAAAGAAAAAGAACAAGAAAAAGAGCAAGAACAAAAAGAAAAAACTAAAAAAGAAAAAAAGTCTAAAGAAACTCATAACTCAATTATTGAAAATTACACTATAAATGAGGACTTGAGAGAAGCTTTAAAAGGCTTTGTAGAAATGCGAAAAGAAATCAAAAAACCCATCACTGCAAAAGGCTTAAAAATTGCTTTAGGGAAATTGGATAAATGGGCTTTAGATGATCTAACTAAAATAGACATTGTTAATCAATCTATCGAAAGAAGTTGGAGTGGTTTATTTCCTTTGAATAAGAATAACAACCAATACAACCAGGAACAAAAAAAGAAATCAAGAATTGAAGAATTATTATTCTAGAAAGGAGAAATATGACAACTGAAAATGTAAAAAGCATTTTAGCGTTATTAATGGCTAATTATTCTAACTTTTTAAAAAATGTAGAAAAGCAATCTATGGATATGGAGTTGATTACTAAAACGTGGAACACACAATTTAAAAGCTATACGCTTGATGAGGTATTCAACGCGATCATGACAATCATGGCTAATGATACAAGCAACTTTGCACCTTCTATTGGAAGAATCAAAGATGAGCTTAATAAGAAATACAAAGATAGCGTTATGACTGATGAAGAAGCCTGGAGTATCGTTTTAAACAAGGCGAGTTGTAATCCAAGAAAAGCTAAGGACAATTTTGAAGCATTACCAGGAAATATCAAGAAGGCAGTTAAACACCCAAAGTTTTTAGAAAGCTTAGGCAATGCCAATGTAAGCAGTCAAGGAACTTTCAAAAAAGACTTTGTTAAGAGTTACAAAGAAACCATAGAAAATGACTACCAGGAAATGAACGCTAATAAAATAACTAGGCTTGAGTTCTGCAAAAGAAACGCTATACCAGGAGAAACAATAAAAGCGTTAAATGGAGTAGCTGATCTAAAGCAAATTGAAACAAAATAAGCAAAGTATGACGAAGAAAGACGAAGATTGAAGGAGAACAGAAATGAATTTAGAACAAACAGAAAGAAAACAAATACCGGAGAACTACTTTATAGTTGAAGAAAACTTGATGCTATTACATAGTATGGGTGAGAACTTGCGTATAGTGTCATCCGGTATAAGTGATGAAAACCCAAGCTTAGCAACAGCTTTATATGGAATTGCTAGAGTTATAGAAGGGCAAATAAACGAAATTGAAAGTAAGCTATCGTAAATTGAAGGTAAAAACAATGGACGAAGGACAACAAAAAGAATTTATTACCATGCTAGAAAGTATAAAAGTACCATGCGATTATGATATGGACTGTTCAGAAATGAAGGCATTATTTGAGATATACATCATGAATAAAAAAAATAAAAATGGTTTATTTGATGGGGTTATATATGCTTTTAACCTAGGCTTCAAACGTGGGCTAGATTATGGAAAAAGTGGGCAAGCGTAACGCTAGGCTTAGAAAACTAAAAAGAGCACTTCAAAAAGTGCTTTTTTTATTTAGATCAAGGGCTTAAAAAGTGCATACACAAAATGATAGTAGCTACTGATGATATACAGAAATAAGAATGATGGTCTAGCCTGGAGTAAGGAAAAGCTTATGAGAGTTTGCATCACTTGTTTTTGAAGGAATAAGAACATATTACTAGAAATATAGAGCATAAATAGAAGAACTAGAAATATAAAATGTATTGTAGATTGTTTAAACACGTTTCTAAGCTTTATTAAGAGCTTGCAAGTATAAATACTAAGCAAAGACTTAAACAAGCTAAAAACCCTTTTAAATAGCATGACAAAACTAAACGATTTGAAAAACGCAACAGAAATAAGAGGGCTTGCGGTTTCCATGCCTTCCCTCTTAGGAAAACCAGTTTTTTTCAAGGGGGTAATATGATACTACCCCCTTTTTTGGTTAAAAAAATGAGAGCATGACTTATTATTAAAAACCGAAAATAATATACAACTATGATGTGTTGCAAAGTCCCTACTAAAAAAAGCCATAAAAAGCCTTAAATAAAGTATATTAAAAGTGTATCGGTAAGTAAAAAGAACTAAGAAAAAGAGGTGAAAATGGAAGGTACGAGGGGTTTTGAGGTGGTACGAGGGGTTATAAGGTAAGCGCCAAATAAAATGATGTAGTTAAATGAATAAAAAAGAATCAGTTTATCA
>OGZO01000541.1_pt1 | contig 28432 bp, 26 predicted proteins | sample 1576721 | NCBI WGS metagenome assembly OGZO01 (sample SAMEA3541516, study PRJEB24748) | human gut metagenome | biome: human gut; feature: human-associated habitat; material: faeces | place: China | collected 2012 | reverse complement strand
TTCTACGGCTACTATACGCCGGACGGAGGGGAATGGTCAAGAAAAATCTTCCGGCAGGGGGAGCGCGGCGGGCATCGGCGCCAGAACCGCCGACAGCGCCGCCCTGCGCCGCGCGGAGGCGCTGGAAAAGAGCGGGACGGACAACGAGACCATCCGGCAGAAAACGGGCTGGTATCGCGGCATGGACGGCCGGTGGCGGTTTGAGATCGACGATTCCGGCATGGAGTTCCGCCGGGACGGCGACGCGCAACTCATGCCAGCATTGCCAAAAAGCTCATTATGAGAGAGTATGCCGGACAGACGCTGCCGCTGGGGGAAAACGACCTTGTGAGAATCACAAAGGCGTCCGGTGGGGAGTACGGTTATCCATCAAATACGCTTCCGACGAACTCGAAAGAGTACAACGCGAAGATGCGCGCCTCTGCCGAGCTTCACAATCTGCTGGAAAACAGCACATACGACCACTGGGCGGCGGACAGGAAGAACCATGCCGAGGCGTCGGGTTCGACTACTACAAAACGGTTTTCATTGTTGACGGTAAGGTGTTTGAGGGACTGATAAATATCGCGAACTCCGAAAACGGAAGAGTGTTCTATGATATCACAAATATCGAAGAGGTTCCCGACTATACGCGAAAGTACGCAGCCCCTTTGGCCCGATCCTCTTCCACATTCGGAAACCTCTATATGGCTACTATACGCCAGACGGAGGGGAATGGTCAAGAAAAATCTTCCGGCAGGGCGGGCGTGGAGGTATCCGGGATCAACAACCGCATGGCAACGGAGCTGGACGGTGCGGATACCGTGTTTGCAGATGGCAGTATCTCGGCATTAAGCGTGGAAAGAAAGATCACGCCGGAGACAAGCGAGGAAGCGCGGTACGAAATTCTAAAAGACCGGACGATCCGCCCGGCGAGCGTTGAGTATGACAAGCTCGAAGATACGGATACAGCGGCGATCTACGACGGACTCAGCGCTGCGCAAATAGCGCAGGCAAAAAAGGCCATCCGAGCCATTGCGAAGAAGCTGGGACTGCATCAGGTCGATCTGAAAAACAGCAGGATCGAATTTCCGTTCCGATTCTCCAACGCGAATGCAGGCGCAAGTGCGCAGCATCAGAGCGAGTACGGCGGACTTTATATGACGGTTGCAATGACAAAAATAAAGGAATCCGACGTCGTAAAAAAGCTCCAAGCCGGCGAAAGCGCCGCGGCCACTTCTCTGCTATCGGATTCCAACATCAGCATACAGGATATCTTCCGGAGTGTCAAGGCAGGAGACGGACGATTTCTGAAGTATGCACCGGACGCCTTTCTGAACGATGCGCAGAATGCCGCAAAACGGAGAGCGATTCAACGTCAAACGGGGGAGGGCGCTTCGTACAAGATTGACGGAAACGGCAGGGCAAGTGTGGAGGTAAAAAACCGGAACACCGAAACGAGCGAAGAGGACGCCAGACGGGATTTCTCGCCGGCGGGCGAGCCGCCTCGGGTCCACCTTGCCGCGGATAGCTTTTGCAGCATCACGCACGCGTTGATGCCGCAAAAGCTGCGGCTGCGGAGAAACCGTTCTGCCTTCTTCTGCCCCCGGCAGCGGCAGACCGCTTTCCCCTCGGTTCAAATCCTGTCAAGAAAGGCATATACCAAAAAGGATTCCCTGCCCCATAGGGCAGGGAATCCTTTTTGGTACGCCAGACGGGATTTGAACCCACGACCTTTGGCTCCGGAGGCCAACACTCTATCCAGCTGAGCTACTGGCGCATTTATCAGCTTAATTATTATAGCAAGCCGGAACGGAAAAGTAAAGAGGAATTTTCCCATGGTTTTCGACAATGGCGCGAAACAGGAAAGAATAGAATTGACCGGCTGCTTTTCAGGGCAGCCGGTCTCGCATGGGGGATCAACAAAGAGAAAAGGATGGAGATGGATCGATATATAACAACCGGGAAAGGGGAGCCCCGGTGTGTTACCAGATTTATTTTACAAGCTCGCGGCCCAGTTCGCGGCAGGCTTCAAGCTCGATGTCGCCGGGGGTCTCGCAGCAGATGACGCTCTCGCACACGAGAGAGATGTTCGCGCCGCGGCAGTCCTGCTCCCAGGTGCGCATCCATTCGCCGTCGCCCCAGCCGTAGGAGCCGAAGAGCGCCGCGCTCTTGCCGACAAACTGCTTCTTGCAGGAGGAGAACATCGGCTCGAAAACGTCCTCTTCGAGAACTTCGGAGCCCATGGCCGGGCAGCCGAGCGCCACGGCGTCAAGCCCGGCGAGATCGGCGGCGCTCACGGCGTCCGCGCTGAGAAGGGAGACCTCGGCTCCGGCACCTTTCATGCCCTCGGCAACGGCGTTTGCCATGGCCTCGGTGTTGCCGGTGCCGCTCCAGTAAATAACAGCTGCTTTTTTCATAACAGAATCTTCCTTTCCGGCGCATCACACCGCGACGGCGAGCTCGGCGATACCGCAGCCGGCTTCGTACCGTTCGCAATAGATGTCCGTGCATTTTTTATATTTGGCAAAAAGCTCTTTCGCTTTCTTCTCGTCGCCGTAGACCTTCCACAGGCCGCTGAGCTTGTAGTTGGCGGCGCGATTTTCGATAAAGCCCTTTACATCCTCGGGGGGATAGCTGAGAAACAGCCCGATCTCGTGCGGGAACTCTTCGCCGCTGCGCAGCTTGCGCGTGAGCGCTGCAAGACATTTTCCGCAGCTTTCGCAGGGGTAACCCTCCTGCCGGAGCAGCTCGGCAGCTTCACTGTTTTGCAGATCGCGGGAAAGCTCCGCCGGGCGGAACAGATAAAGGAGAACGTTCTTTTCGGAATAACGCAGCGGCAGCAGGCAGAGCCCTTTCGGAGCAAAGCAGCGGTTAAGCTGCCGCAAAGATTCTTCCACGCTTTTGCGGGAAGTATACGCACAGGTGAACAGGCTTCCCGTCTTGATCCCCGCCAGTGTGGGTGCGCCCAGTCGGACGATCACTTCTTCAGACATTCGTGAGTCCTCCTTCCGGGCCGCACCGCACAAAGGGGTGAGAGATAATGTGACATGGTGGAAAAGCATACATTCGGGGAAGCGTTTCCCTGTTTGCAAAGTTATCATACGCTAACCGCGATGCCGCATCCGCTCCAAAATGAGCGAACGCGGCTCCAAAATGTTGTTTTTGTGTTGGAATTCGGATCAGACCGGCGCGCAGCTGTCGGCGGTCGCGCCGCTGCGGTAGGCGTTGGGGGATACGCCGATGACGCTGCGGAACGCACGGGCAAATTTGCTGGCGTTGTCGTATCCGAACTGCCCGGCGATATCGAGCACCGTCCGGTCGGTGGAACGGAGAAGCTCCGCCGCGGCGTGCATTTTCTGAGCGCGCAGAAACGCCGCCGGAGACATGCCGTAAACGCCCTGGAAGCTCTGCAATATCTGCGTGGCCGAGGCGTGGAACTTTGCGGAGAGCTCCGCCGTTGTGGGGCGCTCCTCCGTTGCGGAGAGCAGATACTCGCTCACGGCGGAGGCAAGGCGCACCTGCGCGCCGGAATAGGCCGGACGCCGCCGCTCGGTCGGTAGCGCGCTGAGAAAGAGCAGCAGCTCCAAAACCTTCACTTTAAAATACCCCTTGCGGATCTCCTCCGGTACGGAGTACAGCTCCGAAAAAATATGCTCCACGCTCGCGGACGAGCGGGCGGCAAAGTAGCCGCCGTTCGCGCAGAACTTTTCCATCAGCGCCGCCGGGCGGACGTTCACGTCCGAGAGCAGGCACGAAAGACACTCCGGCGCCTGCGCCGGATCGATCGTTACGGTGATGCCGTGGTAATGCCCGGTGGGGAAGCGCGCGGCCTCGTCGGAGGCGTCGCTGCGTGAAACGGCCAGATCCCCCGGCGCGAGAAAATAGTATTCGTCCCCCATCTGCTGCTCAAGCCGTCCCTCGCGGCAGTGGCTGATGCGCATGAGGGAGATCCCCGGTGTGTGTTCGAGCCGGCACTCGTGCGCGTGTATGTCGCAGTACGCGATCTCTATGCCCGGAAATACCGGATAGGCGGTCACGACGGCCTCGCCGTCCGCGCTCTCCGGATGCCGGACGAACCGCCCGTCCGCCTCCGCCGCGGCGCAGCCGGTGCAGGCGTTCTTTTTCTCTTTCATGGGTTTCAATACATCTCCTGTTAGCTGATGCTAACCATAAAATAGCACGATTTAGCCGAAAATGCAAGAGCGGCGGCTTGACGGCGGGCGGCGCGGCGGATATTTCGCCGCTTTCTCCCGTATTTCCTTGACTTTTTTACAGCAAAGCTTTAAAATAATAAAACTTTGTGAAAACAGGAAAACAAGCAGGTTTTCCGGTCGAGAGGGAATCGATGAAGAAAAAGAATGTAAAGAGCTTTTCGACCCGCTGGGGGTTCATCCTCGCGTCGGTCGGCTCGGCCGTCGGCATGGCGAACGTCTGGGGCTTTCCGAATAAAATGGGCAGCAATGGCGGAGGCGCGTTTCTGCTCATTTATATTCTGTTCGTGCTGATCTTCAGCTATGTCGGTCTCCCGGCGGAGTTCGCCATGGGCCGCCGCGCCGCCACCGGCACGCTCGGCGCTTACGAAAACGCCTGGGCCACCCGCGGCAAAGGGGCAGGGAAGACGGGCGCGGTGCTCGGCTGGCTGCCGCTCGCGGGCTCGCTCTGCATCGCGATCGGATACGCCGTTATCGTGACTTATGTTCTCAAGGCGCTCGTGGACTCCGTTGCCGGTACGCTTATGACCGCGGATGCCGCGGCGTGGTTTTCAGACTTTTCCTCGCGGGACTTTTCCGTGATCCCGTATCATATCATTGTCGTCGCCGGAACGCTTTTGACGCTCTTCCTCGGCGCGCACAGCATCGAAAAGACGAACCGGATCATGATGCCGGTTTTCTTCCTCATCTTTGTCGTCCTCGCGGTGCGCGTGGCGTTTCTGCCGGGCGCGGCGGAGGGATACAAGTTCATGTTCACGCCGCGCTGGGAGATGCTCTGCGACCCGATGATCTGGATCTGGGCGATGGGACAGGCATTTTTCTCTCTGTCCGTCACGGGCAGCGGAATGATCGTTTACGGCGCGTACCTCTCGAAAGACGAGGACGTCGTCGGCGTGGCGCAGCACACGGCGCTCTTTGACACGATCGCCGCCGTGGTCGCGGCGCTTGTCATCATCCCCGCGTGCTTCTCCTACGGGCTGGATGTCGGCGCGGGCCCGAGCCTCCTTTTTGTGACGCTCCCGACCATTTTGCAGGATATTCCGCTCGGCCGTCTTTTTGCGATCATTCTCTATGTCGCCATGATCTTCGCGGGCGTCAGTTCGCTGCAGAACATGTTTGAAGCGGTGGCGGAATCGCTGCTGCACAAATTCCCAAAGCTCAGCCGCAAGGCGGTGCTCGCGCTGCTCGGCGTCATCTGTCTCGGCTGCGGCATCGGCATGGAGACGATCTCCAAGTGGGGCCCGTGGATGGATCTCGTGTCCATTTACATCATCCCCATCGGCGCAACGCTTGGCGCTGTCTCGTGGTTTTATGTGATGAAAAAGGACGAGCTTCTCTCCGCCATCAACACCGGAGCGGGCCGCGAGCGCGGCGCAGTCTGGTACGCCGTCGGGCGGTACGTGTATGTTCCCCTTGCCGTGATCCTCTGCTGCGTGGCGCTCTTCCGCCATGTGGCGTTCTGAATAGCGAAAAAAATGTCAACCGTCCGGAGACGCTGCCTGCCGTCCCCGGACGGTTTCTTTCTGCCAAGCATGCTTCGGCAGGAGTTTCAGGATTTTGTTAAATATTTTCTTTCGGTTGAAATAACGCCGCTTTCCATGTAAAATGAAAAGAGTAATTTCTTTCCGGAGGAACGCCATGATCAGCCTTTGCAGCGATTGGGAATTCACCCGCGAGTGGAGCGCCGGCTTTGCCCACGGCGAGGGACGCTTTCCGCTTGTCGATCTCCCGCACACGGCAGGGGAAGTGCCGCTGCACTATGCAAAGCCGGAGGACTATGCCGGCATCTGCGGTTACCGGCGGGGCCTCTCCGTGCCGCTCGAGTATCGCGGCAAGCGCCTCTTTCTGCAGTTTGACGGCGCGGCGCATTTTGCCGAGGTATATTTGAACGGCGAGAAGCTCGCCGAGCATGCCTGCGGCTACACGGCCTTTCGCGTGGAGATCACGTCCGCCGTGCGCTACGGCATGGAAAACCGTCTCGCCGTGCGGCTCGACACGACCGAAAATCCCGCCGTGCCGCCGTTCGGCTTCGTGCTGGACTATCTCGCTTACGGCGGGCTGTACCGCGAGGTATGGCTCGATGTCCGCGGCGCGGACGTGATCGAGGACGTGTTCGTCACAACGCCGACGCTTACGCGCGCCGAGATCGCCCTTACCGTCTCCGGCAGCGGCGCCCGCCGGCGCGTCACGCTGCTCGACGCCGCGGGCGCGGTCTGCGCCATGGTGGAGGGTGACGATAATAAATATTATGTAAACTGCTCAAACGCCCGCCCGTGGACGCTGGACGAGCCGAATCTCTACTCGATCCGCGCCGAGCTGCTTGACGCGAGCGGCGCCGTGACCGACGAAAAGACGGTCCGCTTCGGCTTTCGCACGGCGGAATTCCGCCGCGGCGGGTTTTATCTCAACGGCGAGCGCGTGTTCCTCCGCGGCCTGAACCGTCACCAGTGCTATCCCTACATAGGCTACGCCGCGCCCGAGGCGCTCCAGCGCGAGGACGCGCGGATATTGAAGGAAGAGCTCTGCTGCACGGCAGTGCGCACGTCGCACTATCCGCAGAGCCGGCACTTTATCGATGCGTGCGACGAGCTGGGGCTGCTCGTGTTCACCGAGCTTCCCGGCTGGCAGCACATCGGCGACGCGGCGTGGAAGCGCCGGTCGGTGGAGAATGTGCGCGAGATGGTGACGCAGTACCGCAATCATCCGTCCATCGTCCTCTGGGGCGTGCGCATCAACGAAAGTCTGGACGACGATGACTTCTACCGCGAGACGAATGCCCTGGCACATTCGCTCGACCCCTCCCGTCAGACCTCCGGCGTGCGCTATCTTGAAAAGAGCCATCTTTTGGAGGACGTATACGCCTATAACGACTTTTCGCACGACGGCACGGCACCCGGCGCAAAGAAGCGCAGCGCCGTGACGCCGGATATGGATAAGCCCTATCTCATTTCCGAGTGCAACGGCCACATGTTCCCGACGAAGTCCTTCGACCCGTGGGAAAAGCGGCAGGAGCACGCGCTGCGCCATGCGCGCGTGCAGAATGCCGCCGCGTCCGACGGCGAGATCTCCGGCTGCTTCGGCTGGGTGATGTTTGATTATCCGACGCACAAGGACTTCGGCTCGGGCGACCGCGTGTGCTACCACGGCGTGATGGACGCCTTCCGCAACCCGAAGCTCGCCGCGGCGCTCTATGCCTCGCAGGGGGACAAGACGCCGGTGCTCGAGATCGGTTCGTCGATGGATATCGGCGATTATCCTGCGGGAAACATCGGTGATATCTGGGCGTTTACGAACGCCGAGGAGGTCGCGCTCTATAAGAATGACCGGTTCGTCGCCTCGTTCCGCACAAAGGGCTGGGACGGTCTGCCGCACGGCCCTGTGGCGATCGACGATACGATCGGCGAGCTGCTCGAAACGCAGGAGCATTTCCCGCACGACAAGGCGGAGCTGCTGCGAAAATGCCTTGTTTCCGCCGGAAAGAACGGTCTGGCCGGGATGCCGGTCGCGGGCAAGGCGCGCATGGCGTGGGCTATGGCGCGCTACAAGCTCACGATGGACGACGGCGTGGCGCTCTTCGGAAAGTACGTCGGCAACTGGGGCGGCGCGGCGACGCGCTGGCGCTTCGATGCCCGTACCGGCGGCAAGACCGTTGCGAGCGTGACGCGCGCCTCGGGCGCGGCGCTGCACATGGAGGTGCGCGTGAGCAAAACGGCGCTTTGCGATGGAGATACCTGGGACGCCGCCGCGGTGCGTGTCCGCATTCTCGATGAGCACGGCACCCCGGCTCCCTATGCGCAGCTCCCGGTGCGGTTCTCGCTTACGGGCGCGGCGGCGCTCATCGGGCCCGACACCGTGACTGCCGAGGGAGGCATGACCGGTACCTATGTGCGCACCACGGGCGAGAGCGGGGAGGCCGTTCTCCGCATTTCCGCCGCCGGTTTGCCGGAGAAAGAGGTGCGCTTCTCGATACAAGGACAAAACGTCGAACAGGAGTGAGGAATATGGAACTCTTATGGCGCGTGGAACTGGAAAACGGCGCGACTGTCACCGGCAGCACGCTGATGCAGCCGGGAGAGAACCGCATCGTCTGCGACCTTCCGGACGATACGCTTAAAAGCGTGACCGGCGCGATGCTCTGGGATGCGGAGGCGGGCGAGCGCATTTTCATCAACGGCTTTCAGAGCTGGACGTACTCGCCGGAGTGCGGTGTGAAGGACCGCACGCCCTCCTTTGCGAGCCCGCTCGCGCGCTTCAAGCCGCTGGGACTGGAGCGCTACGGCGATTACTATTTCACCGATTACCCGGAAACGCCGGGCGTGACGCACGGCGAATCCTATGCCTACTGGCGGCGCGGCGAGCATTTCCGGCTGCTCGGCTCGCTCGATGAATCGAGCGGCTACACCATGATCCGCTATGACGCCAACGCCGGGAAGCTCACGCTCTCGCGCGACTGCTGCGGCGTGCGCTGCAACGGAGGGTTCCATGTTTTTGATCTCTTCTATGCCGAGGGCGCGGAGAAGGAGGTCTACGACGGCTGGTTTGCCGCCATGGGTCTGCCGAAAAAGCCCGCAGAGCGCATTGCCGGGTATTCGAGCTGGTACAACCGCTATCAGGATATCGACGAGAAATGCATCCTCTCCGATCTCTCCGGCTGCGCCGGGGTTCTCTCCGAGGGCGATGTATTCCAGATCGACGACGGCTGGGAGCCCGCCGTGGGCGACTGGCTGACGACGGACGCGAAGAAATTCCCGAAGGGATTGCGCGGCACGGCGGACAGGATCCATGAAAAGGGCTTTCGCGCGGGTCTCTGGCTCTCGCCGTTCGTCTGCCAGAAGGATTCGGAGATCTTCCGGCGGCACAAGGACTGGCTGCTGCGCGTAGACGGCAAGCCGTGGTACTGCGGTATGAACTGGGGCGGCTTCTATGCGATCGATTTTGACCATCCGCAGGCCGCGCAGTACCTGCGCGACGTGTTCCGCCGCGTGTTCACCGACTGGGGCTTTGATCTTGTGAAGCTCGATTTCCTCTATGCCGCCGCGCCGGTCAATCTCCCGACGGAGAGCCGCGCCAAGCGCATGCGCCGCGCGATGGGTTTCCTGCGCGAGATGTGCGGCGAGCATCTCATCATCGGCTGCGGCGCGCCGCTCATGCCTGCGTTCGGGCTTGTGGACTACTGCCGTATCGGGTGCGATGTGGGGCTCGACTGGGACGGCTCGTTCATTATGAAAATGGCGCACCGCGAGCGCATCTCCACAAAGCATTCGCTCGAAAATACGCTCTTCCGCCGTGGTTTGAACGGCCGCGCTTTCGGGAACGATCCGGATGTGTTCTTCCTCCGCAGCGACAATCTCAAGCTCTCCGGCGGGCAGAAAACGATGCTTGCGCGTGCCGACGCGCTGCTCGGGAGCGTGTTCTTCACCTCCGACGACATGAACGCCTATGACGAGGAAAAGCGCGAGACCTACCGCGAGCTGCGCCGGCTGCTGGACGCGGAAAACGTGCGTGTACGCATGGACGGCATGCCGCGCATTGAATATACGCTCGACGGCGAGGAGCAGCGTCTCGCGCTGCCGTTCCTTACAGCCGATATGTGATACCCTGAAAGGAGGGAATTTTATGGAAGAAAGACGGGAAACGAATCCCCGCGTAAACTTCCTTATCAACATTGCGTACTGGGCGGTGATCGTTGCGATCATCTTCCTGGTGTTCAAGTACCTCATCAACATAATGATGCCGATCTTCCTCGCGTTCATTTTTGCGGCGGTCGTGCGTCCGATCTCCCGCGCGCTGAGCCGGGAAACACGCTATGTCCGCGGCAAGGACGGGAACAAGGTCCTCGTGAAGCGGAAATTCCATATGAACCGCAATGTGGCCGGCATCATCAGCGTGCTTGTGCTGTTCATCGTCGTCGGCGGCCTTCTGACGCTCATCGTCGTCCGCCTGACCGATACGATCGTGGATTTCGTGTCGTTCGCGCCGACGTTTTATGAACAGAGCGTCCTCCCCGGCATCACAAAGCTCTATAACTGGGTGCTGGAGGTAGGCGAACGGTTCGATGTGTCCATCATGGACGCTATTGAGCAGGCCCTGCCCGGCATGATCTCCAATCTCGGCAGCACGGTCACCAACCTATCCGGCAAGATCGTCAGCGGCATCACCGGCATTGCGAGCCGCCTGCCGAGCATATTGCTCAACAGCATCATCTGCCTGATCGCCACGGTCTTTATTTCCGTGGACTTTGACCGCATCAGGCTCTTCATTCGGAAAAACCTGCCCGAAAAACCGCTGCGCGTTGCGGTGAATGTCAAGAACTCGTTCCTTGAGATGATCTGGCAGTTCATCAAGTCCTATGCCATCATCTTCTGCATTACCGTGGCGGAGATCACTGTCGGCCTTCTGATCGTCGGCGTGGGGAACCCGCTGCTTTTCGGTATCCTCATCGGCATTTTTGATGCGCTGCCCATCGTCGGCAGCGGCATGATCCTTCTTCCGTGGTCGATCATCACGCTTCTCACCGGCAACACGATGCGCGGTCTCGGCATCCTCATCATCTATGCCGTCGTTGTAATCGCGCGCCAGATCATTGAGCCGAAGATCGTTGGCAAGCACGTCGGTCTGCGCCCGATCGTAACGCTCACATGCATGTACGCCGGTTCCAAGCTCTTCGGCGGTCTTATCGGTCTTTTTGGTCTGCCGATCACCGCCGCCATTATCATGGATCTCAACTCGAGCGGTATTTTCCATATCTTCAACTCCGTGGGGGATGACCTGAACGACGGAGACGAAACGGGAGCCGGCGAAGCGGAAACAGGCGAAGCCGGGACGAACGAATCCGGAACGGACGGAGAGAAAAACGCATGACGATCAATATTTTAGCCATTGGCGACGTTGTCGGGCAGACCGGCCTCGCCTTTCTCAAGGAGCATTTAAAGCCGCTCCAGAAGCTCAAGGGCGTTTCCTTCACCGTTGTGAACGGGGAAAACGCCAACGTTGTCGGCATCACGCCCGCGCAGGCGGACGCCATCCTCGCCGCCGGAGCGGACGTTGTGACGCTCGGCAACCACACATGGACGCGCTGGGAGCTGCAGCCGTATCTCGACGAGAAGGCGCGCATCCTGCGCCCGGCCAATTACGCCCCGCAGTGCCCCGGCCGGGGCGATGCGACGTATACAACGCCGTTCGGTCCCATCCGCGTCATCAACCTGCTCGGCCGGTTTTCTCTCGATACGAACACCGATAACCCGTTCCCGACAGTGGACGCGCTGCTCGCGGAAAATCAGACGCGCATGGTGCTCGTTGATATGCACGCCGAGGCGACGAGCGAAAAGCTCGCCATGGGCTGGTTTCTCGATGGGCGCGTCTCCGCCGTGTGGGGCACGCATACGCATGTCCAGACCTCGGACGCGCGGGTTTTACCGCGCGGCACGGGATACATTTCCGATCTCGGTATGACGGGGCCGAGCGAATCGGTGCTCGGCATCGCGCCGGAGCAGTCCATCCGCAAATTCCTCGGCGATCCCCCGCGCCGGTACGAGCAGGCGAAGGGCCCCGGAAAGCTCGAGGGCGCGGTTTTCACCGTCGATACCGAGACCGGCGCATGCACCGCGGTCGAAGCGATCCGCATAACGCCATGATCCGGATCATTCATGCGGCCGATCTGCATCTCGATTCCCCCTTTGAATCGCTTGACGCGGAAAAGGCGTCTGTCCGCCGCAGCGAGCAGAGAGCACTTTTGGAGCGCATCGCGGCGGAGGTAAACCAGCGAAATGCCGATCTCCTGTTCCTTGCCGGAGATCTTCTGGACAGCGGCAGCGCCTACGCCGAGACCGGCGAGGCGCTGCTTGCCGCGCTCGGAAAAGTGCGCATCCCCGTATTTATTGCGCCGGGAAACCATGACTGGTACTCCCGGCGCTCGCCGTATGCGCTCCTGCCCTTCCCGGATAACGTCCATATTTTCCGCACGCCCCATTTGGAGAGCGTTTGCCTGCCCGAGCTCGGCGCGCGCGTCTGGGGCGCGGGGTATACGTCGCCCTCGTGCGAGGCGCTTCTGCGCGGCTTTTATGCCCCGGCGGAGGAGGGCGTAACGCAGCTTCTGGTGCTGCATGCCGAGCCGGGCCGCGCCGGCTCGCCGTACTGCCCGGTGACGGAGGAGGAGCTCTCGCAAAGCGGCATGCGATATGCCGCGCTCGGTCATATCCATCTGGGGAGCGGCCTGCGCCGCGCCGGAAGCTGCTTTTATGCCTGGCCGGGCTGTCCGGAGGGGCGCGGCTTTGACGAGTGCGGCGAAAGGGGAATTTTGCAGATCGATATTGACGGCGAAACGGTGAAAGCCGGTTTCATCCCGACCGCTGCGCGCCGGTATGAAAAGCTGCGCGTGGAGCCGGGGGCGGATGCTCTCGCCGCGATCCGCGCCGCGCTGCCAAAAGACACGGCGGACGATGTATATAAGATCATCCTGACCGGCGAGAGTTTTGCCGCGCCGGATCTTGCCTATCTCCGGCAGGCACTGGAACGGGATTTCTTCGCGCTCACGTTCTCGGACGAAACGGTACCGCCGCGCGATCTCTGGCGGCGCGCCGGGGAGGACAGCCTCGCCGGAAGGTTTCTGCGCCGGATGCAGCGGCGCATCGAAGCCGCGCAGACCGAAGAGGAAAAGAAATTGCTCCTGCGCGCCGTACGCTGCGGCATTGCCGCGCTTGAGGGTTGGGAGGTGCGGCTGTGATCGTGCGGAAAATGACGGCGAGCTTCGGCGTGCTGCAAAACCGCACGCTTGAGCTGTCACCGGGGCTGAATATCATTGAAGCGCCCAACGAATACGGAAAAACAACGTGGTGCGCGTTTCTGCGCGCCATGCTCTACGGCATCGACACCGCCCAGCGCGGCCGCGCCGGGAAAAAGCCGGACAAGGTGCTGTACGCTCCGTGGAACGGTTCCCCGATGGCGGGGACGATGGAGATCACGTTCGGCGGGAAGGACATTACCCTTTCGCGCTCAACGTGCATTCCCTCGGCGCCCATGCGCGTCTTTTCTGCTGTGTATTCCCGCTCCGGTCAGCCGGTTCTCGATCTTACCGGAGAGAATGCCGGAGAAACGCTCACCGGCGCGTCACTGCCGGTATTTGAGCGCACGGCGTTCATTGGCCCGGCGGGGCTCGGCGTGCAGCAGGGCGCGGAGCTTGAAAAGAAGATCGCCTCGCTTGTCACGGCAGGGGAGGAGAGCGGCTCGTTTTCGGAGGCGGAGGCGCGGCTGCGCGCCCTGCAGCGAAAGTGCCGTTACCGTACCGGCGGCCGCCTGCCGGAGCTGGAAGCGGAAATGGCGGCGGTGAACGAAAAGCTCGCCGCTATCGATAAAACGGCCGAGGAGCTTGCGCGCGCGGAGGAACTGGCGGAAAACGCCCGGCTCCACAGCGCAAATGCTCAGAAAAATTTCGCCGGAGCGCAGGAAAAGCGGCGCACCGACGCGATGGCGCAGCTCGAAGCCTGCCGTGCGGCGCGTGAAAAGGCCGAAAGCGAGGCCGCGCGGCGCGAGCAGGCGTCTGCCGCGGCAGACGAGGAGCTTCGCGCCGGGATCCTCCGCGGCGCAGAGCCGGACGAAACGGCGGAAAACCGAGCCTTTGACGACGAACGGCGGGCGAAAAAAGCCGAGCGCGCGGCAAACGCACCCGGCATAGGACGGTGGGTATGGATACTGCTTGTGCTTCTTGCCGGCGGCTTCGCTGCCGCGGGCTTTTTCCGCAGCGTGTTCTGGATCGGTACTGCCGCGGCGCTTCTCGCGCTCGCGGCGGTGGGGATCGTATCGGCGTTCCGTTCGCGTGACCGTGCCGATGCCAACCGGGTGCTCCATGAGATACTGGACCGGTACGGCGCCGAAGCGCCGGAGGATATTCCGGAACGGTTCGACGAGTATTACGCGCAATGGGAAGAGGCCGACGCCCTCGCCCGTGCGGCGGAGGAAGAGCGCGAATACGCCCGGAGCCTTGCCGAAAAGGAGCTGCGGCTCCATCAGGAACTCACGGCGCTCCTCGGCGGCGATGCCGCGCCGCTCCGCCGGATGTCGGAAAACGAAAAGAAGGAGCAGCTTCTCCGTGAGGAGACGGCCCGCCTGCGCGGACGGCTCGATACGCTCGGCGATCCGCTGGTCTGGAAAACCCGCCTGCGTGAGCTGGAAGCGGAACACGAACGTGTGGAATTTGAGCTGGAGGCACTGACCGCCGCGCTCGACGAGCTGGCGCTTGCCGATGAGGAGATGCGCTCGGAGTTTTCCCCGGCGCTGGCAAAAAGCGCCGCGTCGGTGCTCTCCCGGCTGACCGGCGGAGCGTATACGGAGCTCACGCTCGACCGCGAGCTGAATGCGCTTGTCCGCTGCGCCGGGGAACCGGTGCTCCATGAGAGCGCCTTCCTCAGCCGGGGCACAGCCGATCAGCTGTATCTGGCGCTGCGGCTCGCGCTGTGCGACATGCTCCTCGGCGGAGAGGATCCCTGCCCGATCGTGCTCGATGACGCGCTCATCAACTTTGACGATGCGCGCATGGGCTATGCGCTCGACTATCTCGCCGAGATAGCGCAGCACCGGCAGATACTGCTCTTTTCCTGCCACAGCCGCGAAAAGCGGTATATACAAACAAAAAATGAGGACTGATGCGGAATGCATCAGTCCTCATTTTCTGTATCGGTTTTTTCTTCGGTTTCCACGGCGCTGTCGGTAATGATGCGGATCACATCGTTCCGCACGGAGGCAAATCCGCCGTGCACCACGGTGTGAAACACGGCCTCGCCGTGCAGCAGCGCGTCCGCCGGGCCGTCGCCCAGCGCAAGCACCGCCGGAAGATGGCCGCGGTGAAAGCCGACCTGGCCGCCCCCGTGTCCGGTCTCATCATCGCAGACCGTGAGGTGTACGCTGTCGCAGTGAACGTCAACGGCCTCGCCGTGCGGCGTGAGAACAATGAGCTCAAGCGGTGCGGTGGAATCGTTTGTTTTTCCGGTCATGCCGTTATCCCACCCTTTCAGCGGCCCTTGGCGTATACGTCCTCAATGGAACCTGCCATGAGGAAGTCCTGCTCCGGGATGTTGTCGCAATCGCCGCCGAGAATGGCTTCAAAGCCCTTGATCGTGTCCTCAATGTGCACGAACTTGCCGGGCATGCCGGTGAAGCTCTCCGCCACATGGAACGGCTGGGACATAAAGCGCTGCACGCGGCGCGCGCGGGAAACGGTTTTCCGATCCTCCGGGGAGAGCTCGTCCATGCCGAGAATGGCGATGATATCCTGCAGCTCGTTGTAGCGCTGCAGTACGCGCTGCACTTCCTTGGCGGTCTGGTAATGCCGTTTGCCGACGATGTCGGGCGTGAGCATACGCGACGAGGATTCCAGCGGCGCGACGGCGGGGTAGATGCCGAGCTCGACGATGCTGCGCGAAAGGACGGTCGTGGCGTCCAGATGGGAGAACGCGGTCGCCGGGGCGGGGTCGGTAAGGTCGTCCGCGGGGACGTAGATCGCCTGCACCGAGGTGATCGAGCCGTTCTTCGTGGAAACGATACGCTCCTGCAGCATGCCCATTTCAGAGGCCAGCGTCGGCTGATAGCCGACGGCGGAGGGCATACGCCCGAGCAGCGCGGAGACCTCGCTGCCAGCCTGCGTAAAGCGGAAGATGTTATCGATGAAGAGCAGCACGTCCTTGTGGGAGTGCTCGCGGAAGTATTCGGCGATCGTGAGGCCGGCGAGCGGAACACGCAGACGCGCGCCCGCGGTCTCGTTCATCTGGCCGAAGACGAGCGCGGTCTTGTCGATAACGCCGGACTCCTTCATTTCGTTCCAGAGGTCGTTGCCCTCACGGGAGCGCTCGCCGACACCGGCAAACACGGAGTACCCGTTGTGCTCAAAGGCGATGTTTCGGATCAGCTCTTCGATGAGGACGGTCTTGCCGACGCCAGCGCCGCCGAAAAGACCGATCTTGCCGCCCTTGGCATATGGCGTCATCAGATCGATGACCTTGATGCCGGTTTCCAGCACCTCCCCGGCGGGGACAACGTCGACAAAGTCCGGCGCGCGGTGGTGGATCGGCCAGCGGTCGGCGGCGGGGATCGGACCGGCGCGGTCAATCGGCTCGCCAGTGACGTTGATCATGCGGCCAAGCATTCCCTCGCTTGCCGGAACGGAGATCGGCGCGCCGGTATCCACGGCTTCCATGCCGCGGGACATGCCGTCCGTCGGGCGCATGGAGATGCAGCGCACCTCGCCGTTTCCGAGCTGCTGCAGGCATTCAAGCACATGAACGCTGCCGTTGATGGTGACCTCGACGGCGTGGAAAATATCCGGGACGCTGCTGTGTTCCGGGAAATGCACGTCCACAACGGGGCCGCTGATGCGAGATATGGTACCAATATTTCCGGCGGACATAAGCTATTCTCCTTGCTGCAGATTGCCGGAGGCGATCTCAATGACGCTGGCGGTGACATCCGCCTGTCTCCGGCGATTGATGGTGGTTTCCAGTTTGGCGGCGGATTCCGTCGCGCTGTCGCAGGCGGAACGCATCGCCATGAGCGTGGCGGCCTGCGCGCCGGAGGCGTTGTCGAGCGCCGCGGCAAATACTTCGTTGTTCAGACAGGTGAGCGCGAGCCGCGCGCCGATGGCGGCGGGACTCGGCAGATACAAAATGCCATCCGGGTTCGCGGTCTTATGCGACTCCGGGTCAGGCAGGATCTGCCGGTCGGTCGGCTCCTGCGAGAGCATGTTGCGGTAGCTCTGGTAAATGAGCCGCACGCGGTTCACCGCGCCCGTGGTATAGAGCTTTTTCAGATGCTCGCAGAGCGCGTGCGTCTCTTCGTAATCCGGCACATCGGAGAGAATGAACTCCTCATAGGCGAGCGAATGCTCGCGAAGATATGCGCTCGCCTTGCGGCTGCACGAAATGATGTGCGGCGTTTCATCCTCGGCGGCGAGCGCCCGGTCCATGAAGCGGAAAAGCTCGGCGTTGAAGCCGCCGCAAAGCCCGCGGTTGCTGCCGAACAGAACAAGACAGTTCTTCGGCGAGATCCTGTCCACTTCGCGGCAGATCCCGAACCGGCCGAGCAGCGAGAGCATGTCGGCACTGCCGCCGGCATAGGGGGTGAACTCCTCGCGGACCTTGCTCACGCGCGAGTACTTGATCGTGGCGGCGGTGCGCATCGCTTCGGCGAGCTGACCGGTGGCGCGGATGCTTTTCAGCCGCTTTCTGAGCTGCTGCAGTCCTGCCATCAGAGCGCCTCCGCAAACGCGGTGAGCGCGGCATGGAGCGCGGCTCTGGTATCGTCGTCGAGCTTTCTGCCGGTTTTGAGCGTTTCGGTGAGAGCCGGCTCCTTCGTGATGAACCACGAGAAGAGCTGGGACGAGAAGTCGTTGAGATCATCCGCTTCCACCTTGTCGGCGTAGCCGCCGGACACGGCGAAGATGAGCAGCGCCTGCTGCCAGTCGTGAAGGGGAGAGAAGCGGTCCTGCCGGAGAGCGGCCATCATCTTGGCACCCGAGGCAAGCGTTTTGCGCGTCGTCTCGTCCAGATCGGAGCCGAACTGCGTAAAGGAGGCGAGCTCGCGGTACTGGGCAAGACCCGTGCGCAGCGAGGAGGCGACCTGCTTCATGAGCTTCGTCTGCGCTGCACCGCCGACACGCGAGACCGAAAGACCGACGTTGACCGCCGGGCGCTGGCCCTCGTTGAAGAGGTCAGTTTCGAGGAAGATCTGGCCGTCGGTGATGGAAATGACGTTCGTCGGGATGTAAGCGGAGATATCGCCCGCCTGCGTCTCGATGACGGGCAGCGCCGTGACGCTGCCGCCGCCGGCCTCGGCGTTGATGCGCGCGGCGCGTTCGAGCAGACGGGAATGGAGATAGAAGATATCGCCGGGGTACGCTTCGCGTCCGGAAGGACGGTGCAGCAGCAGGGAGATCTCACGGTACGCTACGGCGTGCTTGGAGAGATCGTCGTACACGATCAGCACGTCGCGGCCCTTGTACATGAAATACTCGCTCATCGCCGCGCCGGCAAACGGCGCGATATACTGAAGCGACGCGGAATCGGACGCCGTGGCGCACACGATCGTCGTATACTCCATCGCACCGGCGGCTTCCAGCCGCGCGGCGATCTCCGCAACGGTGGCGCGCTTCTGGCCGATGGCAACGTAGATGCAGAGCACATTCTGCCCCTTCTGGGCGAGAATGGCGTCGATAGCGATGGCGGTTTTGCCGGTCTGACGGTCGCCGATGATGAGCTCACGCTGGCCGCGGCCGATGGGCACGAGTGCGTCGATCGCCTTGATGCCGGTGTGCAGCGGCACGGAGACCGACTGCCGGTCGGGAATGGCGGGCGCCTGGAATTCGATGGGCCGGGTCTCGGTGCTCCAGATGCGGCCCCGGCCGTCGATGGGCTTGCCGAGCGCGTCCACAACGCGGCCGAGCATCGCCTCGCCGACGGGCACGCTTGCCATCTTGTTCAGACGGCGCACGCGGCTGTAGCTGTCCACATGGTCGTAGCGGCCAAAGATGATGCAGCCGACGCGGTCGGCCTGAATGTCCATGACCATGCCGCGCTCGCCGTTGACGAACTCGACCAGCTCGCCGTACATGATGTCGGCGAGACCGTCCATCCAGCAGATGCCGTCCGATACGCTGAGCACGCGGCCGACCTGGAACACGTCGATGCCGAGCTTCATATGGTGCACGGCGTCGAGCATACCGGCGCGGATGGAATCCGCGTCCGTCTCCGTGAGAGGCCGGTCGTTGAGCGCTTTGCCGAGACGGTAGAGCTTGTTGGAGATGGTGTAATCGTAGATCGTATCGCCGATGCGGAGCTGCAGCCCGCCGATCAGCTCTTCCTTTTGCCGCACCCAGTAGGAGATCTTCCCTCCGGCGGCGGCGACGAGCGCTTCAGCACGCTTGCGCACCTTCTCGACGGTCTCGTCGGGAAGTACGGCGGCGGAGGTGAGCGTCACATACAGCACGCCCTTGCGGGAAATGTAGGAAACATCGCCGGGCGTCAGATGGATCTGCGCGAGGATCTGCTCGACTGCCGCGTTCTGACGGGCAAGCTTGGAAGCCTGATATTCCGCCGAGCGCATGTGCTGCTCGGCGAGAGTGAGGACCTGCTCAATGATCTGCGCACGGGTCGTAAAGAGCATTTCGCGGCGCTGGTCGGCGGCATCCGCCTCATACTGCGTATCGAGCTCTGCAAGAGCGGCCTTTCCGTCCTTTTCCGCCGCGGCCAGCTCGGACTTGAGCGCCGTGTCGTCCGGCGCGGGCATCTCCGGCAGCGGCTCGGGAGCGAACGGCGTTTCCGCTTCGTCCAGCTCACGCGTGATCTTCTCCCGGCGGGAGCGGAAGATCTTCACGATGGATTTTCGTCCGACGAGATAAATGAGCCCCGCAAGGATCAGAAGATTGATAACGGCATATACAAAACGCATAATCATTTCGTCCTGTTCGTAGTAGCATTCGTATGCTCACCGGCGGTGAGATGCTCTATGTCGGCATACGGCGCCGCGATCGTTTCCGCATCCACGGCGGAGTGGCGATCGTCCTGCCAGTGCTGCAGATGGTTCACGAGATCAAGCGCCAGATCGGAGAGCTGCGGTTCCAGCTCGCGGGTGATGCGTTCGGATTCTTCGGCGAGCGCGGCGCGGTTTTCTGCGAGCCGCTGCGCGGCCTCGGCGCGCTTTTGCGTCGTTTCGCGGCGCAGTTCCTCCTGCGCTTGCTCGAGCGCCTCCGCGTCGGACTGACGCAGCTGCGCTTCCTGCGCAGCGCGCTCGTCCGCAAGGCGGCGCGCTTCCGCTTCGTATTCCGTGCGTGCGTCCTCCTTCGCCTTGCGCGCGGCCTCGATCTTCGCATTGCGCGTATCCATAAAGGTCAGCATCGGCTGAAAGAGCAGTTTTTTCAGAATGAGCATCAGCGCGAAAAAGCATAGAACCGTCCATACGATGAGAGATGGTTCGATCGTCATAGCTGCGTGCCTCTCAGACCTTGGCGACGAGCATAAAGGCGATCAGCAGGCCGTAAATGGTGAGAGCCTCCATCATGGCCATCGAGATGATGAGCGAGGAGCGGATCTCGCCGGCGGCGTCGGGCTGGCGGGCAATGCTCTCCATGGCGGCGGCGGCGGCCTTGCCCTGTCCCAAACCGGGACCTATGGTGCTGAAGGCGATGGAAATGGCGGCGGCAATAGCAATGATGGCGGAATCGGTCATGGTAGTATATCTCCTTACAAAAATATTCTTTATTCTTTTGCTTTTGAGAGACGTGCCGTTATTCGGTGGCCTCCTGCAGATAAATGGAAACGAGCGTCGTGAAAACGATGGCCTGCAGCGCGCAGAAGAGCAGCGAGAGCACCATCATCACGATCGGCGCGCCGATGGGAAAAATCTCATAGAGCTGTTCCGTGACGGTCTCTTCGCCGAAGATATTGCCGAACAGACGCAGCGCCAGCGACGCGGGCTTGATGAACTCATCCAGAAGGAGCAGCGGCAGCATGATCGCGATGGGGGAAATAAAGCGCTTGAGATAGCCGAGAAAGCCGCGCGCATGGATGCTTGAGCCCTGCAGGTAGAAAAACGTGATGATGCTGAGACCAAGCGTTACCGAAAGCGACGAGGTCGGCGCTTTCCAGTAGTCCGTCAGACCGGCGCCGGGGATGAGCCCGGTGTAGTTGCCGAAAATGATGAAAATGAAGAGCGAGCCGAGAAACAGAAGGTGTTTTCGGGACTCTTTTTTTCCGAGAATACCGGCAAAATAGTTGTCGAGGTATTCAACGCCCGTCTCGATCACATTCTGGAATTTGCCGGGCCGCTCGCGCATATGGCGCGTGGCGAGCAGCGAGATCACGGTGACGGCGGCCAGAATGACCCACATGCCGATCACCTCGCCGGTCACATCCAGAATTCCGAAAATCGGGATCACAACACGGGATTCACCCATTGAGATCTTCTCCCTTCTTATCCGCCGCGGCGGATTTGGACTTTTTATCGTTGCGCCGTGCCAGAAGCATGGCAAAAACCATGGAAAGAGCGGTCAGGCCGAGCGCTGCGCCGACGAGCGGCGCCGTAACGTCCCAGCCGAGAGCGCGCGAACCAAAGAAAACCAGAACAAGATAGGCAACATTGAACAGCTGCCGTACTGCGGAGAACGAAGCGAAAGCCGCAGGCTTTTTTTTCAGCAGCCGGGCGGAGAGCAGGGCGTTGAGACCGGCAACGACGGCACCGCCGAGAAAGGTGAGCAGCCCCTGCACAATAGGTTGATCCATGAATTTTCCTCACATTACATAAGAAGACATTTAAAAATCAAATTGTATTATAGCACACGAAAGCGGAAATGAAATAGATAAAATATAGAAAGAATCAATCAAAAGAACATCATTCTTCGCCATAAAGCAATATAAAGCTCTCGTAGTGATCCTCGGTATAATAGATAAGCCCGTCATTGGAGTATACGATGCGCTTCGCCCCGCGCGAGGCGGCATGCAGCGTGTCGATATCGCACTCATGGTACTCCCGCCCGGGCGCGTCCGGCAGAAGTCCTTCGTAGTTTCCGAACCGGTCGCCGCCGATGCATTTGCCGTCGGCGTAATCGTCCAGCCCGCCGCCGTTCCAGCCGAGCGCGCGGGCATCTTTCTTGGTGATGAAGTTCTGCGGCAGATGAGCGTAGAGATGCAGATAGAGCGCCACATCCTCCGCCGAGGTATACTCCCCGCCCTCGTCGAGCGCAGCGGGGGAGGACTTGTCCGACTCGCCCGGAGAGACGGCATCCGCTTCGGCATCCGACGGGGCGTCTGCCGCGGGGACAGCGTCCGCAGCGGGGGCGGCGGTGCAGGACGGCACGTCCGGCGCAGCGCCGCCGCAGCCGGAAAGAACGGAAAAGACGAGCAGCAGTGCGAGCAGAGCGCCGGTGAGACGAGTAAAACGACGCATAAATTAACCTCCGTTTTTTGCCGACAGATGTCATATGTAATGTAGCATAGCGACGACGAAAAAGCAATTGACAGAATGACACGAAATTTGTTATATTTACTTCACACGAAAATATTCTCGCAAGAGAATATAATGAGAGGAGTACATCCATGAAAAAAACACTTGCCCTGCTTCTTGCACTGGTGATGCTTTTCAGCCTTGCCGCGTGCGGCGCGGCGGAACCGGCTCCCGCGGAGCCCGCACCCGCGGCGACGGAAGAGCCTGCTGCAACGGAAGCCCCGGCGGAAGAGCCCGCTGCCGAAACGGTCATGTTCACCGATTCGTGCGGACGCGAAGTTGAGCTTCCCGCCAACATCACGAAGATCGCTCCCAGCGGCACGGTCGCCACGATGATCCTTGCGGCGTTCGCGCCCGAAGAGCTCGTCTGCGTCGGCACCACGGTGAGCGAAAATCAGATCCCGTATCTTTATGACGGTATCGCCGATCTGCCTGTGACCGGCCAGCTGTATGGCGGCAAGGCCACGCTGAATCTTGAAGAGCTTCTCGCCACCGGCGCGGAGGTCATCATCGACCTCGGCGATTTCAAAAAGTCCATTGCGGACGATCTGACAGCGCTTCAGGAGCAGACCGGTCTGCCCTGCGTCTTCATTGAAGCCGATCTTGCCCACTTGGCGGACGCCTTCCGCACGCTCGGCACCATTCTCGGCAAGGAAGAGCGCGGCGAAGAGCTTGCCAAGCTCGTTGAGGAGACCATGACCATGGCCGCCGAAAACAGCGCGAAGATCACGGAAGAGCAGCAGCTCTCCGTGCTCTACAGCTCCGGCAGCGATCCTCTCGGCACGAACGCCGAAGGCTCCTCCCAGGCGCATGTGCTCGGCATTGTCGGCGCGAAGAACGCCGTGGTGCTCGAGGAAGTCACTAGCAAGGGCGGCGGCAACATGATCAACATGGAGCAGCTTTATAACTTCGATCCCGATGTTGTCCTCGTGACCGACGCCGCGGCTCTGGAGATCATTAAGACCGAGGCCGCGTGGCAGGAGCTGCGCGCCGTGAAGGACGGCAGGGTCTATACCGTGCCGTGTGATCCCTACTGCTGGCTGTCCGCGCCCCCGTCCATGAACATGATCCTCGGTGTGTGGTGGCTCGGCAATCTGCTGTATCCGGAGGTCTATGACTACGACATGACCGCCAAGGCGCAGGAGATCTATAAGGTCTTCTGGAACTACGACCTGACCGCGGAAGAAGCCGCGGCCATGCTGGGCTAAAGCCTTCAAACAACCCCCGCTTCGCGGGGGGAGCGGTTTGAAAAAACAAATGGATCATCCCCCGCAGACGATGTCCGCGGGGGATGATCTTATGTACGTATGAGTTTATGGGATATATGCTGCTTATCCGTGCATCGGGCAGCCGTGGTGCGCGGGCATTTCGCCCTCGCGGATCTCGGCGCGGCAGAGGATCAGCTCACCGAGAATGCTCACGGCGATCTCTGCCGGGGTGACGGCGCGGATGGGCGTGCCGATCGGCGTATGCACGGCCTTTAGCGCCTCCTCCGGAATGCCGCGGTCCATGAGCGTTTTGTTGACGAACGCGATCTTGCTGCGCGAGCCGACAACGCCGAGGTAGGCGTGCGGCGAGCGGAGCACCTGCTCCTCGATAATGAGATCGCCGGAATGGCCGTTCGTCATCACGACAACATAGTCCTCGGCGGTGAGCGTTACGGACTCGGCAATGTTATCATAATTGCAGACCATAGCGTTCTCAGCTCCCTTGAAGAGGGAAATGTCGGCAAAAGCCGGACGGTTATCGAGCACGACGCAGCGGAAATCCACCGCGCCGAGCATGGGTGTGAGCGCCTGCGTGATGTGGCCGCCGCCGAAGATCACAACACGGTTGAAGAGCGGCAGCGGTTCGGCGTAATAGGTGCTTGTGACGACCGTATGCGTCGCGCAGAGCGCGGCGCGCTCTTCCTCGCTTACGCCCTCGCCGCAGAGAAGGCCTTCCTCACCGTACAGGCTCGGCACACTGCCGCCGAGCGGGAGGACGAGCCAGCCGTGCTTGCCTGCTTCGATACGGTCGCACACGGCGCCTGCAAGCAGGCTCCAGCGGAGATCGTCGGCGCTCACATACTCGAAGAGCACCGTAACATCGCCGCCGCACTGCATGCCGATGTCCTCTTTATCGTTGGGCCGGAGCACAAACTCATGCACGGCGCTCTCACCGGCTTTGAGAAGCTCCATCGCCTTTTTCTCCGACTGATATTCCACGGCGCCGCCGCCGATCGTGCCGGTGATGCGGCCCTTTTCGCCGACGAGCATCGCCGCGCCCGCGCCGCGCGGCGCGCTGCCGCGATCGGCGATGACTGTTACGAGCATAGTATTGCGCTCTTCTTCGATTTCATAAAGCAGCTTGGAAAAAATCCTTCGCATGGGTATTCCTCCTGACTTGTGATATGCGGTAAATTCCTGTATACTGAAATTAATTATACTCCGGCGAAAACAGAAAGGCAAGGTACAATCCGTATGGAACTTTATGAAGCGTTTATTTCTTCCGTACCGGCGCATCTGCGCGTTACCATGGCGGTGCGCGGGCGGTATCAGGCATATGTGGAAACGGAGGGCGGCGCAGGGCTTGCCTCGCTGCCGCTGCCGGGGAAAAAACCGTATGGCGACGCGGTCGTCTGTACGGATTGGCTGGGAAAGCCGCTGCGCGATCTTGCAGCGCAGCTCGGCTCGGACGATATGGCGCTCTCGGCGCTCGGCTGCGCGGCGGTGAACGCATGGTTCAACCGGCGCGAGAGCATGGAGGCCCTCGGCGTTACGCTCTATCCGCCGGAGATCGACGAGGGCGACGTGTTCCGCACGCTGGAACCGGAGTGCGCCGGGAAGCTCGTTTCCACGATAGGCCACTTTCGCGGCGGCGAAAAGCTCGCGGGCATGCGGGAGCTGCGCGTGTTTGAAAAGGACCCGCGCCCCGGCGACTATCCGGAACGGGAGGAGGACCGGCTGCTCCCCGGCTCCGATGTCGTCGTCATCACCGGCATGGCGCTCACGAACGGCACGATGCCGCACATCCTTGAGCTCTGCCGCGACTCGCAGATCGTAGCGTTGAGCGGGCCGAGCGTTCCGGTATCGCCGATCTGGTTTGATCACGGCGTGACGGCGCTTTTCGGCACTCTCTGCTGGGACATCCCCGGCTGCCGGAAAGCGATGCGTTACGGCGGCCATAAGGACACCTGGAAGTACATGGGAAAATCGGTGCTCCGCAAATAAGAAGAAAAGGCTCTGTTTCCGGAGAAACAGAGCCTTTGCCTTTTTTTAATAGGGGCGATGATTTAGCCGCCGTAGCCATAGCCGAAGCCGAACGGGAAGCCGCCGTAGGAACCGGAGGACTGCTGCTGGTTTGAGGACGACGTGGGATCGGCCAGAGCGCTCTTCTGCTGCTCGCCGACGGTGAGCGTGAGCGTAAGCTGCTCGCTCTCACCCTGCCGGTAGACGGTGAGCGTCATCTCGTCGCCGGGCTGACTGGCGGAGACGATCTTCACAAGCTCGCTGCTCGTTGTGATCTTCTCGCCGTTTATGGCGGTGATGATGTCGTTGATCTTCAGTCCGCATTCCGCAGCGGGGCTGTTCTCACTGACGGCCTTGACCGCCGCGCCCTGCGGGAGACCGTAGCTGACCATTTCGCTGCTCACGGTCGTGACGGAAACGCCGATATACGGCTTGACGATATAGCCCTTTTCAATGATGCTCGTGATGATGTTCTTCACGTGGTTGATCGGGATGGCAAAGCCGATGTTGTCGATGGACGCGCTGCCCGAAGAAGAGGAGGAGCTGTACTTGGCGTTCGTGATGCCGACGACCTCGCCGTAGCTGTTGAAGAGCGCGCCGCCGGAGTTGCCGGAGTTGATGGCGGCGTCGGTCTGGATGAGATCCATCGTTGTGCCGGAGGAGAGCGTGACCTCGCGGTCAAGCGCGCTCACGTAGCCGACGGTGAGCGAGAACGTCAGCTCGCCGAGCGGGTTGCCGATCGCCATGACCTCGTCGCCGACATAAAGATCATCGGAGCTGCCAAGCACGACCGGCGTAAGACCGGTAGCGTCGATCTTGAGAACGGCAATGTCGTTGCTTTCGTCATAGCCGACGATCGAGGCGCTGTAGGAGGTGTTGTCGTAAGTCGTTACCTGCACGCTGCTGGAGTTTTGGATCACGTGGTAGTTTGTGAGAATGTAGCCGTCCTCGGTCAGAATGAAGCCGGAGCCGGAAGCGGCACTCGTTGTCTGATAGCCCCAGTAGTTCGTCGTGATCGAGGTCGTGATGCCGACGGTGGAATTCACGTTCTGCGCATATACCTCGCGCGGCGTGAGCTTCTCGGAGGTATCGGTACGCGCGGTATTCACCTTTTCGGTCTGCCGCTCGCCGACGTACATAGTCGTGCCGGTCGAGGGAGTCTGGTTTTCCGTATTATTGCGCAGCAGAAGCGTTGCGCCGACGCCGAGGCATCCGCCCAGCAGCGCGCACGCGAGGGCGATGGCGATGATCTTTCCGACGGAGAGTTTCTTCTTTTTCTTCGGCGGCTCGGGGGAATACGAATAGCTGCCGGGAATGCAGCCGCTCTGCGGACCGGAAGAGTACTGTGAATCGGCGTTATGCGCCCCCGCGGTATAATCGCTCTGCGTGCCGCGTTCCGGCGTGTACCGGTACGTGCTGCTTTCGTTATTTTCGGTATTGGGATCGTTGTTCTCGTACATGGAAAACACCTCTTGTTTCATTTCTTGGCTGTATCCTATCACGGAATTCTGAAAAGAACCTGAAACTATCTTGAACAATTTGTAAATTGAGTCAAGACCACCGGCGTAGCCGATAGCTTGTACAAGCCCTATAAGGGCATGTTACCGGCCGCACATTAAGGTGCATTTAATTTCTTTCTTTTGCACGAAACGCTCCGCTATTATTAAAATAGCTTTTTGCCTTACGAATGCAGTTAGTGCTATAATTTCCTTATCATTTGGGATAATCTCCGTTAATTCTGTCTGTTGTCGGTTGGCGAACCTGACTTCACTCTATCATTGGAGTTTTTTTCCCATCCACAAGTAGAACTCTTCGCGTCCACCGGTTTCCTTTCCTATGAATGAAGTAAGCCTGTAACCGTTATGGTTGCAGGCTTTTTCGTTATGGTGCGGTTTGCAAACTCAGCTGTTGCTCGCCGACGTGTTGCGCTCGGTTCCGTTGCGGATGTGATCGTACACAAGCTTTTTCAAAAGCTCGGCGTCACGCGCCTCTATGGCGTCGAGAATCCGCAGATGCTCTAGTGTGGAAGATTCAATCGTCTTTTTCCGGGAATCATCGCCTTCGCTTCCGAACACCTCTGCATAGTAGCGAAGACGGATTGAATATTCCTTCACCATCGAAATTGTTTTCATTACAATATCGGACTTCGAGAATTTGTAAAGGATTTCATGAACGTCCAGATCGGACTGAATATAGCGCTCAAAATCGCACGGATTTTCCTGAACGCGGCGTAGATCCTCCCGCAGGTGATCAATGACACTCAGCGGAATGTTGTTAATCGACAGCTCCGCCGCATAAGGCTCGAGCAGCAGGCGCAGATGCATGGTGATTGCCATATCGCTTATATCGATCTCCGAAACGGACGCGTGCTTTCTCGGATTGAGCGTGACAAGCCCGTCGCGGGAGAGCATATTCAGCGCCTCGCGCAGCGGTGCGCTGCTGATATTCAGTTTTGCGCTTAACACCGCTATGTTGATCGGCTCGCCCGGTTTCAGCTTTCCCAAAACAATTTCGCGCCGCAATATTTCATAGACACGGTCCTTTACCGTTACCGGCTGAACCTCATAATCGAAATCCTGCAAGAGAACTCACCTCAAAGTTTATATAGTCCTTCACAGCGGAAAGCATTTTTTTTAGTATACCACATGATATAGAGAAAAAGCAATATCATCGATCGCCGATAATCTTAAATATTGCCGATAGTACTAAAGATGAACCTCAAATTTTGTCGAAACCACAGAATCGATCATAAACTATCGACGATCTATTGACAACGATCGATTTAAAAATTATGATGTGCTCAACACAGGAACTTTTCAACAGGTTCCGAAAAGGAGGAAGCATTATGAAAAATTTGTATGCTCCCAAGGGCATTATCCCTGTTCCCCCCACACCGTTCAACAAGGACGACACGATCAACGAGGCTGAATACCAGCGCCTTCTCAATTACGACATTGAGCGAGGCGTTCACTGCACTGGTGGACATCATCGAAAAAGCAGTGGACCACAAAGGATTCTCCTACGTGAACA
>OGZO01000537.1_pt1 | contig 28535 bp, 29 predicted proteins | sample 1576721 | NCBI WGS metagenome assembly OGZO01 (sample SAMEA3541516, study PRJEB24748) | human gut metagenome | biome: human gut; feature: human-associated habitat; material: faeces | place: China | collected 2012 | reverse complement strand
CCAGGATGCCGCCGTGAATCATGGGATGCAGTGTTTTCACACGGCCATCCATCATTTCCGGAAATCCGGTGACTTCGGAAACAGATTTTACCGGAATGCCTGCTGCTGCAATGGCCTTCATGGTGCCGCCGGTGGAAATGATTTCCACACCCAGTTCATGAAGTCCCTTTGCAAATTCTACTACCCCGGTCTTGTCAGATACACTGATCAGGGCTCTTTTAACTGCCATGTTTAACTCCCCCTTTGAAATTAAATTGGATTGATATGAAACGGCTCAAATGGAGCTTATTTTTCAGGATTGCTGTGCATACCGCTCACATGATGACCGTCAATGTGGAGTTTGTCTGCACAGAAGGCGGTGACTGCTCTCACGTAGGCCGGATGTTCCTGCTGAAGGATGCGGTCTGCCAGGGTGTCCTCTGTATCGTCATCATACACCGGTACGGCCACCTGGGTAATGATGGGGCCGTCGTCCAGTCCGGTGCCTACGAAATGAACGGTGCAGCCTGCCACCTTCACGCCCGCTTCCACAGCCTGCCGCTGGGCATGGAGCCCGCGGAAGCTGGGAAGCAGGGCAGGATGGATATTGATAATCCGGTTCGGGAAGGCGTGAATCAGGTTTTCACCGCAGATTCTCATGTATCCTGCCAGGCAGATGAGGTCCGGATGATAGGACTTGGCTGCTTCCAGAATGGCATCATTGAAGGCTGCCTTATTTTCAAAGGATTTCAGTTCCAGCACAGTGGAAGGGACCTGCCAGCGCTCTGCCCTTTTCAGCACCTGGGCATCGGCATGATCACAGATGACTCCCACCACGGTGCCATTCACTCTGCCGTCTATGGTGGCTTCGTGGATGGCTTCTGCATTGGAACCTCTGCCCGATGCGAAAATCAGAATTCTCTTCTTACTCATTGAAAAGACCACCTGTCACAACTACATCCTGGTTTCCTTCGGTGATTTCACCGACTTCGTAAACCGGTTCATTGATGGATTTCAGGATTTCCTTTGCTTTTTCCGCATTTTCCCTGTCCATGATGAGGAGCATGCCCAGGCCGCAGTTATAGGTGCGGTACATTTCCCGGGGTTCCACGCCCCCTTCTTTCATGAGGAACGGGAAAATCGGAAGGAGCGGCCACTTTTCCGCATCCAGCACAGCCCTGGTCCCCTTTGGCAGCACTCTTGGAATGTTGTCATAGAAACCGCCGCCGGTGATATGGACCATACCGTTCACCTTGGTGCCCTTCAGCACTGGAATCACAGGTCTCGGATAGAGGCGGGTAGGAGTGAGGAGCACTTCGCCCAGGGGCTTGTCCATATCTCCATACACCTTATCCAGGGAAAGGCCGTTGTCCTTAATAATACGGCGCACCAGGGAATAGCCGTTGGAATGAACACCGGTGGAAGGAAGGCCCAGAATGACGTCGCCCACTGCAATGTCTTCACCGGTGATGAGGTCTTTTCTGTCCACAATGCCTACGGCAAAGCCGGCCACATCGTAGTCCCCTTTGGCATAGAAGCCGGCCATTTCTGCCGTTTCACCGCCCAAGAGGGCGCAGCCGGACTCTATGCACGCATTGGCCACACCCTTCACGATTTCCGCCATCAGTTCCGGTTCCAGCTTGCCGGTGGCAATGTAGTCCAGGAAGAAGAGGGGCCTTGCGCCCTGTACCAGCACATCGTTTACGCTCATAGCCACGCAGTCCTGGCCGATGGTATCATGAATACCCATTTCGATGGCCAGGCGCAGCTTCGTGCCTACGCCGTCGGTACCGGAAACGAGGATGGGGTCGTCGGAGAGTTCATCCTTCAGACGGAAGAGGCCGCCGAAGCCGCCGATATCGCCCATGACGCCACGGGTGTAGGTTGCCTGTACTGATTTCTTAATCAGCTCCACTTCTCTTTCACCGGCATCAATATCTACGCCGGCTTCCGCATAGGTTAAGCCTTTTTTCTTTTCGCTCATGGTTCCTCCCTATTCTTCATCTTCCATGCTGCCCAAGCCGTCGTGGGGTACCTTTTCCGGATACACGCCGTCGAAGCAGGCAAAGCACATGTCCGATGCCTTAATTTCGGAAATCGATTCCGCCAGTCCCTTCTGGGATAGATAATGAAGAGAATCGGCGCCGATCATTTTGCAGATTTCTTCGGTGGAATACTTGGCGGCAATCAGCTGCTTTCTTTCGGCCGTATCGATGCCAAAGAAGCAGGGATACCGTACAGGCGGCGAGCTGATGCACAGCTTGATTTCCTTGGCTCCTGCATTTTTCAGGAGGTTGATAATAATGCCGCTGGTGGTGCCGCGGACGATGGAATCATCCACCAGAATGATGCGCTTGCCCTCCACGTTCATGCGGATGGGGTTCAGCTTCATGCGCACCGCCCTTTCTCTCTTCTTCTGTCCCGGCTGGATAAAGGTGCGGCCCATGTATTTATTCTTCAAAAGCCCTTCCACGAAGGGAATGCCGGAAGCAGCGGAATAACCCAGGGCTGCCACGTTGCCGGAGTCCGGCACACTCATCACCACATCGCCTTCATAGTGGGTTTCTTCCCAGAGCTTCCTGCCCATGTTTAAGCGGGCCTGGTAAATGTCCTGGCCGTTCATGATGGAATCGGGACGGGCGAAATAAATGTATTCAAAGGAGCAGATGCCGTGGCGGTGGCTGTCCACAGGGCAGTACATGGTGGAACGGACGCCCTTGTCATCAATGGTGACGATTTCGCCGGGCAGTACATCCCTTACAAATTCCGCATCAATGGCATCCAGTGCCGGCGTTTCCGAAGCCAGCACCCAGCCGTGTTCCGTCTTTCCCAGCACCAGGGGACGGTAGCCGAAGGGATCCCGGCAGCCGTAGATGGCGTCATTGGTGCAGGCCACGATGGCATAGGCACCATGGATTTCATCCATGAGCTCCTTGAATTTTTCTTCTTCCGTGGCCCGGCGGCTTCTGGCCAGCAGCTTAATAATGACTTCCGTATCCATGGTGGTGGAGAAAGTGGAGCCTTCCAGAAGGAGGCGGCGCCGCAGATTCTTCGTGTTCACCAGGTTCCCGTTGTGAGCCAGTGCCATGGGGCCGTCAATACTGTCAGCCTGCAGGGGCTGCACATTCACCGGAATAGAGGAACCGGTGGTGGAATAGCGCACATGGCCGATGCCGATGTGGCCTTCCTTTTCCGGCAGATTGTGGAATACCTCCGTCACCAGGCCCATGCCGCGGAAGGTTTCCATGGTTTTTCCATCAGAAACGGTAATGCCCGCACTTTCCTGGCCCCGGTGCTGCAGGGCAAAGATACCGTAGTAGGTTTCATGTACCGCAGACAGATCCCGGTCAAAAATACCAAACACTCCGCACTCTTCATGCGGCTTGTCATCATATACATCCATACTTTTATACATTACGGAATTCTCCTGACTTTCTTATAATTCAGACCCATCGGTCTTCTGGGGCTTTTCCGCATGGGACAGAACCGTGCCACCCCATTGAGGCATGGTGCCGTCCGTCATTTCTTTTAGAATTTTTCACCGGTCAGAAGTTCATAGGCTTCCTTGTAAATACCGATGGTCTTGTCGATGATATCCTGGGGCACCGTATCTCCCGGATGAGCTTTCAGGTAGTCACGGACAAACTGCTTGTCGTAGGAAGGCTGGCCATGGCCTGCTTCGTAGCCCTTTGCCGGCCAGAAGCGGGAGTTATCGGGAGTCAGCATTTCATCGCCCAGTACAATATTTCCATTTTCATCCAGCCCGAATTCAAACTTGGTGTCCGCAATGATGATGCCTCTTTCCAGGGCATAGTCAGCGCACTTGTTGTAAAGAGCAAGGGTCAGTTCGGACAGCTTTTCCATATATTCCCTGCCTTTTCCAGGGAAGAATTTATTCACCCAGGCTTCCCCTTCTTCCATGGAAATATTCTGGTCATGTTCCCCTACCGGCGCTTTAGTGGAGGGGGTGAAAATCGGATGCGGCAGCTTCTGGCATTCCTTCAGACCTTCCGGCAGCTTGATGCCGCAGACCTTGCCGTCCTTCTGGTAGCCTTCCCAGCCGGAGCCGGTGATGTAGCCGCGGACAATGCATTCCACCGGAATCATGTTGAGCTTCATGGTCTTCATGGAGCGGCCTTCGAATTCCTTTGTCTGGAAGAATTCCGGCATATCCTTGGTATCGATAGAAATCATGTGGTTCGGAACGATATCCTTTGTGAAATCGAACCAGAACTTGGACATGCGGTTCAGCACTACCCCTTTTTCAGGGATGGGGCACTTCAGGATATTATCAAAAGCGGAAATACGGTCGGTGCATACCATGACAAGGCTGTCGCCCAGATCGTAGAGTTCGCGGACTTTACCGGATTTGAATGGTTTGTATTCTTTCATTGTTTTTCTCCTTTAAAAATGTAAGATTCATTGCCAAAGTCATTATGAAATGAAAATTCAAATAAAGTTTTTACTTTCCCAGGGAAGCCTGCAGCTTTTCATCTTTGGCGTAGATTTCCTCTGCTGCTTTTTCGCGATAGGCCTTGTACTTTTCATAGAGAGCCTTATCGGAAACCGCACCGATTTCCACAGCCAGGAAAGCAGCATTCTTTGTGCCGTCAATGGCTACCGTGGCCACCGGAATTCCGGAAGGCATCTGCACAATAGAAAACAGGGCATCCATGCCGTCCAGTTTAGCACCGGAAAGAGGCACCCCAATCACCGGTTTCAGCGTCAGGCTGGCCACCACGCCGGGCAGTGCCGCTGCCATGCCGGCGCCGGCGATGAATGCGCCTACCCCCTTCTTTTCCTCTGCTGCCACAAAATCAGCCAGCTTCTTCGGCGTTCTGTGAGCAGAAGCAATGGTTACGTCATAGGTCACGCCAAAATCATCAAGAATGGCAAAAGCCTTCTTCATGACCGGTAAATCGGAATCACTGCCCATCACAATTCCAACATGCATTGTTCATTTCCTCCCTTTTCTGGGACCCTTCTCCCAAAAAAAATCTCCCCTTGCAGAAAAGTGACCCATGGTCAGACAATTCCCGCAAAAGGAGTATTCATGCCAAACAGATACAACGTACCAGCAAAAAGAGAGGCAGTCGAACAGAAGATATACTCTTCCTTTCCTGCGCCTTCGGAAATAAAAATCCTTTCAGCAGACATGGCCGCTCCTCTCCGGTTTGAGATAAAAAAGCCTGCGCTTTCTATGCACAAGCCTGCACTACCCAACATCTTATTGCTTACGTTCCTTAATTATTCTAATATTTCCATTTTCCCTTGTCAATAAATTTTAATACCGCAAAACCCCTGTGGTGCAGGCTTTTCTTAATTATAACGGAAAGTTCAGCTCTTTATTGGTTTCATCTCATGTTTTTCTATTTTTACTCTTATATTTATGGATGAGTAGGTTTCCTACTCGACTTGATACAATGGCGCTTCTTGCATGCAGGAAACTGTTGGCGAAGAGTTTCCTATTCGACATGACACCATTGTGTTTCTTTCCGACAAGAAACTGGTCGCGAAAGGTTTCCAGGCCGACATGGCGCCACTGTGTTTCATCGCTATAGGAAACTGTTTGCGAAAGGTTTCCTGTCCGACATGACACCATTGTGTTTCTTTCCGACAGGAAACTGGTCGCGAAAGGTTTCCTGTCCGACATGACACCATTGTGTTTCTTTCCGACAGGAAACTGGTCGCGAAAGGTTTCCAGGCCGACATGGCGCCACTGTGTTTCATCGCTATAGGAAACTGTTGGCGAAGGGTTTCCTGGCCGGCTTGTCACGATGGCGTTTCTTACCTATAGGAAACTACCTTCTACCTTCCATCTTCTATCCTCTACCTTCTACCTTCTGTCTTCTCCTCCCGGGCAGTCAAAATGCTGCCATCCAGCTTTTATCGGGTTTCCACTTACTTCTTTCTTCCACATAGGCATCCAGCAGGCGGTTGAATTCTTCTTCAGTCAGTGCCTTCATGATTTCTCTTCTGAGGGAGGCCGCCTCGGGGAGGCCGTGGAAGTAGCGGCTGGCGTGGGCACGCATTTCTTTGACCGCCACCCGTTCCCCCTTTTCTTCCACCAGGCCGTGGAGGTGCTCTCGGGCCATGGCGATGCGCATTTCATTGGTAGGCGGCGGAAGGATAGTTCCCGTTTCCAGATAGGTATTTACCCTTTCAAAGACCCAGGGATTGCCCCAGGCGGCACGGCCGATGGCCACACCGGCGCAGCCCGTTTCTTTCATCAGCCTTGCGGCCGTCGGTCCGTCCACCACGTCGCCGTTTCCAAAGACCGGAATGTGGACAGCCTCCACCACTTCGCCGATTTTTTCCCAGTCCGCACAGCCAGTGTAGAAATCTTCCCTGGTGCGGCCATGGACAGTGATGGCAGAGGCGCCAGCTTCTTCCACCGCCTTTGCCAGTTCCACACAGTTTTCCGTTTCCCTGGTCCAGCCGAGGCGCATTTTGACGGTCACCGGGACGTGGACCGCTTCCACCATGGCCTTCACCACCGCCGCTGCCAGGGGGACATTCTTCATAAGGGCAGAGCCGTCGCCGTTTTTGACCACCTTCTGCATGGGGCAGCCCATGTTGATATCGATGATATCGGCGCCCGCCTTTTCCATTTCCTTTGCCCCCAGCGCCATGATGTCCGGTTCGCTGCCGAAAAGCTGGAGAGCCACCGGATGCTCACCGGGGTCGATTTTCAGCATGTCCCTTGTCTTTTCATTTTTATAGTAAAGCCCTTTGGCACTCACCATTTCCGCCGTGGTCATGGCAGCGCCCATGCGGCGGGCAATGACCCGGTAAGCCAGGTCGCTCACCCCTGCCATGGGGGCCAGCACAGCCCAGCCTTCTAACTCTATCGGTCCGATTTTCGGTTTCTGATACATGGTTTCCTCCTGTCATATTGGACTATTTTACCACAAAAGAGGAAATGAAATCCCCTTCGTTTCCTCTTTTCTTCCATTTTCTTGACATAAAGTGAGCTTGAAGAATTATAATGGAGGCAGAATATGGATTTGACTCTGACCGCACAGTGCTTTTCCGGAGAAAGGAGAAATAGATGGCTTACACAATTTCACAGGTTTCCAAGCTTACAGGAATCACTCCTTCCACCATCCGCTATTATGACAAGGAAGGACTTCTCCCCCGGGTGGAAAGGAAAAACGGCATCCGCCTTTTCACCGATACGGATATCCGCTGGTTTCACCTGCTCACCTGCCTGAAGAATACGGGCATGCCCATCAAACGTATCCGCGAATATGCAAAGCTCACGCTCCAGGGTGATACCAGCCTCAAAGAAAGGCAGGCCCTCATCCGGGAGCAGCGGCAGTTTGTACAGGACCAGATCGACCAGCTCCTCTTCTATATGCAGGAACTGGATTTCAAGGAATGGTACTACAATAAGGCTCTGTCTCTGGGTTCTGAAAGCAAAATCAACCTTGACGATTATGAAAAGGAAACGGGGAAGAAAACGCCTGATAAACTGAGCCTATAAAAAAGCAGGGGCTGTGAAAAAATGTTCAGTCATTTTTTCACAGCCTCTTTTGCTGCCTTTTGTGCAGGAAATCTTCCGGATCTTATTGTTTTCCGTAATTCGTAAGGAAGGTTTTTATGAATTTCACCGGCCTGTCCAGCTCGTCCACCGGCATCTTTTCATCCACCTGATGAGCTTCGCCCCAGCGGGCAGTCCTTACCCGTCCTGTGAATCGGTAAATATGGTCGCAGACATCCGCATAATTTCTGGAGTCCGTGGCACCCAGCATGAGGTTCGGCGCAATCACAGTATCTTTGCCGTAAACTTCATGAATGGTCTTTGAAAGGAGGCTGAACAGTTTTCCCTTGACCTCTCCTGCAGGATGGGGATTTTCCGCAAAGGAAGCCTTAACCTTCACTCCGTCGGGCATGATGGATTCCAGATACCTGGTCACAGAATCCACCGTATCCCCCTGGAGGATGCGGACACTCATAGTGGCTTCCGCATGGGAAGGAAGCACATTGGCCTGGCTGCTGCCTTCAGCCATGGTAACGGCAAAGGTGGTATGGAGAAGGGCATCCAGGATTCTGTCACTTTCTGCCAGCTTCACCAGTTTCTTCCAGTTCTTCTTCGGATGGCTTACGATGGATTTTCTCGGCTCTTCCTGCAGCGGCGCCACAGCTTTCAAATGGGCTTTCACCAGTGGCGTAAGCCTATAGGGCATGGGGTGGGCTTCCACAGCCGCCATGGCCCTTGCCACATCACCCAGCACGGTGCCCCGGCCGGGCTTGCTGGCATGACCGCCGGCGCCGTCCTTGTAGAGTACAAATTCATTGGGCGCCTTTTCTGCCATGCCCACCAGGGCCAGCGGCGGCTCTCCCTCATTCCCTTCCTCCACATTGCCCCCTTCATCAAAAAGGCAGGCCAGATGGACCCCCTGCTCCTTCAGGTAGGCAGCAGTCAAAACGGAGCCCTTTTTGTCCGGTGTGCACTGTACCTCCTCATTGTGGCCGAAGGAAAGGTAAATGTCGAAATCCGGCGAAAAGCCCTCTTCCAAGAGTTCCTCCACCGCATCCATTTCCGCAGTGAGCACGGACTTACAATCTTCGGCGCCCCTTCCCCAGAGACAGTCTTCCTCCACTTCTCCCCCAAAAGGCGGGTGGCTCCACTGCTCCTCATGAATGGCAGGCACCACGTCCTGATGGGCCATGAACAGCACAGGGTCCTTCTTCGGATGGTCCGATTTCCAGTGGAAAAGAAGACTGGCCTTTCCGATTCGGGTGAGAGAAAGCTTTTCAAAAATCAAAGGCCAGGCCTCCTGCATGTACTGGTGAAGGCGGTCAAACTGGGACCAGTCAGTGTGTTCATCATTTACCGAAGAAACTGTGGGAATCTGCACCACTCCCTGGAGATGGGAAATATATTTTTCAAGTTTTGTATCCATTACATCCTCCTTTATAATCTTCTCTCCGCATGAAAAAGACTTTGATGAAATGATGCCCCTGTCCGTTGGCCGGACAGCCCCCCGCGTCCCCTGTCATTTCGAAAGAGCCCGAATACCCCAGGCGCCCCCGCCGCCCCCAGTCATCCTGAGCGAAGCGAAGGATCTCGGTACACGGCGTCAGTGGGGCAGAGATTGTTACATTCCAGTGGGTGAGGTGGCATGCAGCGGGCAGTTGTCCCCCTGTCATTTCGACCGGAACGAAGTGGAGTGGAGAAATCTCCTTTCTCAATGGTATGGGCACCATAGCGGCCGGAGATTTCTCGGCTCAGAGTTTCAATGAGCCTAAAGCCTTTACCACCCATACCGGCGTGCAGCTCCGCTCGAAATGACATGGCGGCGGGCTGCTTACGGTCATTTAGATAGGGCGCCGAATACCATATACGCCCCCGCCGCCCCAGTCATCCTGAGCGAAGCGAAGGAGCTCGGTACATGGCGTCAGTGAGGCAGAGATTGTTACATACCAGTGGGCGGGGTAGCATGCGTCAGGCTGCATTCGGTCATGTTCACCGGAATGAGGAAGAGGGGAGAGTGCCTCCTCTCCCCTTTATATAATACATATATAATATGGAATTATTTACCTGCGTCCTTCAGCTGGTCGAAGAGGTTCCGGTGATACCATTTTTCGGAAATCTTCTGCAGCGTGCCGTCCTTGGACAGTTTTTCCAGGGCCGCTTCGATTTCATCCGCCAGTTTCTGTTCATTCTTATTGACGATGACCACGGTTTCGTTCACCTTGATAGGCTTGTCCAGAGCCACGATTTCAAAATTCATGGCTTTGGCAATATCTTCGACACCCAGGTTATTCGGGTATACCAGGGCATCATACTGACCGTTTTTCAGAGATGTAATCCGTTCAGCCGGTGTAAGGCCATCCTGAATGGGCACTTCCTTCATCATGTTGTCATGGGCTGCATTCCAGTCGGTGAGGACTTTGTAAATGCCGCCGTTAGGCGTATTGGGCACCAGTTTGCCGCCGCCTTTGATGACATCTTCCAGGCTGTGGTACTTCTGGGCATTTTCCTTGGACATGTAGACCATGACGGAAGAAACGCCGATAGGCGTCTTGGGGACGATGTAGTCCTTTTCGCGGCGCGGTGTACGGTAGTATCCGCCGGAAGCCACCTTGGCATCGCCGGATTCCATCATTACATCCTGGGTTTCCGGCGGAACGGCCTGGATATCCAGATGGTAATCCTTCAGGTTTTTATTGACTTCCTGCCAGATATCGTATTCATAGCCCTGGAGCTTGCCGTTTTCATCAGCCCAGGAAAGGGGCCGTTCCGTGCTGGAAAGCACCAGTTTTACCGAAGTTTTCCCATCGGCCGTTGCAGCTGCCTTGGAAGAAGCGGCCTTCTGGTCACCGCCGCAGCCGGCAAAAATACCTGCCGCCAGAAGAGATGCCAGTGCCACAAAAGCGATTTTTACAGATTTTCTCATAAAGATTTCCTCCTTATTATGATTTCATTCAAAACAAAAAGTCTCCCATCCTTTTCAGGACGGGAGACCCGCGATTCCACCTAAATTCATATATCCGTCGCCGGACATATCTCTGTGAGTTCTATCAAACCCCTGCTCTATATCGGGAGCCCCCGGAAAAACCTACTGCCCTTCAGCCTTCCAAACTCAGAAATGCACTTCACCACCCTATCCGTATCCGCTCCCACTCTCCGGACTCGCTTCACCGTTTTCAGTATGGCTACTCTTTTCTTCATCGTTTTCTATTGATATGTCTACATTATCATGGATAAAGGCTGTTGTCAATACCCGCCTTGGCGGGTATTGACAAGGTTCTAAGGATTGACCGGCCTTCGTCCGGAAGGTTCTTAGGTTTGACGGGCCTTTGGCCCGAGGGTTGTTGTGGCGGCTTCGCCGCAGTTTAAGAAGGGGGGCGCGGCTGACGCCGCAGGTTGTGTAAAAGGGTTGTGTTCGCTTCGCTCAAGGGGGCGACGGCCCTTTGGGCCGAAGGTTGTGGTGGCGGCTGTGGGGCCACTCCGTGGCCCGGGTTCAGAAGGTTCAAAGGGTTCACAGGGTTCAGAGGGTGGTGGTGGCGGCTTCGCCGCAGTTTAAAAAAGGGGGCGTGGTACCATTGAGATTCATGGCGACGGTCAGAAGGCATCGGATAAATGACATTCTGCCATCTATCTTCTATCGTCTGTCTTCTATCGTCTAATTTCCCAGTCCTTTTTCCTCTATCCACCGGTCCATGATTTCTGCAATTTCTTCATTGTTCTTATCTTCGAAGAGGAAATGGGTATTTCCGTAAATTCCCCTTTCCGGCAGGTGAAGGACCTGGGCGTCTCCACCGTGGCGATTGATGGTTTCCGCCATAAGGCGGGCCTCCTTAAGACGGACTCTCCAGTTATCTTCCCCGCCATGGGGGCTTGGCGTTTCAGGGATATTATCTCCGAAAATCATAAGGATGGGAATCTTTGTGAGCCTGTCAAAATCTTCTGCCGGAACTGCCACGCCTTTTAACGCACCGAAGGGGCTGGAAGATGGAAGAGGCGGCGGTACTTCTCCTTCCGGAAATACGAAGCCCACTCCCGGTTCCAAGGCAATGATGCCTTTGATTTTATTATTCTTTATTGCCGCCAGCCATCCTGGAGAACCTCCCTGGGAGTGGGTAACAAGAATGGCATCTCCTGCCCGATCTACAGTATCCGAAAGGACAGAAGCAGTCAGCTTGGGATCAAAGGCGCCTGTATTGGGCGTTACCTTTCTCCAGAACTGATTCTCTGCTTCTTCTCCTTGCGGAATCTGCACATTTTCAAAATAATGAGGATAATGACCAAAGCGGAAAATATCAAACCACAGTGCTTCATCCGCTGTAGGTGTTATCTTCCCTTCTATCCCGCTGCTTCCGGCTCTCCCCCTCCTGGGCTGGTCCATAAGGTATACTTTGTAGCCTTTACGGAGAAAGAGCGTCTGGAATCCTTCCCTGCCGTCCGGCGTAGTTTCAAAGCCAGCGCTGCTCTGTCCGGCGCCGTGGAGGAAAAGAAGGGCATTCCTTCTGGCCTTTGCCGGTATCTGGTAAAACACATAGCCATGGTCCACATGCTTTTCCTGCCCCTCCGGAGACAGGGCATGGGATTCATCATAAGTTCCCTTCTCATGAATAATGGTACCGCCGACCGCAAAGCTGCCCTGCTGGACAATTTCTATTGGTTTGCTGTCATGCATGTTCTTTTCTGCATAAACCGTATGGGCAGAAAATGCCAGAAATGCTGCCGCCAATGATAGAATCATATAAGATGAAATAAAATTCATGTGCTGCCTCCTATTATGTGGTATATTACAATACTGCCTGCAGAACTCATATCTCCACTGCTTTTCTTACAGCCTTCAAATTTTCTTCACTGCAGTCCTGGGCAACACAGCATCCCGGCCCGATAATGAGGCCTTTACCATCCACTTCATCAATAGCTTCATGAATATGCGCAATAATTTCATCCGGTGTTCCGTCTTTTACAATATCATCTCTCACTTCTTTTCCATCTACTAACTTTGTAGCAGCCCTTATACCAGCCAGGAATGGTTTATCAGAAATCTTTCTTGCATCCCTGAGGGACGGTGCCGTATTACGGTCATGCCAATTCAGTACAGCTGCCGGATAATTTTTGAAAATTTCTTCATAATATACATCCAGCCCATGAATATGGACCACATTAAACCATGTCTGTTTTACATAGCTATCCATAACCAAAAGGTCATAAAATTCGCCAAACTCCTTGAATGTTTCAAAATCAAGCAGTTCTCTTCTCGCATCCTGCGTAGCAAAGAAGAATCCATCTACTCCGGCATCAATGTTATACTGAATGAAATCATTTGTTACCGCCGTAATGACCTCCAGTGCATGGTGGATTTCATCAGGATAGTTTTTCAAATCCTCCAGAACTTTACCGCCTGTCAATTTATGAAGTGTGGTCAGCGGGCTGAATATGGTCTGTATGATAGGTGTATGAGGTTTCACTTTCTTCGCCAATATTCTGGCAAATTCAACCTGCTTCCCATATGTTCCCTGCAGCCCGGAAATCGCTTTCAGATTTTTATACCCTTCAATATTTTCAATCCCCGGACGCGCCAATGTAACCGGTCTGCCTTGCTGGCAGTAAATATTCAGCTTTGCGCCAAAATCCTGGATGCCATAATTTCCAAAAGGCATCATTTTAATGAAATCATAATCATAGTGCTCAACGAATGCTGCTTCCGCTTCCGCCAAAGATACCGGATCCTGGTCATACTGAGAAAAATGGAACCATACAGAAACCGGCACTCGATCTGCTGATTTCCCTGCAATGACCTGCTGTAAGCGTTCTTCTCTATTCATCGGATTATCCCCTTTCATATCCATGCCAAAATATAGCCTGAAATATCACTACAACCCTTGAACTATCAGACTGCTTTCATTCCTTTTCTCCGAAGCTGCCTTTCCCAGAAGTTGAATACAAAGGTAAGAATGATACAAAGTCCCCAGTAAATAACAGCATCCGCAATGTATGGTTCTGTCCTGCGGCTATAAAGGGACGCAAACAGGTTTGCTGCCGCAAAGATGTCCACGATTTTAATTGTAAAGAGCAGTGAAATTCCTTTGATTGCGTGAAGATAATAAGTAAAAAATGTAGGAAGTACCACCAGCAGTGCCTGCGGGAAAACAATCCTCACATAGGCATGGAAAGGACTCATTCCCATTGCCACTGCCGCTTCATACTGTCCTTTTGGAACAGAAAGGATGGCACCTCGAATATTTTCCGACTGGAAAGCTGCATGGAACAGGACAAAAAGAATATAGCCTGTCCAATAGGGACTCACATCAAAAACTTTAACATTAACTCCATAATAAGCAGAAAGAATGGGTGCCATCAGGAAAGGTACCGTGTAATAAGCAATGAAAATCTGGACGATGGCCGGTACAGATCTTGTAAAGGAAACCCAAACAGCCAGCAGGAAATTCAATATCGGATGATGGCCTATACGGATAATAGCCACGACAGCCCCCAGTACAATTCCTCCCACCAGGGTAACGGCTGCCATGAAAAGTGTATTGGGAACAGCCTTCATGATGTAGAAAAAGGCTTCAATAACAGCCTGCATATCTATTGTCATGATTCCCTCCTGTTCAGAATACGGGTCTGTCGATTTTCAAGCCGCTTCAATACCGTTTCAAGTATACCGATAATAATCCAGTACAGAACAGCAACAGCAAGATAACTTTCCAATTTCCCCAGACCCTGATTCACTGTAATCAGAAGCTCTGCCCTTCCCATGAGATCCATAAGCCCAATCATATACATAAGGGATGTATCCTTCACGATTTCAATAATCTGATTAACAATTAAAGGGAGTACCGTTGGTACCATCTGCGGGAACACAACCTGTGTAATCCATTGAAATGAATTCATTCCGAATATAACTGCTGCCTCCTTCTGTCCCTTGTCAATGGAAAAATAAGCAGGCCGGATAACTTCTGCCAGCACCGGCGCATAAGCGATAACCATGGTAATATAGACATAAACTATCTTGTTTACACTTCCAGTGATGATACCGGTCTTCGTCAGGATAAAGGGCGTCAGGAAATAAGATAGGAACAGAAGAAGCACAAAAGGCATACTGCGCACAAAGGAAAGCCAGACCTCCGTTATCTGGAAAAGTACAGGCGTCCTTCTTATGCGGACAACGGAGACGATAATTCCGCTCAGTAGGCAGAGCACTGTGGATACACCAATCACTTCCACAGTCATGGGAATCGCTGTAAAAAGTTTAGGAAGGACTTCCAGAAAATAGGAAATGCTGAACGTCAACATCTGCATCCCTCCTCACAATGCATATTCCGGTTCCCGCTGAAGCATGCGGTGAAGGAAGCTTCGGGTCTGCTCCTTCTGCGGATGATAAAAGATATCCTGAGGCTTCCCTTCTTCAACAATGTATCCATCATTCATAAAAAGTACTTTGGAAGAAATATCTCTGGCAAAATTCATTTCATGGGTCACAATAATCATGCTGATGCCACGGGCCGCAATACTTTCAATCGTGTCAAGCACTTCTCCCACGAGTTCCGGATCCAACGCCGAAGTTGGTTCATCAAAAAGGATAACTTCCGGATGGGGTGCCAAGGCTCTGGCAATACCTACCCGCTGCTGCATACCTCCTGAGAGTTCTGCCGGATATCTGTCTGCAAAGGAATCCATATGAACCTTTTCAAGTTCAGTCATGGCTATCTCATAGGCGTCTTTTTTCTTCATCTTCTTACCGTATATAAGTCCGGTCATAACATTTTCTACCACCGTCTTATTCCGGAAGAGATTAAAGAATTGAAATACCATGGTCGATTTTCTGCGAAGATTCTGTACCTCAGCTTTGGTCATATGGGAAAAATTCACAGACACATCACCAATAGTAAGCCTTCCCTCATTGGGGACTTCCAGCAGATTCATGCAGCGCAGGAGCGTCGTTTTTCCGGTTCCCGATGGTCCCAGGATAGAAAGAATTTCCCCCTTCTTGGCAGAAAATGCTACATGATGAAGAATCTCTTTATCTCCAAAACTCTTTTTCAAACCTTCCAAACGAATGAATGTATCCATTCTTACCGCTCCTTTGCTGAATATCTTTCTGAATATTTAATCCTTCAGTAATTTGAACAAATCTTCTTTGTAGTATTTTTCGGAAATTTTTGCCAGTGTTCCATCTTTTCTGAGTTCTCCCAGTGCATCATTTAACTCCTGCGCCAGCTTTGTTTCATTCTTGTTAACCAGGAGATACGTCTTGTTCACCTTGACCGGTTCTTTTACTGCTTCAATTTCAATACCAAGCTTGGCCGCGTGATCAAGAACCCCTAAATTATTCGGTGTAATCAAAGCATCAAACTGCCCGCTTGCCAGACCCTTAAGCCGTTCGGTCTGGGAGAAATTGGACTGAACCGGAATTTCCGGAAGAGGATTTCCATGAGCGTTGTTCCATTCCGTCATAATACGGAATGCACCGCCATTGGGCGAAAAGGGAGCCAGCTTCAGATGAGCATTCACCACATCTTCCAGATTAGAATATTTGGAAGCCTCCCCTTTCCTGACATAAATCATAAGGGACGAGGCACCAATGGGATTTTCCGGAAGGATGAACTGTTCCAGCCTCTGTTTATTACTGTAATAACCACCGGCAGCCACCTTTGCTTCACCGGATTCCATCATCACATCCACCGTTTCATCAGGCACCGCATCAATATCCAGTGTATAATCTTTTAATTTAGTATTAATTGCTTCCAAAATCTCGTATTCATATCCATGAAGTTTCCCATTTTCATCTTTCCAGTTCAGCGGTGGCTCATTACTGGAAATCAAAGTTTTTACAGCTGTTTTATTTCCAGCAGCCGCTGAAGAAGCCGCAGCTTTTTCACCGGAAGAGCATCCTGTAAATACACCTGCTGCAAGAGCAATGGCGGCGCCAAGAATAACTGCTTTTTTGAATTTCGATAAAGACATTGTAATCCCCTTCCTGTTCTGCATATAAAAAATCCCGAAAGAATATAATTCCTTCGGGACGATACTATCGTGGTTCCACCCAACTTCGCCTTGCAGTCACCTGCAGTGCCTCAAGAGGTATGTCTATATACCCCTGCGCTGTAACGGGCCTCCCGGCAGGACCTACTTCTTTCAACCCTGCAGCTCAGAAATGCACTTCCCCTTCCTATCCGTATCCGCTTTCACTGTCCGGACTCGCTTTTCCGTATTCAGAAAGGTACTCTTTTCTTCATCGCCTGCTGTGAAAAATGTACTGTGTAAAATATGTCCCCGGGCCGGTTGGGCCCGGGACATGGTGGATACAGGCCTTACGGTCCTGCTCCTATTTCTCTGCTCAAGGTCATCGCGCTCCTTCAAATCGGGTCATGGTACCCGTTCTACCGCTTTTGGCGGAGCCTTTCCGATCCCTGTCAGTCTGTAACCTTACTTCTTGTAGAACTGGTGAAACGCCGGAGAAGAGATGCCCAGGAACAGCAGGCAGCCTGCCAGACCCCATTCCAGCTCATTCAGTTTCTTAGCAATCAGTCTGCCCATTCCTTCTCATCCTTTCTTCATAGAAATCAAAAAGCTCCCGTCCCATAAGGGACGAGAGCTGTGCTTCGTGTTTCCACCCAATTTCATATGCCCGTCACCGGACATACCTTAAGAGGTTCTATCAAACCCTGGCTCTGTATCGGGAGCTCCCGGGAAGACCTACTACAGTTCAGCCTGCCTAACTCAGAAATGCACTTCAGCACCCTATCCGTGTCCGCTTTCACTCTCCGGACTCGCTTGGCCGTATTCGGTATGCCTACTCTTTTCTTCATCGTTTTGTTGTACGTACTTTATCACGGTTTAGAGATCTTGTCAAGAGAATTTTTTGAAACTTTTCTTCAAAGTCGTGATGTGATGTGGACAGCGCCCTTCGGGCGCTGAGGGTTCAGAGGGTTCATAAGGTTCAGCGGGTTCAAAGGGTGTGGCATCGCCGCTTCGCGGCGATGAGTTTATAATTCCGCGAAGCCCTGAGGAACACCGAATTCCAGCCGACTGGTATTTAAGGAAGCACTGATTAATTCATAGAGTTTGCTTTTATAAGAATTTTCATGCACTGCTTCGTCATGAGGCTCCTTAAATAGCTCGCTATTCGCGTCGCCTCATTCCTTGCATTGCATAAAAATTCAAGAATAAAAGCAAACAACGATTTAATCAGCGCTTCCTTAATAGCATTTGTCTCATAAGCGGCTTGTACCGAGATTCTTCGCTGTCGCTCAGAATGACGATGGGGCGGGAAGGCAATCCCGTAACGCAGTCTGACATCTGATTTCTATCTTCTATCGTCTAATTCACTCCCCTATCCTCCGTCGCCTAACGGCGCCACCGACGGCCGGGCATTAAGGTGTTCGCTTTGTGTGCAGGCTATGCTCACATATTAGCCCGGCTCAGAAGTCCTCTGCAGGACTTCTGCCTTCCAAAGGAAGGAGGCTAAAAACTTGCCGCGAAGCGGCCACCACAACCCTCGTGCCAGAGGCGCGTCAAACTTTAGCCCCCTAAGAACCCTCGGCCCAGAGGGCCGTCAACCCTCACGCCGTAGGCGTGTCATCTCAAAGACTGGGCGTATCTTCCAGTCCGTCGAAGCGCTGGAAGGCTCCGTCTGCCAGGGCCTTGGCGTTGACGTCATGGACAATGCCGATTTCTTCCAGCTGGGTAGCTGCCCTTTCGATGGCGTCATAGCCGCCCTGGACGGAAGGCACGTAGTTGTAGGATTTCAGGAGTTCCGCATTGAGGGCCACGTCGCCGGAGACGTAGTTCTTGTCATGGAGCATCTGGGCCACTTCCTCAGGATGCTTGGAGACGTAGAGAGCGCCCTTCATGACGGCCCGGGTGTAGCCCTTGGCCAGATCCGGATGCTCCTGTACGAATTTGGCGGTGAGGATGGCGGAGCAGCAGTATTCATCCTTGAATTCCGGAGATTTGGCGGTATCCAGGACGGAGGTGAAGCCGTATTCCTTCATGGCAATGGCGCCTACAGGGTCAGTCATGGCGATGGCGTCTACCTGACCGGATTTCAGTGCCTGGGGCAGGGAATTTCTTTCTACCACCACGAATTCCACTTCCATGTTATCCGGTGTCACGCCGATACCGTCGGTGTGGAGAGCACGCTGGGCGATGACGGTGGCTGTGTCGGCCAGGCCGGATACGCCGATTTTCTTGCCTTTAAGGCCTTTCACGTCTTTAATGCCGGTGTCAGGACGGGTGACGATGCGGACGCAGCCTGTATGGAGACCGGCGGTGAGTTTCACCGGCAGGCCGTTCTGGATAGGCTGGATGATTTTGGAAACCAGGGTCTGCATGCCGTCTACTTTATCAGTGCCAAGGGCTTCCGTTTCGCTGGCGCCCTGGATATTAATCATTTCCGGATTGATTCCTTCTTCTTTGAAGAAACCCTTTTCATAGGCCACTACGGTGGAAGCCTCGCAGAGGGACGGGGAGTAAGCTACCCTCATGTTTGTCTTGCCGTCTGCTGCAGCAGCGGATGCGCTCTTGGCACTGCTTCCTGCGGTCTGGGTGCCGCCGCATCCGGCCACCCCCAGTACACTTACCAATGCCAGTGCTGCTGCTAATGATTTCCAATGTTTATTCATCATGTTCCTCCTCTTCGTATGGCGATGATTGTATGTCCATACGGTGAATTTATATATGCAAGGCCTGTGGTTGGGAAATAGAGAGATAGTGGGATAGTGAGCTGGTGAAATAGTGGACTGGTGGGAGTTAATGGTTCCTGCCGCTCTGTCATCTCGAGCGGAGCTGCATGCCGGTACGGGAGAGGTGCCTCTATCCTATCTATTGGCTCTGAGTCCCGAGATCTCCCGCCACCATGGGACTTGTACCATGGCGAAGGGAGATTTCTCCACTCCGCCCCGCCGACTGGTATTTAACACCATCTATCTCAATAGCGTCGAGGGCCGCAGGCCCCTGCGGGAATAAAGGAAAGCGCCATCCCCTTCCACCACTTACGTGGTCCCCCTCCCCCTCAAGCGGGGGAGGCAAGTCTCACTGTCATCTATCTTCTACCATCTATCCTCTATCCATTACAGGCTCTTTACATCCTGGTAGCCGTCAAAGAAATAGTAGGAATTATCTGCAAATTCCTTGGCGTCAAGCTGATTCACAAGGCCCAGGTCCGACAGGTCTTTGGCCGCGGCCTTAATGGCGTCATAGCCGCCCTGGACGGATGGGGTATAGTTATAAGATTTCAAAAGTTCGGCGTATTCCTTTTCATCGCCGTTCACATATTTCTTTTCAATGAGCATTTTGGCCGATTCTTCCGGATGCTGCTTGATATAGAGGGAGCCCTTCTGGATAGCCTGGGTAAGAGCTTTGGCGGCGGCCTGATTCTTTTCAATGAACTGGTTCGTCACCACCAGGTCGCAGCAGTATTCATCCTTCCAACCCTTGGAGGTGGCTGTATCAAGCACCGGCACGTAGCCATATTCCTTTTGGGCAATGTAACCCACGGGATCCGTCATGACGATGGCATCCACCTGGCCCGAAGACAGTGCCTGGGGCAGGGAGTTTCTATCTACCACCACGAATTCCACTTCCATGTTGTCCGGCGTCACGCCGATGCCCTCATGCTTCAGGGCGCGCTGGATGATGACGGTGCCCGTATCTGCCAGGCCTGCTACGCCGATACGTTTTCCCTTCAAGTCCTTCACATCCTTAATGCCGGAGTCCGGCCGGGTAATAGCACGGACGCAGCCGAAGTGGACGCCGGTGGTGCCTTTCACAGGAAGACCATTCTGCAGGGGATGGATGGTTTTGCTCACCAGGGTGATTTCCATATCCACCTTGCCGGACCCCAGGGATTCATTAGCCGTGGCACCGTCCACCTTCACCAGCTCCGGATCCAGGCCGACATCTTTGAAATAGCCCTTTTCATAGGCCACAAAAATCGGCGCCTGGCAGAGGGATGGAGAATACCCCACCTTCACCTTCACATTGTCCACCTTGGCGGCAGCGGAAGAACCTGCAGGCTTTGCGCTCTCCCCGCAGCCTGCCAGGCCAAATACGGAAACCAGTGCCAGTGCAGCAGCAGCTGCCTTTACCTTCTTAGAAATCATAATCATCTTCCCCTTTCTTAAAGTATCTGCATATAACAACGGCCTGAGCCGCTCCCCTTTGCATGAAATGGAAACATTTCGGAAATATGGAATTGCCGGGCACAGCGTCGATGGCTTTCAGCTATCAGCTATCGGCTGCCGGCTTTGTGACTGCTTCGCAGTCATTGCTGCCTGCGGCAGCAAAACCGTACAACCGGGCTTCGCCCGTAGGAAATGCACCCCTATTCCCCTACGGGGACTTCCCCCGGAGGGGGAAGTTTGCTCAACGTTCCCCCTTCTGTATCATATGGCGCAGTGCTCAGCATCCATAGTGCCCCCGCTGAGCGGTGGGACAATAAAGCTTCGAAAGAGCCCTCACGCCGCCAGGGCGTGTCTACTATTTACAACAGTCCTTCTCGGTGGCTTTCACCGCTTCTTCGTAGGTCATGTGATAAGCTGGCTGCTGGCCGGCAGCGTAGACCTGGTAAGCCAGACCTGCGCTGGAGGCAGCCAGGAGGATCAGGGCTGCTATGGCCGCGTTGATTTTCTGTTTTGCATTCATTTAAGTCCCTCCAATGCATCCATGGCTCTCAAAATGGCTTCCTTTGCGATTTCATAGGGCACGTGGCGGATGTCCGGCTTTTCCAGAGCATATCCTGCCAAAGCGTCTGCATCTTTCCTTTCCACTCCGATGTCTGAAAGTGTATGGGGCAGGCCGGTGTTCTTTGTGAAGGCCAGCATTTTGTCCCTCTCTTCTTTCTGCCCATCCAAAGTAAGGAGCACCAGGGTACCGTAACATACGACCGCGCCGTGAAGATGGGTGCCTTTGTGGGGCACCTGGCTGTGGCTGTTGTAGATGGCATGGGCCAGACTGGAGTTGTAAATGCCCGGAACGCAGTTAGAAATAAGGCCGGTGGAAATGATGATGTTCTGCACCGCATAGCGGAAGGCTTCGCTGTCGATTCCCTTATCGAAGTCCGAAAGCGCTTCCTCACCTCTTTCCAGAAGGCCGTCGGAGCAGTTTCCCGCCAGCCTTATACCGATACTCTGGAAATAGTCCGGAGTATCGCCGCTGGAGTTGAAGAGCACTTCATACTCCTTGGACAGAGCATCTCCTATACCGGCCCAAAAATATTCCCTTGGTGAATGAAGTACCACATCGGTGTTGATGAAGGTATGGAAAGGCGGTCGACTTCTGTACCAGTTGGCCCGGTAGGTATGGTCGGGGTGGTACATGATACACACCGCCGTAATGGAGGCGCAGTTGGAAGAAAGAGTTGGGAATGTGAAGATAGGCTTATCCAGTTTTTCCGCCGCATATTTTGCGGTGTCTGAGGCCCTGCCCCCGCCTACGGCAAATATCATGTCCGCCGCCTTCACCTCCGGGATTTCCGTGAGTTTGTCCCCGTTTTCAAAGGTGGCATCATCGCCGTAGAGGAAGCTGCCGGTGATTTCTATTTCCCCCTTCACCGCCAGACGGATGAGCGGCTCCGCCGCTGCCCTTGATTGATTCCCGCCGATGATGACCGCGGTCTTTCCGAATTTCCCGCACACCGCCGGGATTTCATCATAGGCGTCCGGTCCTATGGTATAGCTTGGTAAAAAACGATTTTCCATACGGTTCCCCCTTAAAAAAATGACTCTATGAAATTTTACGAAACCACTTCCTCCGGCAGGCCGTCTTCCCCGTAATGAAGGGCTTTCAGGATTTCCGTCTTATACGCCGTAAACTCCGGCGACTCCCGGTCCACCGGCCGCGAAAGCTCTATGGGGATTTCCTTGATCACCCTCCCCGGATGGGAAGAAAGGACTACCACCTTCTGGGCCATGTACACCGCCTCTTCGATATCATGGGTTACCATGATCATGGTGGTATGGCTCTTCTCCCAGACCTTCCGGATTTCCTCCTGCATGGTCATGCGGGTGAAGGCATCCAGCGCCCCCAGCGGTTCATCCAGAAGAAGGATTTTCGGATGGCCGATGAGAGCCCTTGCCAGGGACGCCCTCTGCTGCATGCCGCCGGATACCTGGTAAGGGAAATGGTCCTCATAACCCTCCAGCCCCACCTGGCGGATGATGCGCGCCACATCGTCCTTCCGCTTTTCATAGGTGCCCTGCACCTTCAGGCCGAAGGCGATGTTGTCATGGATGGACAGCCAGGGGAAAAGCACGTGGTCCTGGAACATGAAGCCCCGGTCCACCCCCGGCCCTTCCACTTCCTTTCCGTCCACCACCACTTTCCCGCTGTCCGGGAAAAGAAATCCGGAAATAATACGCAGCAGCGTGGATTTTCCGCAGCCCGAAGGGCCGATGAAGGAGGTAAAGGACCCCGGCTCTATATCGAGCGTTATGCCGGAGAGAATCACCTGCCTGCCGCCGGCGGTATTGGCATCGTCGAAACTTTTGGACACCCCGTCGATGAGAATATGTCCCTCTTCTACCATTTAATAACTCCTTTCTGCCATGAAAGCACCCGGTTTCTCAGCTTGAACATGAGCTCCATGAAAAGGCAGAAGCTCCCGGCGATGAGAATCAGTCCGGCGTACACATTGGAATAAGCCATCATTTCCTTCTGCCAGTTCACATACCAGCCCAGACCATACTTGGCGCCCATCATTTCCGCCGTCACCAGCACCACGAAGCTCATGCAGGTACCGGTGAAGACACCCATGAAAATATCAGGCATGGCGGCCGGGATGGCCACACGGAAGACCTGGTCCCAGTGGCTGGCGCCCAGAGTCTCCGCCACTTCGAAATAGGACTTATTCACATTCCGGATGCCCGACAGGGTGAGGGACGCTGTGGGGAACCAGATGGAAAGGAATATCAGAAATACGCTGCCGCTGTACATGGTGGGGAAAATCACCAGAGCCAGCGGTATCCAGGCCACCGGCGGGATAGGTCCCAGGGCCTTGATGAAAGGCCACAGCCAGTAGTCAGCCCGCTTGGAAAACCCAAGCCAGGCCCCTGTGGCAATGCCCACCGACACCCCCAGAATCCAGCTGATGGCCAGAAGGGAGTAGGAATAGGCAATGCAGGAAAGGAGCAGATTGAAATCCTTCACAAACACCTGCAGAATCCTGTCCGGCGCCGGGAAATAAATCACCGGCAACAGCGCAAACTTCGCCGTAGCCAGATTCAGCCCGTTCAGAAGCTGGGCCAGCATGGCATAGAAAGGAGCCATGTACACCACCTTTTTCCTCGTTTCCGACGAAAAGAGGGATACCGCCCCGAAGGCCAGATACACCACAAGGCATATGCCCAGGAAATAAAGCAGATAGGGATGGGGCATCTTCATCTGGGACAAACTCCGCTTCACCAGCACATCCACAGCCCCTGTCACCAAAATTGAAATGACCGGCAAAGAAAGAAGGATCCATTCTTTCTTCTTCATACATATCACATTCCTTTCCTTCGTGTCCTTCAGGACACCTGCTGCAGCTTCTTCCGTACTCATTTCATCCTCCTCATGACAAATAAAAAAGCCCCCATCCCCAAAGGGACGAGAAGCCTCGTGTTTCCACCCAATTTCACCATAAAGTCGCCTTCATGGCCTTACAAGGTACGTCCGGAAATCCTATTTCCTGTACCCCTGCGCTGTAACGGGCGTCTCCCGCAGTGCCTACTTCCTTCAGCATCCGAGCTCCGAAGTGCACTTCCCTTTCCCTGTCCGCTTCCACCATCCGGACTCGCTTTTCCTGGAAAGGTACTCTCCTTCCTCATTGCCTGTGAAATCATGAAATTCTGGGATTGTGAAATTTTCTCCCAAGCTTCTGCCCGGCAGCGGATACAGGCTCTTTCAAGTCCCGTTCCCTATACTTCTGCTCAAAGTCCTCAAGCCCCTTCGAATCGGGCACCTGTTCCCGTCCTTTTAAGTAATCGGAGCCCTCCAATCCCTGGCTGATATGACCTTACTTCTTGTAGAACTGGTGAAACGCCGGAGAAGAGATGCCCAGGAACAGCAGGCAGCCTGCCAGACCCCATTCCAGCTCATTCAGTTTCTTAGCAATCAGTCTGCCCATTCCTTCTCATCCTTTCTTCATAGAAATCAAAAAGCTCCCGTCCCATAAGGGACGAGAGCTGTGCTTCGTGTTTCCACCCAATTTCATATGCCCGTCACCGGACATACCTTAAGAGGTTCTATCAAACCCTGGCTCTGTATCGGGAGCTCCCGGGAAGACCTACTACAGTTCAGCCTGCCTAACTCAGAAATGCACTTCAACACCCTATCCGTGTCCGCTTTCACTCTCCGGACTCGCTTGGCCGTCATCGGTATGCCTACTCTTTTCTTCATCGTTTCGTTGTGAATACTGTAGCACCGGAGGTAGAAAATGTCAAGAGAATTTTTTAGGATTGGTGCTCGCACAAAAGCAGCGACAATACATGTCAAAGCGATATACAGATTAGGGAAGAAAAACCGCATTGATAATATTTCTATTTCCGGTTATTAAAGATATCAAGCGATATAATAATTGATTTGATATATCTTTAATTCTTCTATACCCCTGAGAGATAGCATTATACTAAAAATGTATCATTAGAAAAAAGCACTTGACAAGAGTATACGTATACTTTAAATTAAAAGGCACCTTCTATCTTCAAGTTAATATTAATGATAACGGCGTCACACAAAAACTTACATTCCTATAAAACTGTAAGTTTTCTCGTGTGGCCTTTTTCGTGTCCGGACAGGAAAAGGAGTTGACTACATTTCCGGCTTTTTTACGAAAACCATGAGCATAAGATAGAAAATTTTATATCCAGGAGAACTGACTATGGAAGAAAAGAAAAATGAACAAACACCAGGTACTGATGAAAGAGCCCAAAAATTCACTGCGCTCCCAAAATTTACAATAGGTGGAATCGTCGCCTTGATTCTTGGAATTCTAATATTTGCCGGAGTTTTTGCCCATATTCAGGGTTACGAGTGGCTTAAAGCCTTCGACTACAGCACTTTAATCGGTAAATTCGGTACCATGAAAGACCCGGCAAAAAATACATTCATCGGTGCAGGCGGTGTCAGCGCCAGGGCCGGATTCTTATTTGCTCTTTCCCTTATTCCCTCTATTATGCTTGCCATTGGAATTGTAAATGTGCTCCAGCATTATGGTGCTTTATCCGCTGCACAGAAGCTGATGACTCCTTTATTTAAACCACTGATGGACGTTCCCGGCTTGGTCGGTCTTACTCTGATTACTGATTTACAGAGTACAGATGCAGGAGCCGCCCTTACAAAGGAATTATATGATTTAGGACTGGTAGATAAAAGAGAAGAAACTATTATTGCTGCCTGGCAGTATTCCGGTGCAGGTATGATTAACAATTATTTTGCTATCGCAGGCGCAGTGTTTGGCTTCATGGCATGCCCTATACTGATTCCATTAGCCATTATTTTCGTTATGAAATTTGTAGGCGCAATCATTTGCCGCATCGCTTTAGATACAATTTACAAAGGAGATTTCAAGCATGACAACTGAAGCAGTCAAAGTAAAAGAAAAAACTCCACAGAATAAGCCTAATGTATTTGATATCTTTATTGAAGGCGCCCGTAAAGGCTGGACCATCGGTACCCAGAATCTGGTGCCCAATATCATAATGGCTTATGTTCTTGCTTATATTCTCAATATCTTAGGTGTTATGGATTTCATCGGACACTGGTTCGGTCCGGTTATGGCAATTTTCGGACTTCCTGGTCAGGCCATTGTTGTTCTCCTCACTACTTGGCTTTCCTGCTCTGCTGGTGTCGGGATTGCTGCATCCTTTTATTCACAGGGAATTCTTGACGGCTATCATATTTCCATCCTTATGCCTGCCCTGCTTTTAATGGCATCGCAGATTCAATATATGGGACGACTTCTCGGCACCGCTGATATCCCTAAAAAATATTGGCCCATGCTTATGCTTATAAGTATTTTTAATGCGGTTATCGGCATGTTTATCATGAAGATATATATGGCCATTTTCGGCTAATCACTATTTAGGAGGCAAAAATTATGGATGATGTATTTAAATATTTCGAAGATTTGCATAAAATACCGGAAATCGGCATGCATGAATTCAAGACTTCTGCCTATATTGCAGATCATCTTAAAAAGATGGGCTACGAGGTACATGAACACATTGGTGGTGGTACCGGTGTAGTTGCCATTTATGACAGTGGTAAACCCGGTCCCGTCCTTGGCCTTCGTGCTGATATGGATGCCCTTGGCACTAAAGACGGCGGCGCTGCTCATCTCTGCGGCCATGATGGTCATATGGCCATGCTTCTTACTGCTGCCGGAATCATCAAAGAACAGAAGCTGGTCCATAAAGGCAAATTGAAAATCCTTTTCCAGCCTGCAGAGGAAACAAGTGAAGGTGCTCTCTCTATGCTGAAAGGCGGTGCTATTGATGATATTGACATTCTCATTGGCATGCACGGAAGGCCAATCCAAGAATGCCGTGTAGGCCAGGCTGCTCCAGCCCTCTACTACAGTGCAGCTACTCATATACGTTACGATATCATCGGCAAACAGTCCCACGGTGCACGCCCCTATCTCGGCGTTAGCGCACTGGATGCAGCCTGCCTTGTCGTAGCTGCCGCCAACGCACTCCGCTTTGATTCTAATGTTGTTTACAATCTTAAAGCTACGCAAATTCATGCAGATGCAGGCGTCCCCAATGCTGTCCCAGGCAATGCTACCGTTACCTTCGATCTCCGCAGCCAGAGCAATGACGTAATGGACCTTATGATAAAGAGATTAACTACTGCCGCTAAAAACGCAGCAGCATCTATTGGGGCTGAAGCCGTAGAAAATATCCTTCATCGCACACCGGCTTCCATCATTACTCCAGAAGTAACTGACATCATCGCTGAAGTAATCAAAGAAGAACTTGGACCGCAGGCACTGATTCCACCTATTACCACCGCTGGCGGTGAAGACTTCTTCTGGTATCCCAAAGAGAAGCCTGAACTGAAAACAGGCTTTATCGCTCTGGGTGAAGATGCCCAGCCTGGCCTTCATGATCCAAATATGCATTTCGACCACTCCGCCCTGCCAAACGGCGTGAAACTTCATGTTGGACTTGTAAAGAAAATTTTGGGATAACATATAGAAACGGACGGATTTATCATCCGTCCGTTTTATATTGAATCAAAAACTTCCTATGCCAAAAACAGAAAAGCCTATCAGGGGAGTATCGGGGCAGCATCGGCTTAATGGCAGAGTCTGGTTTTATAAGAACTTTCATCCCCTACTGCGTCCCAGGGTTCCTTAAATAGCTCGCTATTCTCGTCACCCTGCTCCTTGTAGGGGCTGAAAGTTCAAGAATAAAATCAGACAGCCATCAAGCCGACGCTGCCCCGCCAGGTAAGTTCAACCAGTAGATACGGCGTCCGCACCTTGGCCCTCCCACTTATGTGGGTACTGCTCGATACTTGTCGCTAAAGAGAGGAAAGTCCTGCGAGTGCTCTTCCTTATTGCTTTTCTGCCTTTTGTTTTTGTCTTACATTGTCTTCTGTCTATCATCGGCCGATTTTAGAAGAAGGAAGGATTGAAAAGATGGAATTCCCTGATGTTTCTTCATTCCCCTGCCATTCTCCTTACCGCGGATGTGGAGGATGGCAGTTTTGAAATCGGATTCATCATCTCATGAGGTCTTTTCATCCCTCTGATAATAATATCGTTTGAGGCTTGATTTTTAGACCCTCTGGAAGAAAAAATTTTAAAAAATTTCTTGGACCTATCCTCAGGGCTTCGCCCAGCTCCTTCCTGAGGAAGGAGTCAGCACTTCTGAGCCGGGTTCTTGTGTGAGTATAGCCTGCACATAAAGCGAACACCTTAATGCCCGGCCAGTAGGTGTCGCCGCCAGGCTACGGAGGATAGGGGCGTCAGTTCTTTGCTAAAAATCTCGGACCTATCCTCAGCCCTATCGGGCAGCTCCTTCCTGGGGAAGGAGCCTCACGTTACGTGCTTCCCTATCCGTCCCATCGTCATTCTGTTACTGGAAATGACAGA
>OGZO01000499.1_pt1 | contig 29399 bp, 26 predicted proteins | sample 1576721 | NCBI WGS metagenome assembly OGZO01 (sample SAMEA3541516, study PRJEB24748) | human gut metagenome | biome: human gut; feature: human-associated habitat; material: faeces | place: China | collected 2012 | reverse complement strand
GACAGGGGTGGTGCATAGGTCTGCGACTACCGGTGCAATTACGCGCGAATAATCAATAGATATACTCTTTATGTAATAAGTCTGTAGGAATAGCTTGATAGTTTTCAAAATCAACTATGACTATAATCTTAGAATCTAGTGTTCTCTCTATTATTTCTGAGTGTTTCCTACTATGTGAAATAACACTTTTTTCATACAATGCATCAATAAGTTTATTCTGTTGTTCAATCATAATGAGCGCCTCCCTCTCTAATACTATTTTATCTTTTTTTTTATTAAAAGTGGAATCATTTTCTTAGCATCTGTATTACACTTTCTTAATGAAATAACCGAGACATTACATTTCTCTTGCTCATCAGTTATGTTAATGAGTTTATCTATGATTTTCGTTCGTGATTTTAATCGTTCAATTAGTGGACTTATATATTCATACTGAACTTGCCCATAAGATAAGCCATAAATTAATTGAGCATATATAGCAATTTTCATTTTTTCAGTAGTGGATAAGTATTTTGTTTTCAATTCCTTTTCTAAAAGTTCATTCAAATCAGACCTTTTTTCCTTAAGGTCCTTATCATCAACTTGATTAATATACATTCTGTCCTTGTAATATGTTTTAGACTGCTCATGCCACATATAATCATAGTAAGGAACATTTAACAATCCATCCTGACTAATATTAATCTCATCATAAATTAAATGAAGTAATTTATTGGTTTCTTTACAATTATTAGAATGAAACGTATTGTAAAAAGCTGAACATATACCAGTAATTATTTTTTCATCTGTAATTTCATAACTTTCTTTATCAAGAAAGAAATTAATCGCATTTTTCAAAAAAGGTTTTTGCGTTTTTTCAGTTGCAGAAAATAATATAGATAATGTATCAATATCCCAAAATGTAGAACTTGATATATTAATCTTATCTCCTTCTTTTTTTCCCGTAGATAAGAAAGTAACCTTTTTGTTAGATGTTAAAACATCAGTACCAGTATATTCACCATTAAAATCTATAAATAAAAATTCGCTATTGCTCACATCTAAGTGTTCATTATTAAACAATTCCGTATATATTTTAGCTAATGTATTTGATTTTCCACTGCCTGTATTCCCAAATATACCTATATGAGTATTAAAAAAATTAAATGGATTAATCTTAACAATACTATTTTCTTTCACAGTTTTCCCAATGGTTAAATATAATTCGTCATTTGTGCCATTGTAATCATTCACAATAGTTGAAATTTGTTTTTCATCAAGCATGACAGCAGAGTTATAAACCATTGGATAGGATATTATACCTAAATTAAATGATTCATTCTCAATATATCCAATTAGATTTACAACCACTTTTCTTCTTATATTATCCAATGAATATGAGATTTTATTTTGAACTGCATTTATATCTTCTAAGTATTCTTTCACAACTCTTCCAATAATAAGATAAGGTCCTCTAATAATTCCTATGAATTGGCCAACACATATTCCTCTATACACAACACCATTATAAAAATAAGTAAGATCATTAGAAAATTGATTTGTTTCAACAATAACTGAATTTCCTTCAATTTCAACTACAAGCCCTATTTCCATTTCTTCATTCACTGATTGGTACCTCCTAAAATCTTATTTAGGAAAGAAAAATCTCCAACTTTTTTAATTTGATCCTCTAATGCATTCATTATTAACTTAACATTTTCAAATTCTCCAAAATATCTCTCGTATTTATTAGCTGCCTCTTCATTAAAACAAATAATATAGACTAATAAATTTGGATTTGATAGTGACCTTTTTAAGATTGATCGAATATGTTCATCCTCAAATGAAAAGCCAAACGCTATTAATACACTTTGGTTTCTTTCCATTTCTTGTATAAATATTCTAAGCATTTGATAATATTGCTCTTCTAAGACAGTTTCTGAAAATTTATTTTTAGATGGTTTAACTATAGATAGTTCATTTAATGTATTCATAAATCCTGAATAATCTTTCCAAATATTATTTTCAATATTCAAGAGAGTATCGTCTACATTATCAGCAATAAAACTTTTTATATTTAATATTTCATTCACTTGATTCACATTAAAACTAGTTTCATCTAATAAAGGTTTATTAGATAATATAATTTTATCATTATCTGATTTCCAGTTTAAAGATCCATGAAGTTTCATAAGATTAATCATTGGCATCTCACGCTCAAATCGAGAATCAACCCCTACGTTAGTAACTTTAATATGAAACCTATCTACTGATACTGTTTTATTTATAAACCCATAACTACCATCATTAAAGTAAACGTTATTATTGTTTTTGCCTATTTCGTCAAAAGAATACTCAAAAAACATATCATAATTTGTAGTGAAAATATTGGCTCTTTTTGGTTGTTGAATAGAATTTCTTCTTAATATACCATATAAATTTTTTATAAATGATTGATATTGTTGAGCTATTTTTTTACATTCATCATTTTCTGCCTGCTTTTCATGTATTTTTTCATAAGTACCTTTAATAATTGAATTATAAAGAAAACATGCACTTAAATACTCGTATACTTTTTGTTTTGACTCATCTTTTTTGGATGCTTCATATAAATCTTCGAAGCTTATATCATTACCTAAGTCCAATGATTGTAGATATGGCATTGAAGCACCAGCACCAATTAGAAAATTAATGTTTTTTCCTTCTAATGTTTCTAAAATGTTTCTCAACTTTTCATGCGTAATATATTCTGTCATCATATTCCCTCCCAAAATTCATTTTAATTATCTAAAGAAAATGGATTCTCAATTGTCCTGACTAAGACATCACTTAAACTAACAACAAGTTCAGAATAGTCTCCTTTCAAAGGACTATGAGAATCCAATATTTATATTTTATTACTTTGTAACAATATCAAGCAATGACTTGTAACTATCTACAACATCATAGACAACTTCATTATTACTTATAGCTTTAAAATGCTCTCTTGCACAATGAATCTTTGATTCCTCTATTAAACGTAATTGCATTGAATTCATAGAACCTTTTGTTTCAGCCACAAAATAGATATGCTTAACTGTTCCTTCATAGAATGCAATAGCCCAGTCTGGGTTATAATGACCAACTGGAGTTGAAATATAAAATCCATCTGGAAGCTTAACATATACAGCAACATCTTTATTTGAATCAAGTTCAGTCGCAAACTCTAATTCATTTGTTGAATCATAAACAACATGATCATATAAATGTCTCTTTGCCTTCATTGCGTTGACACCAAGACGTCCTTTAATAGTAGGATCAGTAAATATATCAGTATCGTATTTTTCATCCATTACATCATATGTAATATGCTGAATAATTGCTGTTGCTTTCTCATCATTAATAAGTGATGCGGCTTTGATAATAAATTCTTCAGGGTTATCTTTAAACTGATTAAATACAGCTGGTTGTATACCTTGCAGAATCTGTATAATAGCCTTTCTAGTTAAACCAGTATCATCTACTAGTTTTCCAATCAAATCATATTTAACATTTGAACTTGCTGTAACTGTTCTTTGATATGTTCCAGATGTATCTTTTACAAAAGCATTACCGGTAGCTAAGTCTTCTTTAGACTTAATGTCTTCCATAGCACCTTATTCAACCTTAAAGTAAATCTTTGAAACACGAAGTTTACTATCAAGAGAAGAAATAGCTTTTCTAATAAGTTCATCAGTATCAAAGTCCACTACATAAACAGACTTAGAATTAATTCTAGACCATAAAGCCTTGAATTCAGGCATAGCAAGTTTATCCTCATCTACTTGAAGTTCAACGTTATTACTACGTGCATTTTCAGGTTTCATTGATCTATCACTGTATATTGAATCAATGATTTCAATAACAGAATCTGCAGAATCAGATACTTCCTCCGCAATCTTCAATTCACCATTAGCTTTATCTTCATAATATTTATCCGTAAGAGCGCCCTTCTTATCAATATAGCCATTAACAATTAAATCAAAATGAATAGCTCTTCCTGTATCACCATCAACAACTTGCTCATTACCTCTTTCATCTTTGATAACTTTACCAATAAATAATTCAGGAGTAATTGCTCTAGGTCTATCAGCGACAGCTGCTGCTATTTCAGTCTGCAATCCTTTCGCAAAACTATCATAACTTTCACTTGCTATAACTGTAAGTACATTTACTTTATGTACATCATTACCAAGAACGTTTGCATCCATACGTTCACCATCCTGATTAACACATAGACGAAGTCCACGACCTACTTCCTGACGTTTGAGTACATCACTACTACTCTGCTTTAAGGTACAGATTTGGAATACATTAGGGTTATCCCATCCTTCGCGTAATGCAGAATGTGAGAAGATAAATCTAACAGGTGATCTTTTAGGATTTCTATCAAGAAGAAGTTCTTTATTCTTCATGATTAAATCATATGCATCCACATCATCTGTTGTTTTCTCTTTCTTATTCTTTAACTTACTATCAATCATCTTTCCCTTTTTATCTATAGAGAAATACCCAGCATGAGTTTTCTCTGCAGGAATAGAATCAAGATATTTCATATAGTCATCTTCACCAAACTTAATTTGAAGATTATTGATAATATCATTATATTCTTCTTCAAATATATCAGCATATATACCATTATGAGCAATACCTGCAGAATCGTATTGTTTATACTTAGCAACTTCATCTATGAAAAATAATGATAATACTTTAATTCCTTTATAAAATAATTCACGTTCTCTTTGAATATGAGAAAGAATTGTTTCTCTGATCTGTATACGACGAATCTGTTCTTCACTGACTTTACCAATAACATCACCAGCGTATAACTTAATACCATTGATAAATTCTATAGAATCATCACGACCATCTATTCTAGAAACTACAAAACCTTGTTTATATTCTTCCATATGGCCTGAGTTATCATAAAGGTTATATCCTTCTGATACAACTCTAGTGATATTACGAATACCTTTAGCACCTTTGCAATCAAATTGAATAGTTGCAGTAGGTGCTGATTTAGATAGATTAATGCTTTCTAGATAGACATAACTTTCAGTAGCAGTTGTTCCAGATTCTACAATTCCCTTAACAGCTATCTTTTTAACTAAACGCTTATTATAAGCTTCCATGGCATCTAAACGATAAACCATATTGTATATACTGTCACTCTTATGAGTAGCTGAATATCTTAGAGTTAAAAGTGGGTTAAACTGCTTAAGAGTTTCTTTTGTCTTCTTACCTTCTACTGATTGTGGTTCATCAATAATAAGAATTGGATTAGTTTTTGCGATAATATCAATAGGACGGCGTGAACGGAATTCATCTAGTTTCATATAAATACGTCTTGCATCTTTACCTCTTGCATTAAATGCCTGTGAATTAATAATCATTACATTAATAGAATTATCTGATGCAAAACGATCGATTTCTGTTAACTGAGAAGAATTATAGATAAAGAAACGTACTTTCTTTCCATACTCTTCAGCAAAGTGTTCTTGTGTAACCTGGAATGACTTATAAACACCTTCACGAATAGCAATACTAGGAACAACTACAATAAACTTACTCCATCCATAGTGCTTATTAAGTTCATACATAGTCTTGATATAGGTGTATGTCTTACCAACACCGGTTTCCATATCTATTGTAAGATTATATCTTCCTTCTAAATCTGCTGAAGGTTCTATCTGGTTTCTCCTTTGTATTTTTCTTATATTTTCTAAGATTTGACCATCAGTTAGTTGAGGTACAATCTTTTGGTTACTCCACCCAGTAAAATCCATTTTTTCAAAAAATGATTCTTGATAAAATCCTAACCTCTCACCCATTATACCTTTATCCATCATATAAGAGGAAGTTAAATAAGGCTGACCAGCAAAGACATCTACTACAGCTTTGGCTGCATCTGCTTGGAATTTTTGATGTTTAAATTGTAACTTCATAGCCAACCTCCTTATATAACTTTCACTCTTGTATCAGGTGCTAATAACTTAAATATTTCACCTACATTAATCTTAGATGGACTATCTGAGAAGCTACTATCACGGAATACTGCACGAAGTGGTTGTTTCTTAGCAATTGCTTTTACTACGCTATCTGGTACATTTTCATCAAAGCATGCAATAAGATCACCATCATTATAATCATGTACAGTACAGCCATCTATTTCTTCTGAACTGTATGGAAGAGATAAAGGAAGACCCCACTCTAATAGACAACCAAATAATAGGTCTAAATCTGTACGATCTGGTTTGATGTTTGATTCTAATGATGAAAGTAAGTCTTGGCTATATTCTGATGGATTGTAGTAAACATCTGTCATATTGGAATCATCAGTTTTAAAAACTCGGAAGCCCACATCAAGATTCATTGTTGTTAGTGGACTTTCCTCTTTTATTTTCTTACCAGCTCTTCTTATTCTTTCTTTCCCAATTTCACAAATATTTTTATACCCCTTATTATAAGCTTTACCATCAACATCTGTTTTTTCAGCCACCTGAATCATAATAAATTTGCGATGATCACCATCATCTGCGTTTAATTGCATAACAGCATGAGCTGTTGTAGCTGATCCAGAAAAGAAATCCAATATTACATCCTCATCAGACGTGCAAGACTTTATTAGATTATATAAAAGCGAAACAGGTTTTGTATAATCAAAATACTTATCCCCAAGTAATTCTTTTTGTTCTTTTTCACTATCTTGATTATCACCCCAATCCAAAATTAAATCTGTAATTGACTTAGCTTTATTTTTTTCTTCTTCACTAACATATCTTCTCAGCCCCTTTGCAGTTGTAATAAATAAAAGTTTTTCATCAATAAATTCATCAATCTTATCTTGAGTATTAAGAAATTTAGCCCTTACTATAACAGAATTCGTTGTATATCCGTCTTTAACAATAACATCATTCATGTATTCTACTGACATTGTTTTTATTGTATATTTACCTTTAGGAATCAATCCATTTATTATTCCCTTTACTTCTACTCCTTTTTTAAAAATTCTCTCTGATTCTACATTTGAAATATTAATTACTTTTTTTGTTGAATCGCTTACAGTCTCAACTGATAACTTTCCCATACTATCACTGTTTTTTGCAAATATAAGAACATACTCCATGACAGGTGCAATATGTTTTGATAAAAATGAAGGCTGTTTTTTTCTCTTCCACTTTAATGCATTAATATAATTAGATTCACCAAATATTTCTTTGCCAATCTTGGTTAAGTTTTCAACTTCATTATCATCGATACTTATAAACAATATACCATCATCCTTTAATAGTTTACTGGCTAGCAAAAGTCTAGAATAAATCATAGAGCACCAATCCGAATGAAATCTTCCATTGGTATTTGTATTTTTAAACATTCTATTACCAGCATTATCATATACACCTGCTGCATCCTCATATTCATCAATAGAAGCAGAAAAATTGTCTTTATAAACAAAATCACTTCCAGTATTGTAAGGTGGATCAATATAAATCATTTTTATTTCTCCAAGATAATTTTCTTGTAAAAGTTTTAATACTTCTAAATTATCACCTTCAATATAAAGGTTATCTGTATTATCCCAATTTAAACCAGCACTACTACAATATGAATTGCCATCACTATCAGCACCTGTAGGAATATACTCATCATTTCGTACTGGTCGCAAAGTCTTACGAATAGGGTTATTAGCTTCTAATATTGCTTCCTTTTTCCCCACCCAAGAGAATTCATAAGTTTCGTCACCATCAATAACGTGATCCGACAACATTTGTTTAAGCAATTCAAAATTAACAGCTTTCTTATATACTTTTTTCTCTGGCGTACTCTTTTCCTCATCCAACATCTCTGTAATACAGTTAGGAAAAAGTTGCCCTATTTTATCTATGTTTTGTGCAATTAAATCAATTGATTCCATTCTCATTTTTTCCATTTGAGTCTCCTCCTAAAAATTTTTGAACATGACTTAAATCTGTAGAGAAAAGTATTTCTAATACTATTTTCTCAAATATAATAAGTAAGTCAAAATTTTGCTCATAATGATTTAAATTTATATCTTCGTATTTTTCTTATATTTTCTAAAATTAAACCGTCAATTAATTGAGATACAATCTTATGATTACGCCAACCAGTAAAATATTCTTCAGTTATTGATTGTTGATAAAGTCCTGAACCTTTGTCCATCATATAGGAAGGAGTTAAATAAGGTTGACCAGCAAATACATCTACAACTGCTTTAGCTGCATCTGCTTGAAATTTTTGATGTTTGAATTGTAACTTCATAGCCAACCTCCTTATATAACTTTCACTCTTGTATCAGGTGCTAATAACTTAAATATTTCACCTACATTAATCTTAGATGGACTATCTGAGAAGCTACTATCACGGAATACTGCACGAAGTGGTTGTTTCTTAGCAATTGCTTTTACTACGCTATCTGGTACATTTTCATCAAAGCATGCAATAAGATCACCATCATTATAATCATGTACAGTACAGCCATCTATTTCTTCTGAACTGTATGGAAGAGATAAAGGAAGACCCCACTCTAATAGACAACCAAATAATAGGTCTAAATCTGTACGATCTGGTTTGATGTTTGATTCTAATGATGAAAGTAAATTTTGACTATATTCTGATGAGTTGTAGTAAACATCTGTCATATTAGAATCATCGATTTTAAGAACACGAAAACCTGTATCAAGATCTAGTGTTGTGAATGGATTTTCTTCCTTAATTCTTTGTCCTGCTCTTCTAATTCTTTCTTTTCCAATTTCGCATATGTTTTTATAACCTGCTTTAAAAGCATCTTTTTTCTCTTCGCATAATTCTTGAACTTGTACCATGATAAATTTTCTGCATCCATTATCTGTAGCATTTAAATCAATAACAGCTTGAGCAGTAGTTGCAGATCCAGAAAAGAAATCCATAATAATACAATTCTTATCGTCAATTAGATCAATTAAGTATTTTAACATTTCTTCATTTTTAGGATTATTAAATACAGATGATTCCATTATATCCGTTAATGCATTTGTTCCATCATTAGTTGAAAAATCTAAAATACTTCTGGAGTTTGTATTTGATTCTACACGGTACTTTAATTTACCATCAATCTCTTCTATTGTGTCTTTTGGAATAAATGTTCTTTTTCTAACAGCATATGATCCTGGTTTGCCAGTTATGATTATCTGACGTTTTTCATTATTAAATTTTTCTAACGACCATGTCCAACATCCTAATTTTCCTCTTACTCTTGGAGGTCTAATCGCAATATAGCCTGCATCTATAAGTGTCTTATCTTCACGATATAATGCATCTTCATCATTGGAAGTTTTTGCCATAACTACATCATAATCAGATACAGCTATTTTATCTTTTGTTAATGAATTGTAATAAACCGTATATCCCAAATTAGGACGAGCATTGAGCGTGCCACCTTCACCTCGAGTAGTAATTGGATCATTAAGATAGAAATAATCATCTCCATCCGTATATGCATCTTTATAGGTTACTGCTTTTCGCACAAGTGTAGCTTTTATAGAGTTTCCTTTTAAAATTTTCATTTTTCGATACGCAAGTATATATTCATGATTCTTTTGAATATTAATTGTATCATTTTTTGAATTTTGCTTATTTTGAATAAAAGTTCCAATATGATTTTCACTTCCAAATATTTCATCACATATTTTTGTAAGATTAGATTGTTCATTATCATCGATACTTATAAAGATTACTCCATCATCAGAAAGTAAGTTTCTTGCTAGTAAAAGTCTAGAATAAAGCATTGAACACCAATCAGAATGATATCTACCAGCACTAGAAGAATTCTCTTTCTTAAAATTTATATTTCCATTATCATCAAAATATCCAGAATTTTCATCATAATCTTCAGCATTCATAACAAAAGAGTCTGGATATATAAAATCATGTCCTGTGTTATACGGTGGATCAATATAAATGATTTTCACTTTATTCAAATAACTCTCCTGAAGCAATTTCAATACTTCCAAATTATCACCTTCGATGTATAAGTTCTCAGTTTTATTCCAATCAACTGATTCTCCCTTAGATGGTCGAAGAGTCTTGCGAATAGGTTTATTTGCTTCTATAATTGAGGCTTTCTTGCCAACCCAAGTGAATTCATAAGATTCATCACCTTCAAGCACGTCATCTGAGAGCATTTGTTTAAGCATATCAAAATTGATAACCTTCTTAGGTTTTCCATTCTCATCAATCGTTTCAGTAATACAGTTAGGAAATAAAGCACCTATCTTATCAATGTTCTGCGCAGTTATGTTGACTGATTCCATTCTCATCTTCTCCATAAGTTTATACTCCTTTTTTCTCATATAATGAATATATTGGATACTTTATGAATTCTTTTCTATCCTCAACTTTCATCGCATCCAAGCATCCTTTTGCATTCTCAAATTCATCTAATAAAATGTAAGCTCCACAACGAGTTGCTAATGGTTTTGATTCTTCTTTCAACAAGGCAAGTTGAACAATTTCATCGACTTTTATTTCGCGTCTTCTCTTAATAATCTGCAGTTTGTTCAGTCTAATAATATCTTTATCTATCCCTACTGGATTTTTTTCTAAAATATCATAGATTCTATCTGCTAACGCCAGTAATGTATCATCCTTTTTTTCTTGTTTATCATATCCTGCAATTATACCCAATGCCAAGAAATTCATCATTTCTGAGGACATACGAGTTACTGGTCTGTCTTTTAAGTCATCAATAACCTTATCACCATCCAAATTCGATATATGGCTAAAATCCAATTGACGTAAGATTAGAAACTGGGATACTTCCACCGGATTCTTATTTTCATCTTCAAATGCCACAATGTATTTATGATTGAAATAATTGTGTATTTTATAATTTCCACTGCTTTGTTTTTCATACCACAATAATATTTTCAAATTTGAAATTTAAAATAGTCCATAATACATATTTTCCGTCCTATTTGGAATACCAATTTCTTTATTATATAAAACAGCATTAACAATGTTTTGTATGTTCTTAAAATCATTATCTGACAATTGATCACAATCAAGATCTTCCTTTACCCCCAAAACATCCAACATTCGTTTTACATCACTCCAACTCCTGTAAAATTTTCTTAACTCATTTACATTTTTATTTTCTACTGGATTTATTTTTATTGTTGCTCCATTTATTGTTACTTCACGATTTTCAGCCAAACTTATGATAAATTCCAAATCTCTAATTCTGTTATGAAGACTTCCTTTAATTTTTATATCAAAAGTCCCTTCTTTCATTTCTTCATTTATTTTAATTGAAAGGCTCTTTCCAATTTGAATATAGGTCATTTCCTTTTTGTATACTATTTGATATACGTTATAAAATACCTTATCTTTCACGCTAACAGGCGCATCAATTTGCTTTGTAATAGAAGCTTCAGATACTTTTTCAACCGGAATGTCAATATCACTTCCTTTGATTTTTGCATATAAATAAATATCATGCGAAACAATATACGATTCGATAGAATCTTGATTTATTCCAACGACAGTTGAGCCAAATGAAAGACTCTCTATCATTACTCCACTATCTTCCAATCTTTTAAGTGATGGCAAATCTTTTCCTATTATACTCATCTGCTTTGGCCTATTTGATAAAAACCTCATAAATATATTGGTCATTTCATCCGCTGAATCATCAGGAAATCGCTTCAACTGAATTGCATATGTTTTTTTGTTTTTTAACGATTCCATAATGCTATTCAGATCATACGGCAATAAACTTGTATAATAAATTTCACCACTTATCATCGGTATGTGAACAAAAATCACAAAAAATATCGCACCACCATCATTGTAGTAATTGTTCAAATCTGCAACATCAGCGGAATAAGTTATCGTACCGTCTTTATTTACCGGATTCACTTCAGTACCCTTCACTTGAATTGGAACCTTTCCCATAATGTTATTCTTCTTACCATCTTTGTTTTTATATACAATAATATTACCATCCCATGAGGGAGTTTTATCATTACTATCTATATAAGATTCTAAATAAGGACTTTTTAACAAAGCATTTTTTAAGATATTAACAGCCACTTCTTCAATTCTTTTATTATTTGCCACAAAATCCCTCCTACATTACAGTATCTAGTTCCTTCTTTAATTTCTTCAATTCCCCATTCATCTGCATCTGCTTATTCAGTTGCTTCTCTTTACGGATCTTACCCTGTAATACAGATATCTGTTTTTCTAACTGTTTCCTGTGTTCATCTCTTGCTACAGAAGCTTTTAAGCTTTCTCCGCTTGTTTCAGCCTTTAGCTTATCACCTGCAATCTGACGTACAAAGTTTTCATATACTGCATCAACACTCAATCCTTCAAGTTTTAATGGTAACTCATCTTCATGTAACCATTCTGTATGATAATAACCACTTACCTTAAATGCTTTATTACCAGAAACAGCTGCTTCCTTATATCCTATCCAGGCTTGATACTTTCCCTTATACTCTAATAAGAAAAGAATATGATAAGGGATTGTTCTGTCTATTTGACGTAACAATCCTTCATCTAAAACTGGAGTATTTAGTCTTACCTCAAATACTTCTAATTCTGTTACTTCATTTCCTTGAGCTAAGTTAGTAGTAGAAGCCGCTATTTTGTTTTTCCAATAGATAATCTTAACCTGCTCAACGAATACCTTTCGTAATGCAGGTGTTATATCTATATTCTCATAGAACTTCTGTTTTGGAATTCTTCTATTAAATTCCGTTGTCTTAGGCAATCCTATCATTGTTCGCCTCCGCTATTACTTAATTACTAAGAAACAAATAAGTTCAAAATCATCTAATCCTGATACTGACGACATCAGTGCAGATGTACCACCTGCAGAGAATAAGCTATCAATATCACTTTCTTCTTTAGAATTGATAATAGATTCAATCGCTTCACTAAGAAGTTCAGACATTTCAACCATATCTCTTCCATCATCTGTTTCTTCATTAAATTGCTGGCATAAATATTTTATCGGTTCATTCTTTCCTCTACAAAGAAGTCTAATATCATCTAACATCTTCTTAGGATTCAAATAATCACAAATAATTTCTCCATCAATTCCAATATATACCATATAGAAAGGATGAATTCTGTTTTGGTTATCAATATTTACACTGTTGTTTATATTTCTAAGTACAAAGATAACGCCTTCTGGTAAATCTTCTGTTGCAGGAACTACAGCATGAAGTCCTTTTGGTTTCTTTTCTAAATCTGGATGTGTCTTTACATATTCTAATAGATCAAGTCTAAACTCATTAAGACCTAAATCCATAATAGAGATACCTGAAGACATATCTTCTATATCAACTACTTCTTCTTGCAATCGTTTTAATTGCTGTTTACGGTATTCAAGATCACCCTTCTCTTCTGGATTAATTAAATCATCATCACCTGTAGAAGTCATAATAGAAATCTTCATTCTTGTCTCTACACGACTCTTTAAGTTAATGTATTCATCTAAGTCCATATCAGGCCAAAAGTTCACCAATTGAATATATTGATTCTTACTTCCAATACGATCAATTCTACCAAAACGCTGAATAATACGCACTGGATTCCAATGAATATCATAATTCACCAAATAATCACAATCCTGTAAGTTCTGCCCTTCTGATATACAGTCTGTCGCAATTAATATATCAATATCAGCATCACTTTCAGGCATTAATAAAGCCTTGCCTTTTGAAATAGGCGAAAAACATGTCAGTACATTGTTGAGACTTGCCTTAAATCCTCTAATAGTTGTTTTACCATCTATTGAACCTGTAATGACTGCAGTATTTAAACCGTATTTCTTTTTAACATAAATACTTACATGTTCATATAAGTATTCTGCAGTATCTGAGAAAGCAGAAAAGATAAGTACTTTCTTGTTTCCAGGATTAATAGGATTTTCAATCTTATCAGATACCAACTTTAAGAGTTCTTGTAGTTTACTATCATGTTCTGGAGTAATATCTGCAACCATGAGTGTTAGCAACTCTAAAGTCTTAGCATCCTTTTCTAGTTCTGTACGCCAAGTCTTATAATCCATGTCTGCCAGATCAATCTTTACCTTCTTACCAACAGTAAAGTAATCTGTATTATTATCATCTATATCCCATTTTGAATCTGATGCTTCATACATATCAATATCTGAATGTCCATACTTTTCAAATCTATCAATAGATTTTATTGTCTCATCAATAAGTGACTCAATACGTTTTAATGTCAGTTGGAATGAATTCACTGAACTTTCTAGTCTCTTTAATAGATTAATACTCATTAATCTACGTATACCTTGTTCGCGACCACTCTGAGTTAAGTTATCAGCTTTATTATGAGTAATATCAATATACTTTTTCATCTTACTAGGGAAAATATAGTTTGACGGTGTATAAATACAAAGTGATAACATCATCAATAATCCATAAATCTGATTATAGTTAATAGCTGAATCTAAGTCAGTAAGCTGTGGTCTTAGACTAATTGGCTTCTTTCTTTCAGGGAATTTACCAATTTCTGCAGTATTATAATACTTTTCAATATGTTTTCTAGAACGTGCAATGGTAACACTGTCTAATAGTTCAAAGAAATCAAAATCTAATGTCTTTAATAAAGCATCAGTTGTTTTACTTTGAGCATCTAGTTTACTCCAAGCATTAAAAGCTTTTTGCGCTTGTCTGAATATTTCATCAACAGTCTTACTTGTATCTAACTTATCATTAATAAGTGTGGAATCGCCTTCATAGGCAATAGCTAACTGGTTCTTCAAGTCTATAAACTTATTATTAACAGGTGTTGCTGAAAGCATTAAAACTTTAGTTTTTACACCTGTTCTAATAACTTTATCCATCAGTTTCACATATCTATTTTCTACCGTATTCGCATGTGTTCCTGCACCATTACGGAAGTTATGTGATTCATCAATAACAACTAAATCATAGTTACCCCAATTTAATCGATCCAAATCTAAGCCATTAGAAATACCATGTGATCTAGATAAATCTGTATGAAATAAAACATCATAATTAAGTCTATCTGCTGCAATAGGATTATTCACATAGTTATCCTTATATGTATTCCAGTTTTCAGATAATTTCTTAGGGCATAAAACAAGAACACTCTTGTTTCTACTCTCATAATACTTTACTACAGCAAGTGCTGTATATGTCTTACCAAGCCCTACGCTATCTGCAAGAATACATCCATTATATCTTTCTAGCTTATTGATTATTGCTAGAACAGCATCACGTTGGAAATCATATAACATATTCCATATCTTACTTTGTTTAAATCCAGTAGCTTCATTAGGCAGTTCATCTTCTGAAATATCATCTAGAAACTCACTGAACACATGATAAAGTGTCATATAATAAATGAACTCTGGTGAATTCTCATTATAAGCAGTAGTAATATTCTCAATTACTACATCTGTAACATCTTGAAGTTTCTTCTTATCATTCCATAATGATTCAAACAACTGTATATATTGAGCAGAAAAAGGAGTTTCAAAACGGTTGGTCATATTATAACTATTATTACCTCTATCACAACCAATATCCACAGTAGTAAATCCACTAATAGGCATATAAGCTACATTACTTGTTGGTCCTGTTACAGTCATAAAACCACCCATAATCTCATTAGTTGTATTAGATTTGAATGTTGCCTTTCTTCTAATCCAATCAGCACATTCTTTTGCGATAGCTTTCTGAGTCATTTCATTACGTAGCTTTATTTCAAATTCTGTACCATATAAACTACTTTCACGATTTAGTCTTGGAATATAGAATTCTCTCTTTTGTTTCTCTGATTTTTCTGTAACGAATGTAGGAGAAGTAAAAATAAAACGACATTCATCTACTTGTTCTAATTGTTTTCTTAGTTCTTTATATGCATACATGGAAAAACATGCAGCAGCAATTGAAACCTTACTCCCTTTACCTATAGTAGATGCCATATCATCACGGACTATTTCCGTAACGTTATCAAATATTTTAACGTCCATTTGTTCATCTCCTTATTCTAACGCACACACGCTTCTTGAAGTTATTATTTATATTAAAACCTTTATCTATAATTATACGATAAGATTTACAAAACATAAACATAGACCTAAAAATATATCCTATATTTGCGATAAAATTAATAGACCATCCTATGATATATCATACTACTTTCCAAGTGGGCATGCACGTAATTAGTGCTTCACACCGACTATTATTAGGCGTTTATAGATGCTTTTTGAAACTTTATCACTTACTCCCATTAAACTGTAAACACAAAAAAAGAACGGCTAAAACCGTTCTCACCTTGACAAGGAAACCACTTTATTTCCATACCTATTGCTTTTAATATACAAACATACTATTCAAAATTTGCATGTCTCTGAAACATATCATCTGCATCCTGATTCAATACAGTCATTAATTCCATAACGATTGCATCATATGTCATAAATGATAATTGTTCAAATGCAGAAGCCATAGGCTGTTTGCTGTTATTATCTAATTTAGAAGCACATGGTAATGTAATAACACAATCTGCCATTTTACCAATAGTACTTTCACTATTAGTAGTAATTAATGCAATTTTAACTTGTTCTGACTTTGCTTTATTTGCTAGAGAAATAAGACTTCCTGTTTCACCAGAGCCTGAACCAATGATTAATAAATCACCTTCCTTAGCTCTAGGTGAAGTAATTTCTCCAACAAGTGCTACATCTAAACCTAAATGCATTAATCTATTCGCAAAAGCAGATATAGCTAAACCAGATCTTCCTTTGCCACATAGGAAGATTCTTTTTGCATGAGTTATCTGATAAGTCAGATTATTAAATGCTTCATAATCGATAGATAGAGTATTGGTATCTAATTCATTCACAATGCTCTTTAGATTTTCTTTAATACTCATACTTCTTTACCTCTTCTAATAAAGAATCAATATTATCTGGAATTGAACCATTGAATACATAACTTCCTGATACAAACATATTTGCTCCTGCTTTCAAGCATTCATTAATTGTATCTTTATTCACATTTCCATCTACTTCAATGTTGAAGTGGTAGTTCTTTTCTTTTTTTAATTGATTCAATTTTTCTATTTTAGTCATTGTCTGAGCAATAAACTTCTCTCCTGGCACACCCGGATTAATAGTCATTACTAGAACTTGATCAAGCATTGGTAATACTTCTTCAATCATACTAACGCTTGTAGCTGGATTAATAGCAACACATGCTTTTAATCCCATATCTTTAATTAACTGAATAGCTCTATATAAATGTCTTGTTGATTCATAATGAACAGTAATAATATCAGCATTTTTGTATAAAGGAATATGTTTTTCAGGGTTTTCAATCATAAGATGTACATCTAATTTAAAGTCAGTCATATTCTTTAAATCATTCACTGTATTTGGACCAAATGCTTGACTTGGTACAAATTGTCCATCCATTACATCAACGTGTAGATGGTCGATTCCTTTATCTTTTAAAATCTGTAATTGTTCTTTTATGTTATATGTGTTTGCGTTTAATAAAGACGGTAAAATAATCATTTTTAAACTCCTATTTGAATAAATAGGTATCTTTCGATACCTATTCTCCTAAAATCATAATGTTAACTGTTCTTGTTCTTTCACGTAACTGATCCCAGTCAACGAAATATACTCTACCTAAAGATCCTAATAATAATTCACCATCACGAATGATAAATGTAAGGGAGTTACTACCATAAATTGATGATCTTAAATGAGCATCTGTATTCAACATTGTCCATTTTTCAGCTGGATAATTAGGATCACTTAAACTTAATCCAAATTCTACATGCTTTGGTCCTGGACTATTGTACTGATTTTCACTTGTCATTCTAGGAACTAATCTATCTAGAGTATTGTTGATATCTACCTGAAGATATTCATCTCCGTAGAAATTAACATCATGCATTGTTTCATCAAAATATAATGAACATGTTGTATGTGCACTTGATACTGTAAGTAATCCATCTTTAATGTTAGAGTTATTTACTGTTTCTAATAGTTCTTCTCTAATATCATGGTAAGATGGTCTTCCCATTACAGTATTAATCTTTATACTGTTATGATATACACTCATTTTATAATCCTAGTCTTTCTTTTAAGTCTGCATAAAGCTGATCAACACCAACACCAGTTAGTAGTGGTAATCCATTGATAACTTTATCTTTAATGCTATCAGCAACGATTGTTGTTGAAATTACTGCATCATAATCATCAATCTTGTTTAATTCATCAGCTAATTTAGACTGATAAATTTTTACATCTGTATATTTATTCTGATTAAGCCATTCCTGTACTTTTGCTACTGCAATAGTAGATGTTGCATGTCCTGCACCACAAACAATTAATAAAGTTTTCATATTTCATAATCCTCCTAAGCGTCTGCTTTTTTGATCTTATTTACATAAATTAATAAGCCTAATACAATTGCACCAATTACTACTAATCCAACTACTCCAACTGTCTGAAGTGTTCCAGCAAATAAAGCGACTGGCCATGTACCACAGTTTACTGATGTTACTAAACCTGAAGTTCCAACATTGTATTTAGCTAACTTAAATACATTTGTAATTACTGGTGCTAACCAAGTTGATAAGTACAACATTGTCACCATATATAAACTACTTCCAAGAATACTTCTTACAATATTTCCTTTGAAGAAAGGAATCATTAATGCGATTGCGAATGCAAAGAATGCTAAATCACCAAATGGTAGTGTTTTGTTACCTGGTAAAATAATTGCTAATAATAATGATACTGGCACCATGATAAGTGTTGTAGTCATTACTGTTGGATGACCTACAGTTAAAGCAGCATCCATACCAATATTAACACTACGACCATTTAAGTGTCTGTTTGTCCATGCTTTTGCAGCTTCTGCAACTGGCATTAAACCTTCCATGAACATTGCAACCATCTTAGGCATAATCTTCATTACTGCAGCTGTTGTCATACCTAACTGACCAATTTTTGCTACATCATAACCTGCGAAAATACCAACAACAATACCAATAATTAATCCCATGAATACTGTATCTCCAAAGATACCAAACTTCTTACCAATACTTTCAGCATCACCATCAATTTTATTTAATCCTGGGATATGATCAAATAACCAGTTTACTGGGATAGCAAAGATAACACCTGATAAAGCCATCATATGTGTAATTGCAATACCTGGATAACCAAAGAAACTGCTAATCTTTTCTTGGAATAAATCTGCCAATAACCATTGAAGCATTAATGCAACAACCATAGCTAAAACACCAATTACAACACTTCCTGTAACTGCATTTGCAACTAATGCTAAGAATGCTGGATACCAGAAATTCCAAATATCAACGTTAAGAGTCTTAGTCCATCCTAAGACAACAAATAATAAGTTTAAAACTAAAGAAACAACGATAATACTGATACCTAAAGTTGTAGAGAAAGCCAAAGGTCCACCTACCCCACAACCAATATCCATAATACTTAATGAAGTACCATATTTTTCACCCATCTTCTGAATCGCTGTCCCTAAGTTAGATGATAATAAATCAATAACTAAACCTAAACCAATATTACCAATACCTACTGTAATACCAGCCATAACTGCTTTTGATAGTTTTACACCAAATAGCAATGCAATAATAATTATAACAATTGGTAAGAATACTGTTGATCCTAGACCAATAAACCATTGTAATACGCCTAACATAACTAACTCCTCTTAATAAATTTCCTTTTCATTTAAAATGTTAATAAAATCTTCTTCATTGTTACATTCTTTTAACTTTTTAATTGCTTCTTCATCCTGGAATAATGCAATTAAGTTCTGTAAAGTCTGTACTTGTTCATGAGGCTGACTCATTGCTAACATGAATACTAATTCCACTTTAACGATGTCATTCTTATCCCCCATATTGGCAAACTCTACAGGTTTATTTAAAGATGCAAAACAAATCTGAGAATAATTCACCTTACTAGAATCTGTATGAGGAATTGCAAATCCAGTGTTTCCTACTAATAATCCTGTAGGATAATTTTCTTCACGTTCCTTAACAGCAGCAAGGTAGTCTTCTTTAACTACTCCTGCTTCGTACATTTTATTAAACATAGCTTCAAACAGTTCATTCTGATTTTCAAATTCCTGCTGAAACATACATAACTTCTTATCAAAATACATAATAATTCCTCTTTTACTTCTTATAAAATAATCTGATTATCGAATCTACAGAATCCAATTTAACAATCTGATTGATATATTCCTTCTTCACAATAATTGAATATAATTCCTGAATGACTGACTTAAACATTCCTACTTCCTCTTCATTCAAGCAAACCATAATAATTAAGCTCACCATATTTCCACCCCAGTTGATTGGAGTCTTAAGTGTTTGGATGGAAACGCATGATGTCTTAATTGTTGAAGGTTCTGCATGTGGAAGAGCTACACCACTATCCATACAGGTAACACCTACTTTTTCTCGGTTATGGATAGATTCTCTAAATTTATCTGTTACATAATCTTTTTCTTCAAGAATATCTATCATTGCATTTAAGCATTCTTCTTTTGTCTGGTATTCTTCTTTAACTCTTATTAAACTTGGTTTAATAAATCTACTTAAATAAGGTGCCTGGAAGTCTGCTAACTGCTTCATGATTTCTTCTTTAAATAGAATATGTTTAGCATAAGCATCCATGATATTCTTGTAATCTTCATTTGTAACAAGAGGTGTCACTTTAACATAAGGAACATCTATATTCTTTAATTCAGTTGATGTGATAATCAAACTAACATTAGATAAATCTGTTGTATATAAGGTATCTACCTTAGCTAATTCAATATTGTCTTTAGAAGGCAATAATTGTTTTACTTTACTCATGATTAATTGAGAGGAAGAGACTCCATATGGACATACTATAAGAATGTTGTTTGCTTTAGATATCTTATCTAGAGCTATCTGAAAATGTATGAGCATCAATGATACTTCATGATCATTTAAAGACACATCATATGTTGTTTCTATAATTGACAATGCATACCAGACTATGCTAAATAATTCAGAGTATTGTCTTTTAATACTATCTAATAAGGGATTAATAATCTGGATTCCCTTCTGTAATCTCACAATCATCGCTGGAACATGATATACAAGAGATTTGTATAAATGTTCGTCATGTGTCAAATCAACTTTTTCTATCTTGGACATTACTTTAATAATCTCATTCACAATATCAGAATAGTTCTTACTATTACTCTTAAGATTATTCGTTATACGATGAGCAAATAATTGTCTGCATAAATATTCAACATCAGTGTTATTAAATTCAACATCTGCATATTGCTTCAATATTTCAACAATACTGTTTGCTACTATATAAGTTTCCATATACTGGATATTGTTAAATAAGAAAGTATCTTCTGACTCTAAATGATGATTGATTCTTAATCTAGCTAACTGGATTAAGAGAGTGACAATAATCGATTTAATATAGTAAATTGACACATCATGAGTCAGTTCATCATAATCATCTAATAATAGATTAAATATCTCATCAATATCTTCCTTATTAAATACAGTAGTCAAGAACTGCTTTAAATCCAATAAAGAACCATCGCAATCTCCATCAAATATATATTCCTTTAAAGCTATCTGAATATCATTTTCTCGACCTTCTAACACAATACCGTGATTAGTCACCTGAAGTCTTACATCATGTGCTTCAAACACGTTATTAATAGTAACAAGATCCTGGTAGATAGAAGTCTTACTTACAAGATATTTATCTGATAAGTCATCTAAATTTAATGTCTGATCTTCTAGAACTATCATTTTGATAATATTCAATCTACGTATTGCGGGTGCAAATATATCAATTTTATCGCTTGTATCCATTTCTTCGATAATAGCGTTCAACTGAGCACTACTCCCATTGACTTTAATGCCAATACGTGGTGAAGAGTCTAATGTAATACCATTGCTCTTCAGAATGTCATATAAGACATTTACATCGCTATAAATGGTTTTAGTTGAAACTGATAACCACTTAGCAAAGAAAGAAGCGGGTTTGTATTCACTTTGCTGTTGCAAGAGTTTTAAAAATTTAATTTGTCGACTGTTCATTTCTTTCACCCCATAAGTTAACTTGTTTTTCTTTCCGAATTCATCATATCATCTAGCCAAGAACTTTATCAAATACATAAACTTCCCTATTAACACGGAAGTAACATGAATCCCCTTCCACATTAGCATGAAATCTTATTTTTTTATCTTTATTTCAATAAAAAAAGACACTAAATTCCTTTAGTAGTCTTATTAGAATAATGTAAATAGAATTAAACTACATATCGCAATAGCAACAGCTGGTGGATCAACATGTGTACCACAATCAGTATTAAATACCATACCAAATAATAAACCAATAAAATGGGCAATAACCCCAAATACAATTGCTAATGCAATGTTTCCTGTTTGGGCAATCGCATAGCCAGCAACAAGCGTTGTATGATGTGTTGCAGGGAATGCTGGATCATTTAATGCGAATATGAGTGATAATGCACTGATGGAGAAACCAATAGTGTATAAACCTGTTTCTTTCGCAAAATAAGCCATTACTGTAGAAACAGCCAAACCAATTAATAACTGGAATAACCAAAAGCGAACAGATGCACTCTTTAAAAAATCAAGATTCTTTTTATTATAAGTATTTTCTTTGTTGAATAATAGTCTTCCAAGTACTCCTACTAAAATAACAGATACAGCACCAATATCTACTGAAAAACCAAAATAGTTTTCAAAATCAAAGATTAAATAATCTAATATATCACCTAATGCACCAACTAATAAAACATAAGGATCATGAGTAAAAGCAAGTGATCTTGATGTTTCAACACCTCTGATATTATGTTTAGTACCAGCATAAGCAGTTGCTAAACCAGCTGCATTGAAGATAATACATGGTAAAAACAAATTATTAGATATCACTTCATTTAGGAATGTTGTATCAATCCCACAGTGATTAAATATGATAACAAGTAAACCAACAAAACCTGTACAAATAAAAGTTTGTGTACCACCTATAAGAGTACCTAAAATACCTGCAAAAAAGCTAATATAATTGATGATAGTGAAAACATAATTCATCTCCCTTCTAATTTTCTAATTCAAATACATAATCAAATAGTTATGATTACATGGGCATTTTAGTTTGTGAACCATTCTGATTAAATAGTGTTATTGAAGTACGTCTTCCATAAAGTATTACTGTCTTATGTGATTGATTGGTACGAGTATTTACTATATGACATAATTTCTTGATGGAATGATCATCTTCCCTGGACAGATGTTTCGCCTACTGCTTTATTGTAAGACAAGCAAGTTTCCTCCTTTTCATTGATTTAGGATATAAGTTTCCTGCGGTTTATCATATCTTATCCATCTATCAAACATTTCTTTTTTTTAATTATGAACAGCATTCATCTCAATGTCTGTAGAAGAGGAAGTTTTCTATCATTTCCAGATAAAAAGGGTTACTAAATGCATAACATCCAGTAACCCTTCTATGATATTTGACTTATTTACCCCAAGGTAACAAATTTGAAATAAACTCTTGAAGTTCTTTAATGCTAAATAGCCATGAACCAATAACAACTATAGCAATTATCAAGCAAGTCCAATTCAATTTTTCTATTTTAAATAATTTCGCATCTTTATCATTAATTGTAAAGATAAACTTAACCAAGATGTAAATAGTATTAATAAGAACAAACGCTAAAAAATCAATAGTCAGCAACAACCTATATATACTAGCTGCGGAGATGCTTTGTAAGACAGATGTAGAAAATGTAATTCCACCAACAAACGCTAAGACTATAGAAGCAAATATACCAAGTATAGATATATACTCCCTTTCTACGCCCTTCACCTGCTGTTGCAATTTAACTTTCGCATCTTCAATACTAGCTGCAAAAATATTATTTGCATTTTCTATTTGACTTATCGCCAATTGAAAATGATCATAAATTTTAACAATTATTTTTTTAGTATCTGCACCAACATGATTTTTCTCATCCAATGAATAGAGTAGTAACTTCTCAACATTAGTCGCAAAAATTCCTCTTTGTTCCATTTCTAAAGAGTAAATATAGTTACTAATTTCTGAATATAGAATTCTTTCTAATTTATCTGGCGACTCTATATAAGCAGTGATATTCCTAACTGTCACCTTTGGATCATATTTTCGTGACTCCATTGATAATGCCTGACAAATACTATTCATTTTTCTCTTAGTATAATTATATTTTGATGAATTTTCGATCACTAAAGTTTTCTTATCTTCAGTGCGCAATAATTTTTCTAAATCATCATTAGGCATTAAAATACTCCTTTATCGCATCCAGTGTAATCTCATTATTTCTATATGGAGCATAAGCATCCATCCAAGGAGACTGCCTATGTGTTATCGCAACAAGATCAGTTGCTGAATAATCTGAAAACTTATCTACAACTTTATTAATGCGATTTTTATCTTCATCAGTAATAACATCATCATTAAATTTTACTCTTTCAGTATTCCAAATATTGTCCGTATCAAATAAAATATAAGACTCTATTGTTGGGATATCTCCACTACCATATTGCTTATACTCATGATATGCAGCAGGAACAACTGGGCCAAAATTCCATGCTTCGATTTTATCATCAAAACAAGGTGCATTTTTTGTTTTATCAATTAGAAAATAAGCCTGAATAAAATAAAGAACCTTTTGTAGTTTTAAATTAGAAATACCATACTCTTTTTCATTGCTATAATTAATCACATGACGACATACTTCTAAAACATCATAACCCATATATAACATCCTCCTTCCTTTGTCTGTATATATTAACATTTTCCTGCTTTTTTGTACATTTTTTTATATTTTCATGTACTTATATTACATACTTCCAATACTTTTTTTCCATATTTTTATCCCAACACATATTTTTTACTCCATTCATGCATTTAAACAGTTTAATTTTCTTTGCAGCCGAAAATGGTTGCTTATTATGCATAAATCCCCTATAAATCGAATAGCTAATTCCTGCTTAAGTAGACCAAAGAATGATTTGAATGAACCACCTACTTCCTTCAGTATCTGCTGTGCCATATCAGAATTAAGCGTACTATAGTTATCAGACGTCTTCAGAAGTGCATAGTTCTTCTAACAGTTAAGATACTTGCCTTCTGTAAAGTAGTGCTGTCTGATGTTATAGATTGCCTGCTTAGTAAGTTTTTTCGCTATATGACATAATTTCCTAATAGAACGATAGTCTTCCTTGAACAGATGCTTCGCCTGCTGCCTAATCGTAAAATACATATATTGAGCTTCCTATATGTATTATACCATTCCTTACTCAAAAATTTCTCAATCAAATGCATTAATGGCATTCATCCCCACCCTTTATTCTTTATATTGAGGCTGGGATCAAGTTTTTTTATGAAAAAGAGCGCTCACGCGCTCTAATCTGGAATTCTATTATATCTCTTTCCATTTACTTCAAGTTCATTATTGTTTATTCTATTAAGGTGAATAGTCTGATCAATCTCTTTTGATTTATAATCATACGTACTTGTATAATCATAAGTATAACAATAGAATCTAACTTCGTTATTTGTTCGACTTCCTGCATATATACATTTATACTCTGATTTTCTTTTCTCCTCACCCCTATTTGTTTCAAAGAATGCTACATCATCACCACGTATATCAAAATAATTTCCTTCTAAGTCTCCTTCTATCTTCCATATTCCATCATATACATGGTTAATATCATAATTTACTTTCGCATAGATACCACCACCAAGTAGAAGAACACATACGACAATGAGTGAAACAAATACTTTTTTATTCTTCTTGAATGCATGACAGAATGCCATAAATGTACTTTTGATAGAATCTTCATCTTCAGGCTCTTCTAATTTTGGTTCATGTAACATCTTACCCTGAGTAGTAAGCATGACTCCTATTCCATTTATTACTCTTCCAAATACCCATAAAAGAATCATTAGAAATACAAAAACAACTGTGAAAAAGATCTTTGTCCTCAAAAAATATTCATTTTCTAAATAATAATACAAAAGAAATGCATTCACTAATATACCTATTAGCGTAAAAATCTTTGATAATGCTTTGAGTTCCCTTCCTAATCTATAGTGCATAATTAATCTCCCTTCATATTAGATTGTCTCTCACTATATCATACGATTATTTAAAAATAGTTTTATTTTCATCAGATGCTCAATACTCACATCTATATTCACAATATACATAACTAGGAAGTCCTTGCATTGTATAGACACAAAAAAACGTTAACCCAAAAGTTAGCAACCAGAATATTATTCTAGATTCTAGAAGATATTCACTATGTATAATTTGACTTTCTCTACTAAGATGTTATTGATGTAGATAAAGAAAAGGTCGGTATGGAGACCTCAAAAAACCATGTCCATCGGTCGGAGCAGAGACCTAAAACCTGCATCCATTATAGAGAGAACTCCACAGGGTTCCTTTTTTATTGCAAAAAAGTTCTTTCAATCGAAAGAACTAAAATGTATGTTGGTTTATTTACTGTTTTAACATAAATAATTTATGCTATTTTGATAAATATTTATGTTATTTTTCATTTATTTATCTTATTTAATGATTTTACATAAATTATTAATGTTATATCGATTAAAATTTATGTTAATTTTATGATTTTTATCTAATTTTCGTTGTTTTTGATCAATTACATAAAAGAAGTTATGTTATTTTTTGAACAATTGAGACATTTAACTAAAAACACATTTCTCTATCTTAAGAAAACTTAAGTACCTTACCATCTACCCTATTAGTATAATAAGATAAACGGAGGGAATGACCATGAATAATACTCTTACATTCAGATTTGCGAAACGTAGCGATACAGCACTTATTCTGCAATTCATTAAAGAATTAGCTGATTATGAAAAGATGCTAGATGAAGTGATAGCAGATAAAGCCACACTTGAAACATGGATATTTGATAAGCAGAAAGCAGAAGTGATCTTTGCGGTAGTAAATAATAAAGAAATAGGTTTTGCCTTATTCTTCCATAACTTTTCTACATTCCTAGGACGTTCCGGTATTTATTTAGAAGATTTGTATGTAAAACCAGAATATCGTGGGAACGGTTATGGTAAGGCAATTCTTAAGAAGCTTGCTTCTATTGCAGTAGAACGTGGCTGTGGACGTTTAGAATGGTGGTGTCTAGACTGGAATAAGCCTAGTATTGATTTCTATTTATCTCTAGGTGCCAAGCCTATGTCAGATTGGACAGTATATAGAATTACTGGAGATACTCTAAAAGAACTCGCAGACTAGAGGAGGTGTTTCTATGAAGAAGAAAACGATTATATCTATCATATTTGCCTGTATGATTATTGTAAGTGGTGTAATGTATTGGAATTATTCTAAAGACTATAATCATGTAATCAAAGAGAACTGGAATATATCTATTCCTTCAGATTCTGATTATTCTGAAGCATATAGTAAGGATGCTAGGTCAAGTTTTAATGGAGATGGTGTCCGTTATCATGTTTTTACATATGAAAATGAAGAACCTATCGAAAAGATGTTTTCCTGGAAAAAAGATCAAGGAAAAACCATCTATGATGGTAACTATATAGATGCTACCAATAAATGGCTGGATGAGATCAATGTACTTGCAATAAGTCGTCCTCAGCATATTGATTGTGTCTATTGGTATAAGTCACATAAAGACCATAGCGAAATAATCATGCTATGGAATAAGAAAGAAAAGAGACTCTATGTAGTGGAGTCATTTATGTAGAAAGAACCTGTTCAATGAGCAGGTTCTTTTACAGTTCATATTTTTTCATAATCCTTTCAAATACTTCATCAGCATCTATAATGTTACCTTCGTTAGACTGTTGTCTTGAAAGAACCATTAAGTGTGTAATGTTTCATGCCAAAAGAGATATCCTCCACAGCACTATTTTCAAATATAATATAATAATATTTTCATATATCATCTGCTTAATGGATCCTATTTAGCGCTATACTATTAACAAGCAATAGTAAGGAGGCATAAGTTATGGATAAAGTATTAGAATGGGCAAAAGAATTACAGAGCCTTGCACAAGCAGGACTTTTCTATGGACACGATGTATATGATAAAGAGCGTTATCAGCGTATAAGAGAGATTGCAGCAGAAATGATGTTAACAAGAACAGATATACCAGCCGAAAAGATTCATGGATTATTCTGTAATGATGTAGGTTATCAAACACCAAAAGTAGACACTCGTGCAGCTATATTCAAGGATGGAAAGATTCTTCTTGTAAAAGAAAAAGGGCAATGGTCTGTTCCTGGAGGATGGTGTGAATTTAATCTTTCTCCTGCTGATAATGTAGTGAAAGAAACTAAAGAAGAAGCAGGATTGGATGTCTGTGTTAAAAAGGTCATATCTGTACAAGATAGAGATAAGCATAACCTTCCACCTTATGCTTATGGTGTTGTAAAGATCTTCTACTTATGTGAAGTACTAGGTGGAGAATTTATTGAAAATATAGAAACAACTGAAAGTAGATATTTTTCTAAAGAAGAACTTCCAGAATTAGCTGAACATAAATGTAACAAAGAACAAATACTGATGTGTTTTGACGCTTATCAATCTGATCATTGGACAGTAACTTTTGATTAAAAATTATATCTTTCAAATTAACACCACTAAAAAAATGGGGCTGTAACGAATAAATAGCATTTACTACTACCTTGAGCGTTACAGCTCTTTTTCGTATATTCCCACCTGAAAAGGTTATTCACCACGTGGCGGTGAATAACCTTTTCATATTTCAGCCGCACTTAAAAAGAACTTGCCCCTTTCTTAAAATAATTTTATCAATCAAATAGTTTAGTGTTTCTATGTTAGTAGAAAACTCTATGCAACTTGCATATTTATACTTTTGAGTATATCTTTTCCACAATCTCTGTAAAGTTGAATCTTGACTAATAGAAAGTATTATCTCTTTAGAATCTCGTAGCAGAGAGTTAGTTTTTCTTTTAGTGCATGTCTTAATAAACGCTAAAGACAAATCATCATAATCTATGGACTCTTTGTAAGATCCAAAAAGAGTTGTCACATCGTAAAAATCACGCATCCTTGTATTCAAAACTCCTCTCGAAAGAATTGTTTGTATTTTTTCCGCAAGCAGTGTTTCTAAATTATAAGACCCTGACTACTCCCACGGGCAAGCCCATGGGGTCCTGATTGCCAAGTGTAGCTTGTAATCGTACATCATTTTCAGACTTTGGAGTTACAAGTGTAAA
>OGZO01000493.1_pt1 | contig 29507 bp, 39 predicted proteins | sample 1576721 | NCBI WGS metagenome assembly OGZO01 (sample SAMEA3541516, study PRJEB24748) | human gut metagenome | biome: human gut; feature: human-associated habitat; material: faeces | place: China | collected 2012 | reverse complement strand
CTTCAAAATGGCGACTTAAAGGTCATGCTGTCGAGAAGTTTTGGGATTGGATAGCATCGTGGGCGGCAGTAGTGCCAAATCCTAATGTATTAGGTTTTTATGACGAAAGGTATTCTTTGCCGCAGCTTATTGTGCATCAAGTAACCGTTGATGCCGAAATTGAGGATGACGGCGGACAAATGCTCTTATTTCCGTCAACCACGCAGACATTACAGCAGAGAAGTCAAGCAAGAAAAGACAGCCTAAATGAAAGAGTTAAGGCGGCTTGCGAGCTTGCTAATTCAACCGATGAACAGGTACTTGTATGGTGTGATTATAACGCCGAAAGCGAGTTGTTAAAGAAAAATATCATCGGAGCTGTTGAGGTTAAAGGTTCTGACAGCGATAAGCATAAGGTTGATGCAATGCTCGGTTTTGCAAACGGTGATATTCGTGTTCTTGTCTCAAAGCCGTCTATATGCGGTTACGGTATGAATTGGCAAAACTGCAATAAGGAAATATTTGTAGGCTTATCAGATAGCTTTGAAAAGTATTATCAAGCGATACGCAGGTGTTGGCGCTTCGGTCAAACAAAGCCTGTTGATGCTTATTTGATAGCGAGTAAGGCTGAGGGCGCAGTTAAAGACAATATCGAGCGTAAACAAATGCAAGCGACTAAGTTTATGTATGAGTTGTCGAAGAGAACAAAAGACATTTTAATTGCCGAAATTAACAATGCAACAAAAATGACAGAAAGCTATATAGCAACAGAAAGGATGAGTGTTCCACAATGGATGATAAGTGCATAAAACAATATGTTGATGACAGAATGGCACTTTATAACGGTGACAGCGCCGTAGTTTTAAAAGGTATTCCGAGCAATTCCGTACATTTTATGATATATTCGCCGCCGTTTGCAAGCCTTTACACTTACAGCAACAGCGAAAGAGACTTAGGCAACTGCAAAGACTTAGAAGAGTTTTACACTCAATTTAAGTTTATAGTTGATGAACTATACAGAATACTTATGCCGGGAAGAATTATGGCGGTACATTGTATGCAACTTCCGACAACGAAAGGCAGAGACGGTTTTATCGGACTTCAAGATTTTAGGGGTGATTTAATTAGGCTGTTTCAAAAAGCAGGTTTTTATTATCATTCCGAGGTTAATATTTGGAAAGACCCTGTTGTGCAAATGCAGAGAACAAAGGCACTTGGGTTGTTACATAAGCAAATCAAAAAGGACAGTGCGATGAGCAGGCAAGGTTTATCTGAATACTTGGTGGTGATGCGTAAGCCCGGTGACAACCCTGAGCCTATTTCACATACAAACGATACTTTTCCTGTGGGGGAATGGCAGAAATACGCAAGTCCTGTTTGGATGGATATAAACCCATCTGACACACTTCAATCAAAATCATGCCGTGATGATAAAGACGAAAAGCATATATGCCCCTTGCAGTTGTCGGTAATTCGCAGAGCTATTGACCTTTGGAGCAATCCTAATGAAACAGTATTAACACCGTTTCTTGGCATAGGCTCGGAAGCTTATGTGGCTCTTGAAAAAGGCAGAAGAGCAATAGGCGTTGAGCTGAAAACCACTTGGTTTGAACAGGCAGTAAGAAATTGCAAAGGTGCTGTCACCGAATCAACGCAGATTTCTTTTGAGGGGTAAAAATATGAGAATTGTAGTTATTATCCTTGCTGTATTTATAATCGTATTAGGGTGTATGTGTTGGAAATTACTCCAAGATAACGCATCGCTTACAATTATGAACTTGATACACCAAGAAACGGAAAAGGAACTAAAAGAAAGGTTGAAAGATAATGAGACAACTAAACTTCCTTGACGAATTGATTATTGACAACTTTGCAGGTGGCGGTGGTGCTTCCTGCGGAATTGAACTCGCAACAGGGCGACCTGTTGACATAGCGATTAACCACGACCCGGACGCTATTGCAATGCACAAGGCTAATCACCCATACACTCGTCATTATCAGGAAAGTGTATGGGATATAGACCCAAAGGAAATCTGTCAAGGTCATAAAGTCGGACTTGCTTGGTTTTCGCCTGACTGCAAGCATTTCAGCAAGGCGAAAGGCGGTAAGCCTGTAGATAAGAATATAAGAGGACTTGCGTGGATTGTACTCAAATGGGCAGGAACGGTAAGACCGAGGGTTATTATCCTTGAAAATGTAGAAGAGTTTCAGACTTGGGGTCCTGTACGCAAAGGTAAGCCGGTTAAGTCAAAGCAGGGTCAAACATTCGAGCGTTGGAAAAGTCAGCTTTCGGCACTCGGATATGAGATTGAGCATAGGGAGTTGAGAGCTTGCGACTATGGTGCACCAACTATAAGAAAAAGATTCTTTCTTGTTGCAAGGTGTGACGGAGAACCTATAGTTTTCCCGAAGCCTACACACGGCGACCCAAATAGCGAAGAGGTTAAGAGTGGCAAGCTAAAGCCGTGGAAAACCGCTGCCGATTGTATTGATTTTTCTTTGCCTGCACAAAGCATATTTGAACGCAAAAAGCCACTTGTAACGAATACTTTAAGGCGAATTGCAAGAGGACTTGACAAATTTGTGATTAAGGAAGAAAAGCCGTTTATCATTCCTATAGGATATGGCGAACGAAAAGGTCAAAAGCCACGCTTGCAGGATATAGACAAGCCGCTTACAACGATAGTAAGCAGCTGCAAGCAGTATCTTGTATCGCCTTATCTTGAACAAATTAATCATAGTGGAAAAGAAACAAGGGGGCAAAAACTTAATAAGCAAGTTCCGACAATCACATCAAAACACGGCTTTGCTTATATTTCTCCTGCACTTATTCAATATCACAGTGAAACAGCTAAATCGGAAGTGAGAGGTCAACAACTCAATCAACCTATTTATACAATCGACGGCTCACCGAGATATGCTCTTTTTACACCGTATCTTTCTAAATACTTTGGCGGTGTTGTCGGCAGCAAAATTGATAAACCATTACCAACCGTTACGGCAATAGACCATAATTCGCTGACAATGCCGTATTTAACTCAGTATTACGGCGGTGCAGACCACGCTAACAGCGTTTTAAATCCTTTGCAAACAGTAACTGTTAAACCCCGGCATTTCTTATGTGAAAGCTATTTGACTATACTCCGCAAAAATATGGATTGCAAGGCATTAAATGAGCCGCTTCCTACCATAACAGCACACGCAAATCACTTTGCCAAGACGGATGTTTATTTGAAAGAGTACGACGGTGACAATCTCGGACATTGGAGCGAGATAAGAGAGTTACTTAACACCTACACAGATTGGAATATATCGGCTAATCAGGTGCTTATTTTCTGCATTAACGGAGTTGAGTATTTTATATCCGATATAGGCTTGCGAATGCTACAGCCGAAAGAATTATACAAGGCGCAGGGCTTCCCGGATGATTACATCATTGATAAGGACTGCAACGGCAAGGAATATAACAAGACAAAGCAAGTGGCGAGGTGCGGCAATGCTGTACCGCCACCGTTTTCTAAAGCACTTGTTATGGCAAATTGTAAATGGCTTTGTGATAAATCGTGCAACAATATGAAAGAATTTAACGCAGTAGCAGCAGGATGAGGTGATTTGATGAGCGAATTACAAACAAAAATAAACACGGCAATAGAACGCTTAAAAGCATTTGAGCCTGTGGACGAACCGTATTATTTGTGCTTCAGCGGTGGTAAAGACAGCGACTGCATTCGTATTCTTGCTGACCTTGCAGGAGTAAAACACGATATAGTACATAACCTTACAACCGTTGACGCACCTGAAACAGTCCGATATATCAAGTCAATCCCGAATGTTCAAGTTGTCACTCCTCAATACTCAATGTGGCAGTTGATTGAGAAAAAGAAAATTCCACCTACAAGGTTAATCCGTTATTGTTGTGATGAACTGAAAGAAAAAGGTGGAAAAGGTCGAGTTAAGGTAACCGGTGTTCGTTGGGCTGAAAGCGCAAGCAGAAAGCAAAATGGTGGCGTTGTAAAGATTATAGGCAAGCCTAAATCGACAATCGCACTTGCAGAAGAATTGCAAGCGGAATATGAGCAAGTACCAAAAGGCGGTTTGATACTTAATATTGATAATGACGAAAGTCGCCGAATGGTTGAACGATGCTATAGGACAACCTCAACGCTTATCAATCCTATCATTGATTGGACTGATAAAGATGTGTGGGAATTTCTGCATCACTATGGATGTAAGTCAAATCCTTTATATCAATGCGGAATGAAGCGTATTGGATGTATCGGTTGCCCTATGCATAACGGTAAAGGTATGAAAGCTGATTTTATACGCTACCCAAAGTATCGAGATAACTATTTGCGAGCGTTCAGACGAATGCTTAAAGCAAGAGAGGCAGCAGGGCTTGATAATTCGGTAGGTTGGAATACTCCTGAAGATGTAATGATGTGGTGGGTCGGCGATAACCCATTGCAAATGAGCTTTGAAACACCTGAGTATTTGAAATGAGGTGACGAAAAATGAAAACACATAAAATCAAACTTCTTTTGAATTTCTGTGATGATGTTTTATCAGGAGATAAGAGATTTGAAATTCGAGAAAATGACCGAGGTTATCAAAAAGGCGACAGGGTTGTTTTTCAACCTTGTGAGCCAAGCGACCCGTTTGTAAAGCACCCTATAACCGACAAAGTATATGAAATAACTTATGTTCTTAACGGTTGGGGTCTTAAAGACGGATATGTGGTTTTTGGAATCAAGGAGGTAAAAAATGACTAAATTTGAGTTTGAAATAGATAGGGCTACGTTTTATAAAGCTCCAATACAGATTGTTCAAGAACAAATGTCGTCTATTGAAAGCCAATTAGCAAATGAAACGCTTAAAGTGATTCATAAGTATGGAATTTATGTTGATAAAGACGAGCTAATCAAAGCATTAAAATACGACAGACAACAGTATGATAAGGGATTTGAGGACGGTGTGCATAAATGCAAACAACAGTTACTTGAAATATTAAGAGAAAATGATTGCTATATTTCTACTGCTGTTATCAACAAATTACTAACGATAGGGAGTTGAAGAAAATGAATAAAGAATTAGCAAGATATTTTGTGAAATTGATTGCGGAAGATTTGCAATTTTCATTTAATGGAATGGGCATTCCAAGTTATAGTTGTGAATGGTTGGAAAATCAGTTAATACAAGGAATTTTGAAGATGTTAAAGAGTTTATACAAAAAAGATATGATGAACACGAAAACTCTGCTAAGGACACAAATGTCCGTGGCAAAAAAACGCAAGCGTAAGTTTAGGGTTATGACTTTTGGTGAATTTTGCCATAAACATAGATTTTGCAAACAATGTCCTATGTATGACAATAGAATATATGGTTGTATCACTCCTTACTTTGAAAGTAATGACCCGTTTAGAACAAAAAATGGCAAATACATATTGATTGAGGTAACTAACGATGCTTGAAGTGATTTACAGGATTTATGAGGTTGCTGACGAAGAAACCGCCGCAAAAAATCGTGAAAACGATTTAGGTTTTGGTTTGTTTTCTTCAACAAGTAAAGCGGAAAATACTGAAATCCTTATGGACTGCCTAATCTGTGACAGCCGGGAGCAATTCAAAGAAATAATTAAAGAACAGTATGGGCAAGAGATTGCTTTTCGTTACTCAAAAAAATTAAAAGCGGGAGATTTGTACTGCATTATCATCGGCGAGCATTGTTATAACACAGAACGATATTTCAATAAAGTCACTTTTACTTGCGACTGTTGTGGTGCAACCGTAGAAACTTACTACGGTAGTGCGATATATTTCTCTGACTATGAAGTAAGAAATAGATTTTATGGTATAGAAGAATATGCAAAAAAGCGTTTTTGCTGTCACAAATGTAAACAAGTATATGAGGAGCGAGAACACGCAAAATTACGCCCCGATGATGAACAAGAATTTTATATTCAAAGAGATATGTTTACAGAAGATATATCCGGCTATATCTATAAAATCTCGAAGAAGTCAACAGGCGAATTTTATATCGGTCAAACAATGTATGCACCTGTTTTTCGTTGGGGTCAGCACTTGAAAACGGAAAGATTCCCTATCGAGAATATTACAGATTACAAGTTTGAGGTTATAGAGATTGTTCCAAAAACTGAAAACATTTTGGAACGAGAAAAATATTATATTCAAAAATTCTATAAGGAAAACCCGGAAAAATCTTTGAATATAATGTGTACTGCAAATTTAAACCTTGAGCAATTACAATTTGAGGAGGTAAAAAAATGAGAGAGATGCTTTTTAGAGGAAAGGATTTTTCGGGTGCTTTAAATAGTTCTTGTACGATAACCCCGAATTGTTGGAAACATAGAAATGCTGAACACACCATATAACAAAAAAATACAAAACTTTATTGAGGAATACTGTGACTGCGGTCCTGATAATTTTTATGTAAACGGAATAATGAAAAAAGAAGCAGTCAAAAAAGCAGCTAGATTGTTGATTGAAGAAAATATTTTTTCATCCGTTAAAAGTATGAGGCTACAAGCGTTAAAAGACTATAACATTTTCTTACCTGCGTGGGTATTTGAATGGGTAAAGGAGAATAAAGAATGAAAGAAAGGAAATGGAAATGAGTAAAATTTTAAGATATAAGCTCGTCAAAATACGCAAACCGCACGTTTGCTTTGGCTGTGGGCGTTACTTCGAACCTCCTTGTCAAATGATATCAGCAGCTGCTGCAGATGGTGGCACTGTTGAGTCGTACTATCTATGCAAATCTTGCGATATAGTTGCTTCCGACTTAGGACCTTTGGAAGAATTTGGTTTTGGAGATTTACGTGAAGCAGCTTTAGAATACGAAAAAGAACAAAATATAATTGCGAAACCGTATGGAAAGAAGAACACGAGGTAGAGAAATGACAAATAAAGAGGTAAAAAACAACTTTGTTCAGAATTTAGCCGAAAACACTTACATAAATATGTGTTCGGCTTATATTGTCATAATTGTGGTTGTAAAATGGACGAGGTGGTAAGCAATGACACTTAAAGAACTTGAAGAGTATTCGGTTATAGCTAATCAAATACAATCGTTTCGCCATGAGTATATACCCTCATTCATTAAAGGCGTTGATACAACTAAGAGTAATGTTCAAAGCTTTAATATAGCCGACAGCACAGCCGATACTGCGTTTGAAATGCTTGAAATCAATCAGTTTATTAAAGACGAGTATAAACGGCTTTGCGAAAAGCTGAAAGCTCTGAACGATTACATAAACAGTATTGATAACGAGGTGGTAAAGGCTATTGTTATTCAACATTGTTGTTTTGGCAAAAGCTATGACGAAACTGCTAAAATTCTTAATTATTCAAAATCTACTATTTACGAAAGACTGAAAAAATATTTTGAAAAATAGCAAAATCCGAACAAAAAGAATAGAATTGAACGATAGCTTTGTGATATTATATACTTATAAAATTATATAAATCCCCTTGAAGCAGTGAGTTGAAATATACTCACTGCTTATTTTTATGCGAGTGATTAAATGGGAAAGGATGAAAATGTAAGGACACTTTGCTATAAGTGTAAGCAAAATTATGAAAGTGCAGGCTATAAGCTGAAAAGCATTAAGACAAAATGTAAAACAAGTTGTGATTATTGCGGACGGCTTGGCTTTGACTATAAAATAAGCGAAAGGAGTAAGCTTTATGGCAAAAGGTAAATATGAATATTGGCTGACCGATGAGGGCTTGCTCCAAATCGGTGGATGGGCAAAAAGCGGTTTGACTGATGAACAAATCGCTCATAATATGGGAATATGCAGAGATACTTTGATACAATGGAAAAAGAAATTCCCCGACATTTCCTACTCCTTAAAAGTTAATAAGGAAGTTGCCGACATTCAAGTTGAAAATGCTTTGTTTAAAAAGGCATTAGGTTATAAGGCAGTTGATATTATATATGAGCAAGTGAAAAATGCTGATACAGGCGAGTATGAACTTATGCCGGTAAAGAAAACCGAACGAGATGTACCACCTGATACAACTGCTCAAATCTTTTGGCTTAAAAACCGTAAGCCTGATGTATGGAGTGACAGAAAGGATGTACTCTTAAACGGAAAAGTTAATACCGTTGCAGAAATGACGGATGAAGAACTTGAAAAAAAGATTGCAAGCATTGAGAAAGAACTCGGCATTACAAATGAATAATGAAGAAAAGTTAAATTCACTTGAAGAACTTTTAAAACTCAAAAATGAACTTAAAATACGAAATGCAAGAAAATCATTCTTTGCATATTGCAATCAAAAAGCAAGTGACTTTTATAAGCCTAATCGGTTATTCCTTGTTGACTTCTGCAATCAACTTCAAGATTTTTATAATTCCGATGATGAGGTGTTTATAGTTAATATGCCGCCTCGTCACGGCAAGTCAAGAACGATTGGTTGTTTTGTTGAGTGGGTGCTCGGTCAAAATCAAAGTGAAAAAATAATGACAGGCTCATATAACGAAACGCTTTCAACAAACTTTTCTAAAAACGTAAGAGATACGATAGCCGAGGAAAAAGGCGATGACACAAAAATCGTTTATTCCGATATATTTCCTAATGTGAAAATCAAAAAAGGCGACGGTGCTATGAATATGTGGTCGCTTGAAAACGGATATAACAACTATCTTGCGACTTCGCCGACAGGTACAGCGACAGGCTTCGGCGCATCAATTATGATTATAGATGACTTAATTAAATCATCTATGGAAGCATATAATGCAGATGTGCTTGAAAAACATTGGCAATGGTTTACTAATACAATGCTTTCAAGACTTGAAGAACACGGCAAAATCATTATTGTAATGACAAGGTGGCACAGTCTTGACCTTGCAGGCAGAGCCTTAGAACATTACCAAAATATCGGTGTTAAGGTAAGACATATATCATATAAGGCAAAACAGGATGACGGCACAATGCTTTGTCCTGAGGTGCTGTCGCTTAAATCATATGAAAACAAGATAAAAGCAATGGGTGCTGACATTGCATCAGCTAACTATCAGCAAGAGCCTATCGATATTAAAGGCAGATTATACAGTAACTTTAAAACTTACGATAAACTGCCACTTGACGGCACAGGCAAGCCATTGTTTACGGATATACGTAACTATACCGATACAGCTGATGAGGGTAGTGACTACCTATGCAGTATATGTTACGGTGTCTATAACAAAGAAGCATATATCCTTGATATTTTATATACTAAGGACGGTATGGAAATAACCGAGCCGGCGACGGCAAAAATACTCATTGATAATAAGGTCAGAAATGCCGATATTGAAAGTAATAACGGTGGCAGGGGATTTGCTCGAAGTGTAAAAAGGATAATTGAGGAAAAATACCATAGTAATTATTGTAATATCCGACCTTTTCATCAGTCGCAAAATAAGAATGCAAGAATATTATCAAACAGCACTTGGGTAATGGAACATATTTACTTTCCGACTAATTGGAAAGACAGATTTCCTGATTTCTACGATTCAATGGTAAAGTATCAAAGAGAGGGTAAAAACGCTCACGATGATGCACAGGATGCTATAACAGGTGTTGCAGAAAAATGCAATGCAAAAAGTAATTTTAGTTTTGATTAAAGAGCAGAGGATAATACCTTTGCTCTTTTTGTTTGGGGTGATAAAAATATATGTTATTTAATTTCATAGCAAATGAAGATGCTTACGATAGACTGATTAGAGAGAATGCAACAGAACAGTTAACCGATAAGCAGTTTATTGAAAGAGAAATACGCAGATTTAAAATATCAATTAAGCGCCACGAAATGTATTGTGGCGAAAATTACTACAAAGGCAAACAAGATATTTTGCGTAGGAAAAGAACGGCGATAGGTGATGGCGGTAAGCTTGAAAGTGTGGATAATCTGCCTAATAATCGAATAGTTGATAATCAGTATCAAAAAATGGTAGACCAAAAGAATAATTTTCTCTTAGGCAATCCTATTACTGTTCAAGGCGATAATGAAGAATATATCAAGCTTCTGCAACAGCAATATTTTAACGCAAAGTTTTGCAGAACGCTTATAAACTGCGGCAAGGATTTAATTAACTGTGGTATCGGTTGGCTTTTTCCTTGTCATAATCAATTTGGCGAGCTTTATTTTAAGCGTATTAAGCCGTATGAGCTTATACCCGGTTGGAAAGATGCCGAGCATACCGAGCTTGACTATATGATACATATTTATCCTGTAGTGGTTTATGAGAAAAATTCAAGCGAGGATAAGGTAATAGAAAGGGTTGAGGTGTGCGATGAGGGCGGCATTACGTATTTTGAATTAACGGACGGTGGCAGTCTTATACCTGTTGCGCCTTTCCATTCAAATTATTTTGCTATGACTGACTGTGACGGCATAACAACCGAATATAATTGGCTAAAAATACCTTTTATTCCGTTTAAATTCAACGCTGAGGAAACACCACTGATAAGAAGAACAAAATCATTGCAGGATGCGATTAATACTATCGAATCTAATTTTCAAAATGCAATGGAAGAAGATGTAAGAAATACTATTCTTGTTCTTGTTAATTATGACGGAACAGACCTCGGCGAATTTAGGCGCAACCTTGCAACCTACGGCGCTGTTAAGGTTAATACTGCTGATGGTGGCGGCGGTGATGTTCGTACACTTCAAATTGAAGTGAAAGCCGAAAACTATAAAGCAATCTTGGATATACTCAAAAAAGCCTTGATTGAGAATGCTATGGGCTATGATGCTAAGGACGATAGGCTCGGCGGTAATGCTAACGAACTTAACATTCAGTCAATGTATTCGGATATCGACCTTGATGCTAACGGTACTGAAATTCAGCTACAAGCTGCTTTAGAGGAAATGCTTTGGTTTATAAATGCACATTTATATAATACTAATGTAGGCGATTTCAGCAATGAAACCGTCGATTTTATTTTCAACAGAAATGTGATGATTAACGAAAGTATTATTATCGAGAATTGTCAGAAGTCACAGGGTGTTATTTCGGACGAAACAATTATTGCTAAGCATCCGTGGGTGGATGACCCTCAAAAAGAGCTTGAACGCATTGAAGAGGAAAAGCAAAAGAACATTGAGCAGTATAGCAATGCCTTTAATAACAATCAAGATGACAACACAAATGATAATAGCGACGGTGATGAATAATGCCGAAGAAAAACCGAGAGTATTGGCAAGAAAGATATGAGCAGCTTGAAAAGTCAGCGCATTTGTATTCATTAAGTACATACGCTCAAATTGAGCCTGCATTCAAACAGGCACAAATGGAAATACAAAAGGATATTGATGCTTGGTACGGCAGAATTGCCGTTAATAACAATGTAACATTGCAAGAGGCTAAGAAGCTTTTAACGGCTGATGAATTGGCAGAGTTCAAGTGGGATGTAAACGAATACATTAAATACGGCAAAGAAAACGCTATAAATCATCAATGGGTTAAACAGCTTGAAAATGCTTCGTCTAAGTATCATATCAATAAGCTTGAAGCCTTAAAAATACGAACACAGCAAGCTGTTGAAAAGGCATTTGGCAATGAACTTGATGCTGTAGACAGTATGGCAAGAAAAGTTTATTCAAATTCGTATTATCATTCGATATTTGAAATGCAAAAAGGCTTTAATATGGGCAGAGAGATAGCCACTATTGATGAAAAGGCACTTGAAAAGATTATAACTAAGCCTTGGGCAGTTGACGGTAAAAACTTTTCAGACAGAATATGGCAGTCAAAGGCTCAGCTTGTCAATGAGTTACATAATCAGCTTACAAGGACTGTCCTACTCGGCAATAAGCCCGATTCAGCCATTAAGGCAATATCCGATAAGTTTAATGTATCAAAAAGTCAGGCAGCTAATCTTGTGATGACTGAGCAGACATATTTTCATTCTTTGGCGACTCACGATTCGTTTAAAAGTATGGGCATTGAACAGTATGAATTTCTTGCAACGCTTGATAAGAGAACTACGCAGATGTGTCGCTCAATGGACGGAGAGCATTTTCCTATGAGTGAATATATGCCGGGTGCAACAGCGCCGCCACTTCATCCAAGGTGTAGGAGCATAACCGTACCGTACTTTGATGACGAATACTCCGACCTTTTCAATAACGACTCAATGAGAGCCGCAAGGAACGAGGACGACAAAACTTACTATGTTCCTGCTGATATGACCTACAGAGAGTGGGAGAATTTATTTGTTGACAAAACTAAGAAGAATACTATAATAGAGGTAGGTGCAAAATCTCCATATAGTAATGAATTATTAAAATATAATGCGCAAGCACTATATAAAGTATTACTTAAAGATAAGTCAAATAAGATTAATGAGTGTTTGTCTAATGCTTGTAAAAATGTTGCCGAAGCAGGATATTTAGATGGAAACGAACATCTTATATTAATTGATTTGAAAACAGGTGATATAGCATATACAGAATTAGGGCAACCAATGGAAGTTGGTGGAGATGGCTTTTGGGATTTTGTGAAAAATAATAAAGGCAGTTATGCATTTGTTCATAACCATAATTCACCTGCTAATTTTAGTGAGACAGATTTACTAACTTTATCAGCTGATAATTGTATAAATATGTTTGTTATTTCAAGATATGATGGAACAATATCTGTTATTGAAAGCAATGGAATTATTAGACCTACACCTTTCTTTGATACATTATATTCCAAGGAATTAGATGAAATTAATTTAAAGGTAAGGAGAGGCGAATATACACCAGGGGAAAGAACATATTATAGAGAAACACTTATAGTTGAAAATGCAATACGAGATTTCACGAAAGGATTGATTGAATTTGAATAATGCGTCTGATTGGGCATCATTGGAAATGAAAAAAAATCCTTGGTGGCGAGATGATATGTCACCTGAGGAATATGATGCAGAACGAGAGTATTATGTGAAAAATTTTGATAATCTTGTTGTAAATGGATTATATAAACCGTTGTGGCAACAAAAAAATTAAAGCACTTTACATTTTTGTAAGGTGCTATTTTTATGCCCAAAATCAGTAATCGGAAGCTGACACTTAATTGTGTCGGCTTCTTTTTATATTGACCTGTCGGAAGTCGAGAAAAGCCGAAAATTCAAAATTCTGATGGTGAAAGAAACACCGAGAACAAACTGAAAGGAAGATTGATTATGAAAAGACAGTTTTTGGAAGAAATGGGACTTACCAAGGAGCAAGTTGATAAGATACTTGACGAAAACAGTCAAGATATCGGCAAGGCAAAAGGTGAAGTTACCAAAATTCAAGCAGACCTCGACACAGCAAAAAAAGAAGTTGAAAATCTGACTTCACAGCTTGGTGACCGAGATAAGCAACTTAAAGACCTTAAAAATTCAACAGATGATGTTGAGGGGCTTAAAACAAAGATTGCACAGCTTGAAGATGAAAACAAGAATGCGGCAGAGGCTCATAAAACCGAGATTAAGCAGTTGAAAATCAACTCGGCGGTAGAGGCAGCTCTTGTTTCGGCTAAAGCAAAGAACGCTAAGGCTGTTATGCCGTTTCTTAATCTTGATGATGCAGAGTTATCGGATGACGGCACGGTCAAAGGTCTTAAAGAACAAATCTCAAAGCTTATTAAGAGCGATGATACAAAATTCTTGTTTGCAGATTCAAAAACACAAATCAAAGGTGCTCAAATCGGCGAATCAGGCGACGATGACGGTGAGCATAAGGTAGACACCTCCAAAATGACATATACGGAAATGTGTGCTTACCTTGAACAACATCCTGATGCAAAAATTTAATTGTGAAAGGAATTATTAAAAATGGCAAAATTTGATTCAAAATCATTTAACCCACAGGCATTTGGCAAGTATGTAGACCGTGTGCCAAACCCAAAGAAGAAGGAGCTTGCAAAGTCAGGCGCTATCGGCTCAAACGAACAGGCAAGAGAGGCTTTGTCAAGTCAGACAGGCTCGCTTTATTGCAGAGTACCATATTACGGTACTATTTCAGGCAAAACCTCACAGAATAACACAGGCGCAACTGATATTGTGTCAAGCAATACCACTACATTCGAGCAGGGCTTCATTGTTGCTTCAAGAATGGACGGTTGGACAGAAAGAAGCTTCAGTAAGAACATTACAGCCGGTGTTGACTTTATGAACAATGTTGCCGAGCAGATTGCTGATTATAAGCTTGATGTTAAGCAGGACATCATTCTTGCAATCTTGAAAGGCATTTACAGTATGAGTACATCAGGCTCAACAGTTGCAGCAAAGGCTGCTAAAACCTTTATCGACAAACATACATATGATATTACTGCTAATGAGGGTGAGGATGCCTATGTAGGTGCTAAAACTCTTAATTCGGCTATGCAGAAAGCTTGTGGCGACAATAAGGATATTTTCAAGCTTGTAATTATGGACAGTACCATTGCTACAAATCTTGAAAACTTGCAACTTCTTAAATATTTTACTTATACAGATAAGGACGGCCTTACAAGAGAACTTGCCCTCGGCAGTTGGAACGGCAGAGCGGTACTCGTTGATGACGGTATGCCTACCGAGGATATTCCTGCTGTTAAGGCTGATGAAAGCAAAGGTATTAAGGCTGTTGAAGCTTATACTAAGCATACCTCTTATGTTCTTGGCTTAGGCTCAATTATTTGTGATGATATCGGCGATTCAGTTCCTTATGAAATGAGCCGTGACCCTAAAACAAACGGCGGTCAGGATACACTCTATACCCGTGACCGTTATATTTGCGGTGTTGACGGTATTTCATTTGAAAAGCCTGCATCTCTTACAGCTTCGGCATCTAACGATGACCTTTCTAACGGTGCAAATTGGTGCATTATTAACGACGGCACTGAGGCTATTGCTGATAAGGCAATCGCTATTACAAGAATTATCTCAAAGGGATAAGAGGGGGTTGTTAAATGACAACCGAGGTATCCGATACAATTCGTTCATTTATTAAGGCTATATCAGCCGTTCTTAACGATTCAGCCTTTGACGATGAGTTTATATTGCTTATCTTAAAAAGGCTTGAAACGTTGGGATACAAGCTTACTGTAAACGATAATAATGTGTGGCTTATTGCTTTTTCAATTAATGAGGTAGTAAGCCACATTAAAAATTTCTGTAATATCTCAGCAATACCTAAAGAACTCAATCATATTGTCATTGAAAGAGTGGCAGGTAAGGTTTTGTATAACCAAAAGTCAACAGGACAGTCGGACGATTTACCTATTGATTTGGAAACAGCGGTAAAATCAGTTCAAACAGGCGATACAAACGTTACCTTTGCCATAGGTGAGGGTTCTATGACTGATGAACAGCGCTTTGATGCGATTGTTTCTTCTTTACTTAATACAGGTGAGGGTGAATTGATATGCTTTCGCAAAATCAAATGGTAAGAAAAGCTATTGAAAGTACATATATTGGCAAATGCACGGTGATTGAGCATAAAAAGACTGTTAATGCTAATCATACAACTTCATTTAATGATGAAATTGTATATAAAGATGTGCCTTGCCGATTGTCTTTTAAAACGGCGAATCCTACGGCTCAAAGTGATTCGGTTAATTCTGTTGCGCAGATAATTAAGCTGTTTTTGCCGCCTGATTATTCTATTTCTCCCGGCTCAAAGATTGTTGTTACTCAAAACGGTGTTACTGCTGAATACAAAAATGCAGGACAACCGTTTATTTACGATTCGCACCAAGAAATTGAACTTGAATTATTTAAGGAGTGGGCATAATGAGTTGTGATACAAAGGCTTTTGAAGAACTTATTAATACTCTTGAAAATGAGCAAAGCCGTATTGATGATTTTTGTAAGGATTGTTCAATAAGGATTGTATCGGAAATATTTAAAAAAGCGGCAAAACGAAGCCCTGTTGATACAGGTGCTTTGAGAAGAGGCTTTACTATAACCGGTAACCTTGAAATGTCAAAAATCGGCGATACATTTAAGACAAGTGTTACTAATAATACTTCGTATGCCGATTATGTTGAATTCGGACACAGAATAAAGAACAGCGACAAGTTTGTTGACGGCTTTAAAATGTTGAGTACAGCAGAGGACGAGGTAAGAAATGTTATACCGACCTACCTTGAAAGAAGAATGAAAAAAGAGTTTGGAGATATGTTTACTAATGGCTGATTTATTAATTAATGGCGTATGTGATGCTTTATATAACGAGTTCGGCGATGATTACGAATACTATATTGATGAAATTAAGCAGGGTTTAAATAAATCCTGCTTTTTCATTAGTTATGTTCGCAACGCTCAAAACAGATTTATAAATAATCGTTTGCGCTCTGAAAATCGTATATCAATTCAGTTTATACCAATTGATGATGTGAGCGCCGAAAAGCGTAGCGAGATATCCAACAGGCTTTATACCTGTTTGGATTGTATTGATGACGGAGAGGATAAGTTTTTCGGTAAGGATATGCAATGCGAGCCACTTAGCGACAATATGCTCAATTTTCAGGTAAGCTATAACTTCTTTAAAAAGGTAGTCGGTGATAATGTAGACAAAATGAATGAGTTGAAATTAAATCAAAGGTGATTAAATGAAAAAAACAGAAACAAAATACACAAAAGAGCAGTTGATTAACTCGGATGCTTTTTCAAGTAATCGAGATTTGTTGACTGCTCTTCTTATTGACGGTGAAATATATACCGTTAAAGAAACTCACGAATTAATCAAAAAGTATTTGAAAGGAAAGGTGAAATAATATGGCTTTTGGCGGCGGTGCTTTTACAGCACAAAACAAGACTTTGCCGGGTGCATATATTAACTTTGTATCAGCGGCTAATGCATCAACTGCTTTATCAGACAGAGGAATTGCAACAATTGCATTGCCTCTTAATTGGGGTGCGGATGATAAGGTGTTTACGGTGACAGCTTCGGATTTTAAAAAGAACAGCAATACGATTTTCGGCTATTCTTTTGATGCCGACGAGCTTAAGCCTGTGCGTGAAATCTTTAAGAACGCTATAACACTTCATTGCTTCCGCTTAAATGGTGGTGGCAAGCAAGCTGAATGTACCTTTGCAAAAGCAAAATACACAGGCACAAGAGGAAACGATATTGCTATTGTGATTGAGAAGAATGTTGACGAGCAAAGCAAATTTGATGTTAAAACAGTTTTTGATAATAAGACTGTTGATATTCAAACTGTAGCTAAGGCAAGTGAACTTGTTGATAATGAATTTGTTACATTCATTTCATCAGCTAATCTTATCGTGACAGCTAAAACTGCCCTTACAGGTGGTACTAACGGTACAGCAGACGGTGAATCACACCAAAAATACCTTGATAAAATTGAGAGGTATTCATTTAACGCAATGGGTGTTGCAACTGAGGACGATAGCACAAAAGAGCTTTACATAAGCTTTTGTAAGCGACTTCGTGATGAGGTAGGCAAGAAATTTCAGCTTGTTGTTTATAACAAGAAAGCTGATTATGAGGGTGTTGTCAACCTTAAAAATGATGTTACAGACGGTGCTACAAAGGCAGACCTTGTTTATTGGGTAACAGGTCTTATTGCAGGTGTTGCGGTCAATAAATCTTGCACTAATACTAAATATGACGGCGAATATACCGTTAATGTTGATTATACGCAGGCACAGCTTGAACAGGCTATCAAAGACGGCGAGTTCACGCTTCAGCAGAGCGATGATAATATTTGTGTATTATCCGATATCAACTCTCTTGTTACTGTTACAGTTGCAAAGGGCGATGACTTTAAATCTAATCAGACGATTCGAGTTCTCGACCAAATTGCAAATGATATTGCTGTTATGTTCAACACAAGATATCTTGGTATTATTCCTAATGACCGAGGCGGCAGAAATTCGCTTTGGAAAGATATTGTTAAGCATCACAAGGAATTAGAGCAAATCAGGGCGATTGAGGACTTTAACAGCGATACAGTTATCGTTGAGCAGGGTGACACAAAGAAATCTGTTGTAGTGACAGAAGCGGTTACACCTGTAAACGCTATGGAACAGCTCTATATGACTGTTACAATACAGTAAAAAGGGAGGTATAAGATACAATGACTAAAAGTATTATGAATGCAAAAGATACCGTATCTGCGAAACTTGCAGAGTGTTATGTTACTGTCGACGGAAACAGATACAATTTTATGCAGGCAATTAAGCTTGAGGCTAAGGTTGAAAAGACCAAAACTGAAGTACCTATATTGGGTAAAACAGGTAAGGGTAATAAGTCTACAGGTTGGAAAGGCTCAGGCTCTGCAACATTCCATTATAACACTTCAATTTTCCGTGAACTTCTCGAAAGATATAAGAGAACAGGCGAAGATGTTTATTTCGATATTGAGGTAACCAACGAGGACCCGACTTCAAGCGTAGGCTTACAGACCGTAAACCTTATCAATTGTAATATTGACGGCGGCATCCTTGCAAAATTTGATGCCGACGGTGAATACCTTGACGAGGATATGGACTTTACTTTTGAGGATTTTGAAATTCCTAACAAATTCAACAAGCTTGCAGGAATGTAAGCAAAATAATTATAGGGGGCTGATTATTCAGTCCCTTACTTTTTTTAAAAACGAAAGGATAAATAACTATGTCAAAATTCAGTAGATTTCTTAAAGAAAATAAAGCAGTAAGGGAAAATGTTAAGTATGTCCCTACGAAGTCATTTACCGATGAAAACGGCAATCCGATTGAATGGACTATTAAACCGCTTACCACTAAAGAAGCTGAGGCTATGAGAGATAAGTACACAAAGGATGTACCTATTCTTGGCAAACCTAATCAGTTTAAACAACAGCTTGATGTTGCTAAGTATAATGCTTCTCTTATTGCAAAATCGGTTGTTGAGCCGAATCTTAATGATGCTGAGTTACAGGACAGCTACGGCGTAAAGACACCTGAGGCTCTTATTGTTGAGATGATTGATAACCCCGGCGAATATTCACAGTTCCTTGTTTTCGTGACAGAACTCAACGGCTTTACTGACATTAACGATGATGTCGAAAAGGCAAAAAACTAATTCAAGAGGACGGAGATGCGGCTTATGCACACTACGCCCTCCAAAAATTACGAATATTGCCCTCGATTTTTGCGAATTTACCGCAAAAAGAAAGAGCCTTTATTATAGCTTCTATTGATTTAAGAGTAGAGGCTGAGGACAAGGCTCGAAAAGATTTAAAATGAAAGGACTGATAAAATGGCAACTATAACAACTACACTAACTATTGCCGACAGAATGACAGCACCATTGCGTAATATCACTTCTGCTTTGCAATATACGGTCGATGCCTTGCATTCAGTCAATACGGCTACGGTTAAGGGCTTTGATACTACTGCAGTTGATAAGGCACAGAGAGCGATTAATATGTGTAATAATGAAATTAACAAGATTAATTCTACCGTAACTACAGCAGGAAATTCAGTTCAGCGTTCAACAGCTAAAATGAGTAATGGCTTTAATACTGCTAAATTATCGGTGTCAAAACTTCTCTCCGTTATAGGTGGACTAAGTGTTGTTCAAAAAATGAGCAATGTTGTAACAGGTCAATTAGACAGCGCATTTAAGCGTATGGATACTATGACTAATTATAACAGGACAATGACTGCCATTACAGGTAGTGCTCAAATGGCAAAAGCATCATTAAACGGAATAAAAGATTCTGTAACAGGAACTGCGTATGGTCTTGATATTGCTGCGAGCGCTGTTCAAAACTTTGTTACAAGGGGTATGGATATCGGAAATGCTACAAGCGAGGTTACTAAGTGGCTTGATGCTGTTTCATTTTACGGACCCGGAACTAACGAGGCTTTAGGTACCGTTACTGATGCGCTTGGTAAGATGATGTCAAAAGGCACAGTTGAAATGGAACAGCTAAATCGATTGACTGATGTAGGTATTAACGCTGTCGGTATTTATGCTCAGGCTACAGGTCAAAGTGCGAGTGCTGTTCAAAATGCTTTGAGCAAAGGTACTATCAGTTCACAAAACTTTATTACAACTGTTTCTACGGCTTTTGAAGAGGGTACTAACGGTGTATTGAAAATAGCAGGGTCTGCAAAAGGAGCAGCTACAACTTGGAGCGCTACCTTTGATAATGCGAAAGCGGCAATAACAAGAGGACTGCAAAATTTTATAACCGAAGTAGATACGGCTGTCGAAAACGTATTTGGTAAGGACCTTAAAACTATTGTTGCCGATTTTGGTAAAACTACAGAAACGACACTTGGTAATTTGGGAACTTTAGCAGGTAATATTGTTACCATGGTCGGTCCTGCTTTTCAATCTTTCGATAGTTTTACAGAAAAAATCAGCGGAAGTATGGGAACAATCATTCCTTTATTTGCGGCAGGACTAATCATATTCGGATTATATAAAGGTGCAATTGCCGCAATAAATGGTTTGACTGCAATTCATTCGGCGGTGACAACTATCCAAGCATCTGTTCAAGCATGGCATAATAAAGAAGCTCAGGAAAATATAAAGAAAATGATTAAATGTGCAAGCGCAACAACTGTTGATACAGCAGCAAAAACTACTAATGCGGCAGCAACGGAAGCAGCTGCCGGGGCACAGTTTAGTCTAAATACGGCTATGCTTGCCTGTCCTGCCCTTATTGTGGCAGGGGCTTTGTTAGCAGTAATTGCGGTGATTACAGCTCTTGTGGCAAGTTTTAACGGTTTTAAAACTGAAACTACAACAGGCTTGCAGAATTTAGCAGGCTCGGTCTTTGTCGTCGGTGCAGGTATTTACAATTTCATTATAGGAATTATAAATGGAATCATTCAAATATTATATACGCTCTTTGTTAAGCCTGTAGAGGATGTTATGAATTGGGTTTATAACATTTTTACAGGTGGTTTTAACAATATAACTGATGCTTTCACTAATCTATTAGCAAAAATGCTTGGAGGTTTAGTAAGCTTTGCACAGGCATTTACAAGAATTTGGGATGATATTACAGGTCAAAATGTTACTGCTAAGCTTGATTCGGCAAAATCATACTTAGATAAAGTAGGCGCAAACGAATACTATACTAAGAAATTTGATTTTACGCCTAAGGGTATCAATCGCAAAACTTATAAAAATGCTTACGGCAAAGGTGTGGCATTTACCAATAAAATGACATCTAAACTTGTTGTTGATACAAACAACAACGACTTGACCGATATGCTCAACAAAATTTCAAATTCAACGGCTTCCACCGCTAACAGTGCATCAAGTATAAGTGATTCAGTTGCCTCTACAAGCGAAAACATTGAATACTTAAAGGATATGGCAGAAGAACAGATTATAAATCGCTATACTAACTCTGTTAATGTTGAAATGATTAATCATAACAACATAAGTAACGACCTTGATATTGACGATGTGACAGAGCATTTGAGAAGTACGATTGAGCAAGGGCTTAACTCTAACGCAGGGGGTAATCATTAATGTATTTAATGCAAATCGATGAATTCGTTTTTCCGATTACACCAAGCAAAATAACTCAAACAATGAAAAGCAATAATGAAACTGTCACTCTTATTAATGAGGGTGAGGTTTCTTACTGTAAATCGCCGAGTTTAATAGAGTTTAACATTAGTGACCTTATATTGCCACGATATAACTATCCTTTTGCGGCTGTTGGTAAATCAGGCACACCTGAAGCTTATGTTGAACAGCTTAGGGCTTACCAAACGGCTAAAAAGGTTGTTGCTTTTACGATTACAAGAAAATCGCCTAACGGTGCTACTGACAGCAATTACGAAAGCAAAAGCTATAAGGTTACTGTTGAAAATATCGAGGTAACCGAGGATGCTAAAGACCTTGGCACTGATGTATCAATAAATTTGACACTCAAAGAGTATAAAACTTGGGGCGCTAAAAGGTTAACGGCCAAGCCGCCTAAAACGGTTAAGACCAAAAAGAATGATACACTTTCAAGCCTTGCAAAAAAGTATTTCGGTGATACAGCAAAATGGAAAACAATTTACAATCTTAATAAAAAGACTGTTAAAAATTCCAAAAAGAAGCTACTTAAAAAGCTGAAAACCAATAAGGATAGGAAAAAAGCAAAATTGCTTCCCGGTCAAACGCTTAAGCTCAAAAAGACAGCTAAGAAGAAAAGGAGATAATCTATTATGGCGAATACAGGACTATTCGGACAGACAATGAATTTTGATACCTTTGTTTCTACATTTCTTGGCAAAGCAACTGATTATGACAGGGCTTACGGCGTTCAATGTGTCGATTTGATTTTGCTGTATATCGAAAAATGTATCACAGGTAAAAGTGCAGGCTTTAAAGGAAATGCTAAAGAGTGGTGGCTTAACCGTAAGTCGTCAACGTGGTTAAAAAACAATTTTGTTTTTATTACACCGACTTATAAAAAGAATAATGAGGTACAAAAGGGTGATATAGGAGTTAAAACGTCAGGTGGTGGCGGAAACGGTCATATCTTTATTATTGCAGGTGGCAATTCAAACGGTCGTTTCACTTATTACGACCAAAATGGAACAGGCAAGCACGATAAAATGTCTATCCGTATGGGTATTCCGTATAATAAGAATACTATTAACGGTATTCTTCGCCCAAAAAATCAAAGCAAATTAGGCAATTCGATACCTAATATAAAGTCCGATAAGAATGGTAGTTCTACGAGCAATGGAAACATAACAGGCGGCGGTACTGCTGCAAGCAGCGGTACGAAAAATAATCAAAGCTCAACAACAAAAGATACTTCGGCAGAAGAAATTAAGTATTTGAAAAAAATACTGAAAAATAAAACCAAAGTATCAACGGCAGTTAAGAACGTTACCATTACTGATACTAATAAGCAAAATCGCACATATGTTCAAACCGTTTGGCGGCATTTTACTACTACCCAAGGCTCATATATTGATAGGTATGTTCCTGTTAAAGAGGGCGCTAAAATTACTTGGGAAAGAAAAGGCACACCGGGGCAATTTGATTTTGAGGTTGTTTATGACGATAACCACAAATATAACATTCAAGAGGGCGACTGTATTATTGTTTCTCTTTGCAAAAGTGACGGAACTGACCCGAAAACAATGTTTGTAGGATATGTTTTTACAAAGAAAATCTCAAAAGACCGCATTTACAGCTATGTTGCTTATGACCAACTGCGTTATCTGAAAAATAAGGACTTCCTTATATACAAAAAGAAAACGGCATCGCAGGTCATTAAAACGGTGGCTAAGCGAATGAATTTGAAATACGGCTCAATAGCAGATACAAAATATAAAATGTCAGCTATAGAAGAGGGTTCGGAATGCTTCGATATTATTCAGGATGCGCTCGATAACACTATGCTTGAAAAAAGTCAAATATATGTTCTTTATGATAATTGCGGTAAACTGACATTGAAAAATATAAGCAATATGAAAAGGAATAGTTGCGTGGTTGATGTTGAAACAGCGCAGGATTATTCACTTGAAACCTCAATTGACAGTAATACATACAATCGAGTGAAAATTGTTTATGAAAAAACAAACAAAGATGATAAGAAAACAACCTATCATACTATTGTTTGTCAATCATCAAAAAGTATCAATCAATGGGGTGTACTTCAGCTTTACGAAAAGGTGGATAATATCAAGGTTGCAAAACTAAAGGCACAGGCATATATGAAAATGTATAACGCTAAAACAAAAAGCCTTACCATTAAAGATGTAATCGGCGATAGAAACGTAAGGGCAGGCTCAATGGTGCCTGTTATTATGAATTTGCCTAACTGTAAGATAAGCAGTTATTTGCTTGTTGAAAAGGTAACGCATAAATTTGAAAACGGAAAGCATACAATGGACCTTATTCTTTCAGGAGGTGGCTTTAATGGCAAGTAACTCTAATCTTGTTCAATTAATGAAAAGGGCGGCGATAGAGGCTGTGGATGCTTCTAAGCCCTGCATTATTAAGCTTGGCAGGGTTAAAAATGTCAGCCCTTTAAAAATATCGCTCGGTCAGAAAATAACAGTTGATGAGAGCTTTTTATATGTGACAAAAACAGCACGAGATAATATTAAGAAAACAGAAACGAGAGTAGTTTTACTCCGTCAGCAGGGCGGCGGTAAATATCTTGTTTTGGATGTTTTAGATTAGGAGGAAAAAATGGCATTTTCAAATGATGATTACATTTATGACGATGATATTATTGACGAATCGGCAGATGACGAGATTGATGATGAAGTCGATATTTCATCTTATCCTAATCGCACATTCAAAATGAATACAGCCGCTAAACGTTTTAGCGGAATGATTGACGAAGAAGATAGCGAAAGCGCTATAAGACAAGTCGTTTCTTGTATTTTGAATACGCAAAGATATAATGATGAAGCCTTTAGCAGTGACTACGGTTTTGAGTATCAAGACTTAATAGGTCAAGATAAAGACTATGTTTGTGCTGTTTTGCCAAGCAGAATTAAAGAAGCTTTAACAATGGACGACCGTATTGAGGACGTTACAGATTTTGATATTTCTGTAAAAAAGAAAAATGTTTTTGCAAAGTTTACAGTAGTAACGGCTGATGAAGATATTGAAATTGAAACGGAGGTGAATATAAATGTATGAAAATCAAACTTTTAATACAATTATGCAAAGAATGCTAAATAATGTATCTGATGATATCGACAAACGAGAGGGTTCTATTATTTATACCGCCCTTGCTCCGCTTGCGTTGGAACTTGAAACATATTACGAGGCACTTGACGAGGTATTAACCGAAACATTTGCCGACACAGCATCCTATTATTATTTAACTAAAAGAGCCGCCGAAAGAAATATATATCCGATTGAAGCGACACCGTCAACTTTGCGAATGATGGCAGACCCACCAACTGCCGAGATTGAGGTGGGGGATAGATTTACTTCGGAAGATTATGAGCTTACTTTTGAAGTAATAAGCGGTGATGATATTGCAGGTGCTTATGATATTGTTTGTGTTACAGATGGAATTATAGGCAATCTCGAAAGCGGAACGCTTATACCTGTTGATGAAATTAACGGTCTTGAAAGTGCAAGAATTCAAGGAGCAGTTCTTTATGATGATAAGGGTAATAAAATCCTTGATGACAATGGCAATGAAACTTATAAAAGTGCTGTTATCGTTCCCGGAGTTGACGAAGAAGATGTGGAAACATTTCGTGAAAGGTATTTTAGTTCCTTGCAAAGTAAAGCCTTTGGCGGCAATCGTGAGGACTATATCAATAAGATTAAAGAAAACAGTCAAGTAGGCGCTTGCAAGGTTATGCGTTCGAGTATAACGGAGTATGTTCCTAATGAGGAGGTTAATCAATGGATTGCCGATGCGGCGGTTGATAGTTCGTTGTCATCCTATGTGAAAAATTGGCTTTCTGCCGTATCATCAGCAATTAAAAATAAAACGTTGTCATCAGGTGGAACAGTTGAAGTCTATATTCTTGACAGTAATATGAATAAACCGAGTGAGGAACTTATTAATGAGTTAAAAACCACCTTAGACCCGACTGACGGCGGCGGTGATGGCATAGTTCCGATAGGACATTGTGTAAACGTTCAGAGTGCAAAGCTTGTTAATGTTGATTTTGATATTACCGTTTCATTGAAGCAGGGCTATTCGGTTGATGATGTCAAAGCATCTGTTAAAGAGGTTATTAATAGCGCCTTAGCTGATTATAAGAGTGAGTGGGAAACAAGCGATAATACGGAACTTACCTCAATTCAGTTTTTAACTGCCATATATAACGAGTGCAGTAATTATATTACAAATGTTTCCTGCACTTTGAATAACGGTCAAAGCGTTACTTTAGATGAAATAAGTGTTGCCACTCTCGGAATACTTAAAATAAATGATGAGGTGATTTCATAATGGCAACAGATAATGAAACCAAAACCTTATTAGAATATTTGCCGCCGTTTTTGCGTGAATATTATGAATTCAAGCAGCTTTGCAAATCGGGCGATATTGAGGTTTCGAGTATTGACAAAGCGGTTGATTGGAATTTTGATTCAGCATTTATTTCGGATTGCGATGCAACCGTATTGTCCAAATATGAGCGGCTTTTGGGAATTATTCCTACTTCAAGCCAAAGTATTGAAAATCGAAGAAACAAGGTGCTGTTGCAATGGAATACAGTGGCAAGTATGACCTTGCCGCAATTTATTTCAAAGCTTCAAGAATACTGCGGCAAAGATAATTTTACTGTTGACAATAGCAGAGAGCAATTTTATCAGCTTGCTATATGGCTCAATATTCATAAAGTCGATATTCCGCTTATTAAAAATTTTATCGATACGTGGTTGCCTATGAATGTGAATTACACGCTGAACGGCAAAACTGAAATCGAAGAAAGTTTAAAAATCGGTTTTCTTACAAAAATCGAGGAACGAAATCAAATAAGCGTTGAAGAGTACAACGATGACACAATAGTGTATTGTGCCGATGATGAAAATAACGTAATTCTCGATGATGACGGAAATATACTGATTCTCGATGAATAGAAAGGAAAAATAAATGTTTACTGCATTTAAACTTACTAATAACGGTAAGGCTCTGCATATCGGAGCGGTTAATGGTAACAGCATTAAATTTACTAAGGTTGCTTTTGGTGACGGTGTTGAGAAAACTAATTATTTAGAAGCTACCGAGTTAAGCAATGTTGTTACAAGTGTACCGTTTACCTCTTATGATAATACAAAGCAAAATATCTTAAATCTTAAATGGGAGCTTGACACCTCTAAAATTCCTAAAAGCTTTGATTGGTGCGAATATGGTCTTTATGCTGAAGATAAGGACGGCAATGAGGTTCTTTATGCTTATGCTTATGATAATGCACCCGCAAGGCTTGAAAAAATGGAACAGGGTGTTATTGCTCTTTACGTAGGATATGTTACCGTTACTATAACCGATACAGACAATATAACCGTTGCTGTAGGCGATTATGATACTGTTACGGTTAATCAATTTAAGGAACATACTGAAAATTACGAAAATCCTCATAATGTTACTGCTCAACAAATAGGACTTGGAAAAGTTGAAAATGTTTCATCAAGTGATGCCGTACCAAAATTTACAGAAGCAAACCGATTTGAAAATGTTTCATCAGGCGACAAAACGAGTACGCTTTGGGGAAAAGTGAAAAAAGCGATATCAACGCTTTCAAACCATTTGCTTGATAAAAACAACCCTCATAATGTAATATGGCGGCATATTTTTAGTTCAAGTAATGAGGCGTTGCCTGTTGAATACGGCGGTACAGGTGTAAGCTCTCTTTCTTCAATAGGAATTGAGCCTCTACAAGATTATAAATCACAAGTCACTTTTGGCGCTGTATTTTATAATTTTTACAATTGTCAATTTTATCGTAAAAACGGAATAGTTACAGTTACGGTTACTTGTCAAATTAATAAGGACGTAAACGGCGATGCACAAGCAGGGGATGCAATATTGACATTGCCTGTCGGTATGCGTCCTGCAAATCAGCTATCAGTCATAGGTATTGCAAGTAATAAGGAAATATTTACTGTAGCAATAAATCCTGATGGACAGGCTATTTTTTATTCGTTTGGTTCTCTTTCTATTCAGCAGGCTACGCATATTCGCTTTTCAGCTACTTATCCTGCTGCATATTAAGGAGGTATTATATGGGACTAAGAAAATTCAAAGATATAATTAAATCAATTGGAGCGCCTAACAAGGATGATACCTTGTTGGGCGTTTTTAATGGCAAAACAGCTCAAAAGAGCATTGAGGATATCCTCAAAGTCGCAGATTACACCGCTCTCCAAAACCGACCTATCACAATTCTAAGCCAAGATTTCAAGGTCAGTGACCTTAAGGAAAGCAGTTTATACTTCGTTAACAGTGACATAAATTGCAAAAAAGAGGACGGAAGTTTGCTTGTGAGCTTATACGCAGGCATATTAATCCTTACCGGTACCGGCGGCGAAGCCCAAGTTTTTGATTCGTATAATACTTATTACGTTCAAGATTTGAGCACCGGAGATTGGTTTAACGATGATTGCAACCATATCACCACCCAAGAAACTAAAGATATGCTTAGCGATTTAGGTATTTATTCCATTAGTTATACAAGCCCGTCAACTAAAAAAACAACTACCCCCCCTTGGGCAATCATCGCCACCCGATTAAACTGCGCCCGGTCCAGCCCAATCAGCGCCTTCACCGCCTTTGTAACCTCCCGCGTCCCTGTCACAGGAGGGTGTCCATCGGGGAACAAGAGCTGAGCATCTGCCTTTTCCACCACCAGTTTATCTCCCCGTTTCGCGGGCCGGAGATATTCTGGATTGCGGCGAACGGTGTACTGCTTTTCTCCGCATTGAAAGGTCAGTTCCACAAAAGTTGGTACTGTACCCTTCGCGTAGCTGCTTCGGAGCATAACCGGTTCTCGATGCGTCCCGCTGGCTTCTCCATACAGCGCAAAGGTAATGCCATCAAACAATGTAGTCTTTCCCGCGCCAGTTTCTCCTGTAATTAAGTAGATGCCTCGGGTTCCCAACCGGGAAAAGTCCACTGTGACTTCCTCTGCATAGGGACCAAAGGCAGACAAGGTCAAGACAAGGGGCCGCATAACGATTCCTCCCAGATTTTTTCCAGCTCTGCTTTCAGAAATTCCTCCTGAACTTGGTGCATCGGCTGATTGTTCTGCAGCTGATAAAGGTCCTGGAAAAGGGCCAGGGGGGTCTTCTCCTCCGGCCGCTCTGCCCCTAAAATTTCTCCCGTTGACTGGGTGCGGAGATTGTCATAGCTGAGCTTGAGCAGGTTGGGATAAATGGTCCGCAGTTTTCCCATGGCCTCTGGTACATCTTCCTCATCGGTCAGGATGACATGGAGATAATCCTCTACCTGCATGCCCTGATAAAATTTCCGGGATGTAACCGTTTCATAGGTCCCCCGCACCTCCCGCAGATCCCGCATGGGACACAGGGGGATCGCCTCAATTTTTACACGTCCTTTTTCCTCCAGTGTTACCAAGGTCACCGATTTCTCCTGTCCGCTCTCTGAAAAGGAGTACTTCAGCGGTGTGCCACAGTAGCGAAGGGTTGGCCGTCCTACGCTCTGGGCTCTGTGGAGATGTCCCAAGGCAACATAGTCGAATGGATCAAACAGTTCTCCACTCACCTGGTCCAACCCGCCGACCGAATGTTCCTCTGATTCGCTGGTGGTCCCCCCGGTGACAAACTGATGCGCCACCAGAACATTGCGCCGCGATGGGGGCACTGTCCATTGCTGGAGCGCGTAGGAAACGGCATCCTGGTAGGTGGCAATCTCCGCTTCCGGCGCAGAATGGCGCACGAGAGCCGGCTTCAAATAGGGCAGCAGATAAATGGCCACTTCTCCATAGGCATCCCGCAAAAGAACAGGTTCCTGAGGCCCCTGATAGACCGCAGACAAATAGATGCCGGTTCCGGTCAAAAGACGCGCGCCAAAACTCAACCGCTCTGGAGAGTCGTGATTCCCGCTGATGGCAAAGACGGGGATTCCTGCCTGAGAGAGCGCCGTAAAAAAAGTATCT